>JACCDN010159736.1_pt1 | contig 23354 bp, 17 predicted proteins | sample 7441691 | NCBI WGS metagenome assembly JACCDN01 (sample SAMN15323439, study PRJNA562643) | freshwater metagenome | isolation source: river surface water | place: USA:Blue River Watershed | collected 2017-08-16 | reverse complement strand
GGTGGAATTACAGGCGAAAGAATCACGTTTAATAAAACTGAGGAAATTGTCAATTACTTGGTTTTTGTCATCATTCAGAATATCAATTAGAAAACTCTGAAAACTCTCTGCGATTTTTCTGACAAAATGATATTGCATATTTTTATTATTAGCGCCACTACTAAACTCTAAAACTTTTGCTAATATCGTGCTAATATTCGCCACTTGTTGAGCATTTAAATGATAATCATTGTTTGAAAGATTATGCTTATTTAAAAATTTTCCTATATTATCAAATAGCGGATTCATGAGCGTCATTTCTTCATCACTTACTAAATGAGCAGTCAAATCAACAACTTGTTTTTCATTAAATATGCATGCAGCATACTCTTGCATAGCTGCCGGCACTTTAAGAATTTCTCCATCAATAGGTCCAGTCGAACTAAATAAATGTTGCAAATATTTTTCGGCATGCTGTGCATAATGCATGACAAAATAATTATACTGTTCTATCTGCGATATTTTTGCCATATTCAACATTTTTAACTGACGTTCAAAAGGCAGCTGACCAAAAAAACGTTTAAAAGTTTCATTTTCCAACAAATCAGGCATCTTTAGGCCACCAAACAACAAGTGTAAGATTTGATCAAATCTGTCCGCAGAAATTTTTGATAGATCTAGCCCTTCAGATTTTGCTCCATTATTGACAATCACCCACGTCCCAAAATTGTTTCCTATAAAAATTTTTTGTGTGTCTTTTGAATTTACTTGTACTAAATTTATAAATTTTTTATAATGTTCAACGTATAATTCAACATAAGTTTGAGTCATAAATGGAATTGTTCTGTTATTTGCAACATCATGGAATGAAACAGAAACTGGTTGTTCGCCATTCATAAATTATTTCATTTGTATATTCTTGTTTGAAGTTGGGATTGTTTCAATTTTCAAAGGGTTTACTGCTGTCTCCAAGTAATTATCATTGGGACCAATCGTTCCAATCAACCCCTGTTCAACCATGCTGCTAACCATTTGCTCTTTGAGATATTGTTTGTTTATTTCTAGCTGCCAATCTGACTTTATTATGATTTCATTAATTTTATGCAAGTATATTGTTTGTTGTACATTTTGTCCGTCAATTCCTTCAATATTTGCTAATGTTTTAAGATCTATTTTTTCTAGTTTTTCATTTTTAAAATATTCTAATATTGTTTCTTTAACTTTCTTATCAATACCGTCAACACTATTAATGTCACCTATACTTATTGTATCTATATCTATCTCTTTGTAATCGGCAAGATCAATCGTACACTCATGAACTAAGCCAGCATTATCCCTATAACGCAAAGCAACTATTTTTGTCTCTGCATTATAATTAGCCGTCATATTGTTATTTTCGTCAAGTTCTAGTCCTGTATCCCATTTAAAACTACTATCATTCACAACAATGTCATCGTATATCGAAGCCAAGCAAAACAGCCCCTTGACGCCTTTGATAGTATAGATATCCGGAAAATCATCTTTATTGCAAGAAATTCCTAGATTGGACAGTTTTTCTCTAATAAAACTTTCCTTGTCAGAATCACTTTGTCTCATAGATTGGACAGATACTGTATTATTTTTGCTTTTTGCTAGTCGTTGATTTATTTCCTCTATGACTGGATCGCATATATATGCGAATAAATCATCAATATTCCAATGCTCTGCAACGTTTTTTGCAAGACTATTTTTTAATTCATCAAAATTATTCTGCATGATATTAACAGAATAATTATCTTTATCGAGGTTTGTTTTTTTGTTTACAACAGGATTGAAATCTAGATTTTCAGCAATCAAATACATGGCTTCTATTTTGTGAACATTTTCCTCATTCGAAGCATTAGGCGCAATTACATAAGATGCATAACGAGAAATTTTGGTTAGAATATTATTGTTTCGACTAAAACAGTTTTGCATAATTGTTTTTAGTGCATTCTGAGCACCTTGAGGACAGTGACTTAAAGCATCTGGCAAAGCTATTACTATATTTTTTTGCTTGTCTTTCAATTCATTATTTGCTACTGAGTGTTGCGGATCATTGTCTGGCTTTTTTTGCAAAAAGTAAAAAATATCAACGATAGAGGATAAATTATTTTTGGCAAAATCTATAGGTTCATAAGTACTAAATGTGCATATTAAATTGTATCTTAATGTTTGTAATGATTTTAAAAAGTTTTCGTCATAACTTTCTATTTGTCGCCTAGTCATCAAGTATAGTATTAGTGATAATATGACCTTAGATATTTCCTCTGTACCAGTTTGCTCTCCTTTCAAAAGCTGGAGGATATACTCTTTATTATTTTCCTTTGATTTTTTAAAGCTATTAATTTCCTTACTTAATACTGGTGTAAAATTTATAATTTTATCATTATCTAAGCCTGATGATAAGTCAATTTCATCTGTGTTTAATAAACTATAAATTTCTGATGCCAAGCCATCTATAAACTGTTCATGTTCTGGCTCTGATTTACCATAAACAATCTCACGTAACAGCTCATCTCCTTGCGTATCTACAGTAGAATCGGCAGATAGCCGCCTCTTTAAAAATTCATCATAATTTTTACATAAAACCAGTGTGGGTTGATTTATACCAGACATCCCCGCACTCCCTCTGAACAACAAGCCCTGCACCGTTTGACAAACATGAGCGAGTCAAGTTCAAAAAGCAAATTTTATGCGAATTGAATCAAATTAAAGATAACTCTGGCACCAGTGTATATCCTAGCAATATCCATATATTGAGTCATATTAAAGAGTCGAGAATAGTTATACTAGTTTCGCAACAACATAACTATAAATGTAATAAAAACTATTAGACCTATAGCTAAAATACCCATGGTATACAAACTTTTATTTAAACTTGCAAATGATAAACTTTCCGGATTAGATTTAATATATCTAAACAACATCCACAACAGAAACGCTGCGAAAACTATCGCCGCTATTTTCGATAACATATCCATTTTGCCCCCTATGCCTTAATAAATGATCTAACAATACTATAGCTGCCATTGCTTCAACTATTGGTGCAGCTCTAATCGCAACACATGGATCGTGACGCCCAGTAGTAATAATTTGTGTAGCAAGATTTTCTATATCTATAGTATCCGTAGCAATACGGATACTTGCAGCTGGTTTAAATGCTAAACGTGCAACAATTTCTTGGCCAGTAGAAATTCCGGCTAAAATACCACCAGCATGATTACTCGCAAAACCATTAGGTAAAATAGGATCTACAAATTCTGATCCTCTAGCCGTCACACAATTAAAACCATCACCAATCTCTACTCCTTTAACTGCATTTATACCCATAAATGCATGCGCTAAATCTGCATCTAATCGATCGAAGACTGGTTCACCCAAACCAACTGGTACATTATGCATTCTTATTTCAATTAATGCACCAATCGAATCACCAGCGCGACGCAACTGCTCAATCATAGCTAATACTTCTGGAGCTTGTAGATCGGTTACCGGCAAATCCCCAATTTGGCAAACCATGGCCTTAATTTGTATATTACACATTGCATGCAAGATTTGTTTAGCAATCGCACCAGCAGCAACACGCGCCGCTGTTTCACGCGCTGAAGCTCTACCACCACCACGATAATCGCGAATACCATATTTTTTTTGATAGGTATAATCACCATGTCCTGGGCGATATTTATCTTTAATTGCTGTGTAATCACTAGTTCTAGCATCGATATTGGCAATTTCTAAACTAATAGGTGTGCCAGTAGTTTTACCAGCAAAAATCCCAGATAAAATTTTTACTTCATCTGTCTCACGCCGCTGACTAGTAATTTTACTTACACCTGGCTTGCGTCGATTTAACTCAAATTGAATAGCTGCCACATCGATAGGAAAATTTGCCGGACAACCATCAATAATGCAACCAATTGCTGGTCCATGACTCTCACCATAGGTGGTAACCGTAAAAATTTTGCCAATACTATTGCCAGGCATACACAAATCCCGCTACTTTCATAGCTGCAAACTACGCAAATAATCAGCCGTTAATAAAAATACTCCCTCACCACCACTAGCAAACTCTAACCAAGTAAAGGCTATTTGTGGATACTGCTCCTCTAACGTCATCCAACTACTACCAACTTCCACAATCAACAGCCCGTCTTTAGTTAAATATTGGCTAGCTTGCCGTAAAATTTGTCGTGTTAAATCTAAGCCATCGTTGCCACTTGCTAAAGCCAAAACAGGCTCATGTTGATACTCAAGTGGTAAAGCAGCCATTTCTGCTGCATCTACATAGGGAGGATTACTGATGATGATATCATATTGTCTGCCTTGCACAGCAGTAAATAAATCGGAAGCCAACACGTTTACTTGCTCGACACAGTTATGCAAAGCCACATTTTGTCGTGCTACTTGCAACGCCGCTGGCGAAATGTCTACCGCATCGACAATGCAATCGGGAAACTGCTTGGCACAATAAATAGCTAGACAACCACTACCGGTGCATAAGTCTAAAATACGTTTAGGTTGTACATCGCCTAACCACGGTTGAAAATGCTCGGCAATAATCTCAGCTAACGGCGAACGCGGTATTAATACTTGCGAATTTACATAATAACGCTCGCCAGCAAACCATGCCTCACCAGTTAAATACGGAATTGGTATACGTTCTTGCACTCGTCGTTGCGCCAAGACAAATAACTGTTGTTGTTGCTGTTTATTTAATGGCGTGGCCAATACTGCACGATCATTTTCTGCAGGTAGCTGTAAAACATACAAAGCCAACATTACTGCTTCATCCCATGGATTATCAGTACCATGGCCATAATACAGCTCATTTTGTGCAAAATAATCTGCTGCCCAGTTTAAGAAATCTTCCAGGGTAGGAAACTCGCGTGGCATTGGTGGGTCATTTAACATTGCTTTAATGGCCTAGAAATTAACCTTATTAATTTTTAAAAATAGCAGCTACGCTGCTATACTAGCCTACTGTTCGATCAATTGCAGCACTATACTATAATTTATCTTTAGATGACTTTTTAGCACCAATTTCAGGCAGAAAGCATACTATCATTGCACAAACGAGGTTAACATGAAAGGCGTTTCCCTTATAGAACTTTTAATGGTAATGGTAATAATTGGTGTGCTAGCCTCGGCAACTATACCAGCATATAGACATTACACTGAGCGAGCTAAAGCAGCTACAGTGGCGGAAGCTATGCATGGCATAATATTAAAGGTTAAGGATCACTATAACGCTGTAGGCAGCTTCCCCAATGCTGGTGATTTAGGGTTCACTGCAACTAATCCACCTATGGTAGATGATCCTACCTCGCTAATTCCAAATGCCACACTGTTAACTATAGCTGGTGGCTATCCATCAACCAGCTGTAAATTTGGAACCATTCAAGCCAAAGTCGCGCTTGACGATAATAAGTTTTATAATTATGCATTGATTTTATACACCCTCACTGACAAAAACATAATAACTAGTGTATGTCTAGACAGTATTACTACCGAGAACGGCAGCGGCGGAGTTTTAAGTGAAACATTTTCTGTATACGCCAAATGCCCATGGCCTTCTGGAACCGCGGTAACCGTGGACAATTTCAATACTTTCTTTATGAGTGGCAATTGTACAGCACCGTAAAATCCCTAAAAATCCACTCCAGCAAAACGCTGCTTTAAATAAGCAACACACACTCTGTGGCGCTCAGCCTCGCTGGGGTGGATATTATGCAGCGCATCCGCCTGCATACCAACGTAGGTAGGAAAAACATCTTTAATGCTAATAAACCTATTTTTTAGCATTTGTCGTGGAATATGCTGCCGCGCCAAGTAAAATGACAAATAAATGTCATCGCTATTTATACATTCCCTTGGCGCCTTAACAATATCAAACACTGTTGCATCAAAAAACTTACGCCTATAGGCAATACCTGTTACCCCTTGTAATGCATTGGTTAATGCCCCGTCAACATCAATGTTGATCAAACCATCAACACTATCAGCAGCAATCATACCATCAGCATCATAATCCATGTTGATCCCGGAAATACCTATGGCACGGTTTGGAAAAGCTTTTGCTCTATACGCTAATTGCAAGGCTAGATTTTTAGGATAAGCCACATCATCATCCACAGAAATTATAATCGTCTCTGGGCATAAATTGGTTTGTTCTAATACCCCCAAGACTTTAGTTGCAGGCCCATAGTCTTGGGTGCGCAAAATAGTAACGCGCGCGTCATTAGCTAACCATTCTGGAATAATGTATGCAATATTATCACGCTTAAATGTATAAGGTATACTTAGATATATAGCTTTAATCTTGGCGTTTTGTTTATACAAATACTGTAAGGTATCATGTAAACTATTTATTCTGTATGGCGTGGTTGACAAAGCAATTACTATAGTTTCATGGCGCACACACCAACGCATCCAAAGTTCTGGCAATACATTAAAGTAATTAATAAACAATTTGAAGCTTAATAAGAATATCAGCGCCCAATAAATAATCCAACGATTTTTTACAATCAACATAGACCACTATTACTATTTAAGTTTTAACTTTGGCATTTGTGGTGGTGCCGTTACTTCATCTGCTGCCACAGTTTTTTTAGACGATAAATCCTGTATTAAATCTTTAGCCAATAATCCAGCACGCCTGCTTGCCTCAACCGAGACACCTAGCACGGCACCAAGCAACGGTTGATTGATATCTTGCCCCCAAGTAGCACCAGCTATTGCTGCCTGCACAATATCCTCCTTGCTCATAATATGTGGATTGCGCGCCATTTCTTGGCATAACTGTTGCAACAACTGCTTAGTTTTATTTTCAGACATAACTTGCTCCCAATAAATAACATTGGGAACAAGCTTATTATAGATCAAACTGCAACATAACCGCTAAAATCTTTAACCATTAGTTTCTTTACTTTTTTGAAAGCTTTCTTGACTAACCGTTATAAACTTATAAAAATCTGGTGACAATTCATAAATCCACGACTGTTTAGCATTGTTATAGGCTTGGACCTTAGTTTGTAAAGCAAGCGCCTCTTGTGCATCGCTAGCAATTACCTCTGCTTGCGCCTTAGCTAAAATTTTATCTTCATGTTTCACGATGTTTAATACTACCTGCACGCCAGGAAAACTAGTTAACGTCGTAGTTATACTGTTACCCCAATCAACATCCACATTATTCCCTGGTTGTACATCTTTAAACTCTAATTCCGCAACTTGAAATGGTAAAGTATTAACCGCATCCAAATCCAAAACCATGTCCTGTTGCGGCGTGAAGCTCTCCAAAGCAAAGTCTTCTTGCTCTGGTTGAGTTTTTGAGATCAAAATACTATCTTGCGGACGTTTGATCTGCACACTTCTTATTTGATCGCTTTCAATCAAACCAATTAACGGCTGCTCAACCCAGTCACGAAAATCTTTGCTCAATGGCAGCATGCCTTGTACTAACCAGGTTTGATCTTCGTTTTCCTTACGGACAAAAATGTGTTCTTTATATTCTTCACCTAAACGCACACCTTCACGTTTGCCAACATATAGCTTAAGCAAGTCTTCGTTATTACTATTTTGCACTATCAGCAATATTGCCTGAGAAGCATGGTCTTTGATGTCGTCCAAATCTAACTGTGCATATAGTTGACGATTGTTAGTCTTTGGTTCTACTATGCGTAGATCGGCTAGATTGAACAGCAGCTCTTCGACCTTATCGTTCATGACCGGATAATTATCACGTTCCACCATAACCCAATTGCCATTCAATTTTTGCAACGTAAAGGTCTGTACATTGTCTTGCAAAACTATTTTACTAATTTGCTCTGGATTATTTAATAAATTTGGCAAAAATATAATGCCTCCAGAACTAGACGCACTAGCGTTATATCTAACAATTAAAAATACTACCGGTACAGCAAATATAACCGTAGCAATAATTAATTTTCTTAATGTTTTTGTATTGAGCATGCGGCTCTCCTGTTTTTTAATTCACGTTGAATTTGCAAACCCCAAGCACCAAGACCAAAGAATACTATCAATAATGGCACAAAGCCTATGCTAAAAAATTTCACGCCTAATGCAACTGACTCGATATCCTGGTTAAGCTTTCTACGGACATCGCGCAATTCTTTGCGAGTGTCGACTAGCTCTTTACGGAAATCTTCTTGTTCTTGTTTTTGCTGCACACTTAATAAGATACTGTTACCATCTTTTTTCTGATTTTCCATCTGTTCTAGCTTTTGTTTAGCAAGTTGTAATTTTTGCTGCAATAGTTGTTCAGACTCGAGATATTTATCTTGTGATTTCATCTCTATTGCACGTATAGTCTCAAATGGTCTGGCAAAACTACTGCGATTTCTAATGCTAATCAAAGCATTGCTACCAGATAAATTATCTAGCGCACTTAAGACTAAATTGGCATTACTAGATGTTGGGACCGCAAAATCCTGCCCCATAACACTTTGCACATTCAACCAAAAATGATCGTGTAACATATCACAGTCGGCAATGACAATAATACTCGCATCTTTAACACTAGCATCACTATAAGCGCTCTTGATTGGCCCAGAAATTCTCGCCGCAGTAACATAGGAAGAGCCACTTGGTTTATAATTCTTAATAAAACTAGCAAAATCATGTTGATAATCTTGAATATTGTTGGCATCAACCAGCATAGCTTGATCAGTAGTAGTAACCAATGGTGTAAACTCACTAGTGGCATCCGCACTTTTTGCCAGAGCCCCAGGTGTTGCTAAAGTCAAAAGTTCTAAAGAAGAACTCAAAATATCATCTTTAGCAAAATTATCGACTGTAAAATCCATCCATAAAGGATAACGCACCGCAACTTCACGTCCTTCGTACGGGACACGTACGCTTTTTGCTAAGGCGCGATCAGTTACTACTTTGTCCTCAGCAAAATCAACACCCCATGATTTTAATAGCGTCAGATAATCACCAGCATCTTTTTGCCTACTTTTATTTAAATAGGCTGTTTTAGCATCAGCAACTTCAGTAGCAGGATCAACAAAAGCTAAAACATGTCCGCCGCGCATAACAAAATCATCTATCGCTTTTAAGGCTTTATCAGAAAAAGTACTTGGCTCAATTATCATTAAAGTCTTGATATCTTTTGAAATTTCTTCGGTATTATAATCTATGACTTGTAAATCAAATAATTGCGACATTTGTTGCCAAATCGACCATGGGCGTGAACTTATGTCGCCCTCAATAGGCAATGAGCTCATAACTCCAACAATACGGGGTTCTGGATGGGACAACTTGTAGATTAATTGACTAATATCGTACTCTAAACTAGTTTCACGATTAGGCTGCAAAAAAGGAATTATTTGTTTGTCATTTAAACTATTTGTCCCAACTAATCCAAAATATAACTCAGTACCGGCATTATCAACTGGCGCCCCTTGCAAACCGTAATTTACCGCTGCATCTTCAGCAGATGAAAATGGCTCTGGATCTATTACTTCCACCACTACTTTGCCTCTACTAGCATTCTGATACTGTTTTAATAAATCCTCTACTCGCGAAGCAAAACTTAACAAATATGGATTAATGTTGGCTAAGCTTTTTGAAAAATATAAGCGCAAACGGATCGGCTCTTCAAGATCACGAATGATTTGTTTGCTACCATCTGATAGCGTGTACAATTTATTAGCAGTTAAATCTAAGCGTAAGGATTTAAACAAGAAACCACTACTAACATTCAGCACTAAAAACAATACCACGGCAATTGCTAAAATCGTTCCAGTCAAAAATTTTTTGTTGTGCAAAAATCTCATTTTAGTCTGCCTTTTTGGTTTCAATAATCACGGCATTAGCAAATAAACTCAACATTGTTAATGTTGCAAAGTAAATAATACCACTAACGTCCAATAATCCACGGCTGATGGTATCAAAATTAGTTAAAAAACTAAAAGAACTTATGGTGCTGACAATAAGATCTGGCATCCAGCCTCGTAAAAAATCTGTCAACATGGGAAAACCAGCCAAATTCATTAACAGACAACAAAGTAATGTCAAAATAAAGGCTACCACCTGGTTTTTGGTCAGCGCAGAAATCGCTGCACCACAAGCCAAAAAACTACTGGCCATTAATAAACTACCTATATAGCTAGCAACTATCACTCCGTTATCCGGATTACCGAGATAATTGACGGCGAACCATAATGGGCAGGTTAAAGCTAAACTTAGCGCAGTGAAGAGCAACGCCGCCAAGTATTTGCCTAAAATTACTTGCCAAGTACTTAATGGCAAAGTGAATAACAACTCAATGCTGCCAGATTTTCTTTCTTCTGACCATAAACGCATACTTATTGCAGGAATAAACAACATGTATAACCAAGGATGGAAACTAAAAAAAGCCACTAAATCAGCTTGACCACGGCCTAAAAAATTACCAATGTAAAATGTGCTCAAACCACTCAATAATAAAAATACAACTATAAACACATAGGCTATAGGAGTAGAAAAATAGCCTCGTAGCTCGCGCTTACACAAGATCCAAATATTATTCATAAAATATCCCTAACTTACACCTTGATATTCCGCAGTAATATTAACAAATATTTCTTCTAATGCCGCAATAGTATTTTTGGTTGGCACTCTGGTCATTAACTCTGTAGGTGTGCTATCTAAAATTATTCTGCCAGCAGCCACCACAACCACGCGATCACATACAGCCTCAACTTCTTCCAGGATATGTGTCGACAGAATGATTACTTTGTCTTTAGCCATATCGGCAATTAATTTACGTACTTCGCGTTTTTGATTGGGATCTAACCCATCAGTTGGTTCGTCTAAAATAAGCACACTGGGATCATGAATCAATGCTTGTGCCAAGCCAACGCGACGCTTAAACCCTTTGGATAGAGTCTCGATACGTTGATGTAAAACAGACTGTAAATTAACTTTGTTAACTACTTCATTAATTTTAAATTCTCTATCTGCCTTAGATATACTACGTACCTCTGCAATAAAATTAATAAATTGTTTAACCGTCATGTCTGGGTAGCTAGGTGCGCCTTCTGGCAAGTAACCAAACATTTTTTTAGCAGCCAATGGTTGCTCTAAAATATCATAACCACCAATATAAGCAGTCCCTGCAGTTGGTGTGAGAAAGCCGGTAATCATTTTCATGCAGGTTGATTTACCAGCGCCATTTGGTCCCAGAAATCCTACGACTTCGCCGCGTGCGGCAGAGAAAGAAATATTATCTACAGCCGTAAAATTACCGAAATTTTTAGTAAGATTCATTACACGCAGTGTTGCTGTCATGCTCGCGCCCCATTCGGAAATTTACATTTGCAAGACAAAATACTAGCAAAAAACTCAAATACTTACAAATTATTATGTTTAGCCATTATATTTAATCAGCAAAGCTATTAATTCTTCTTCCTGCAAAACATGCACACCCAGCTGTTTAGCTTTATCTAGTTTTGAACCAGCATCATTACCTGCGACCACAAAGTTAGTTTTTTTAGAAACACTATTACTAACAGTTGCACCCAATGCTTCTAATTTTTCGCGTGCGGTGTCACGTGAATATTTATTTAAACCACCAGTGAGCACAAATACTTGGCCACTTAACGGCAGCATTGTTGACTTCTGTACTACCGGCCAATTAATGCCCGCCTGCAATAATTGCTGAATTACTGCAATATTACGTTTTTGATGTAGGAAAACATAAATATTATTTGCCACCACTGGCCCAATATCGCGTATAGTTAATAAACGTGCCTCATCTACCTGCATTAATACATCTAGATCTGTAAATTCTTTGGCCAAAACATTTGCCATGGTAACGCCAACCTCGGGAATGCCTAAAGCATATAGAAATCTTGCGAATTGTGTCTGTTTGCTATTTTCAATCGACGCCAATAAATTTTGTACTGACTTGTCTCCCATACGCTCTAAATTTATTAATTTTGTAAAATCTAACTTATATAGATCTGCAACATTAGTAATCAAAGCACTATCCACCAGCTGTTCGATAATTTTATCACCTAAACCCTCGATATCCATAGCGCGTCGTGTCGCAAAATGTGCAATTGCTTCTTTTAATTGTGCCGGACAAGAAATCTCTCCCATACAACGAATTGCTGCTTCTCCTTCAACACGTACTGCAGCAGCTTTACAAACTGGACAATACTGCGGCGCAACAATAGTTTGTACCTTAGCACTACGTTTGGCCATTACCACGCTCACTATCTCTGGAATAACATCCCCAGCCCTGCGCACTACTACTGTATCACCAATGCGAATATCTTTACGGGCGATTTCATCCATATTATGTAACGTGGCATTACTCACTGTAACACCACCAACAAATATGGGTTTTAAACGTGCCACTGGCGTTAAAATCCCAGTGCGACCAACTTGAAATTCAACATCCAGCACCTCGGTAATTGCTTCCTGTGCCGGAAATTTATAGGCAATTGCCCAACGCGGTGAACGAGAGATAAACCCTAATTTTTGTTGTAAAGCAATGCTGTTTACTTTGTACACTATGCCATCAATTTCGTATGGCAAGCTATCACGTTTTTGCCCCAAATACGCACAATAATCTTGGCAACCAGATAACCCAGTGACTAATTTAATTTCGTTACAAATAGGGAAACCAAATTCTTGTAACTGCTGTAAAGACGCCTGTTGCGTTGATAATGTCGTTGCCGGCAAACTATAGGCAAAAAAGCTTAAGCCCCGTTTGTAAGTTATATTTGGATCTAATTGGCGCAAACTACCTGCAGCGGCGTTTCTAGGATTAACGAATACTTTTTCACCTTCCAACATCGCTTGTTTATTTAGCGCCACAAAACGTGCTTTGGATAAATATACCTCACCACGCACTTCTAGTAGTTTAGGTGGTGTTGCCGTTTGTAATGATAATGGTATATCGCGAATAGCTCGACAATTTAAGGTGATATCCTCGCCAGTAGCACCATCGCCACGCGTAGCTGCATATTTTAACAGCCCGTCTTCATAAACTATGCTTACTGCCAAACCATCAATCTTGGGTTCAGCAATAAAGATTATGTCCTCGGTAATAGCAAGCCGCTCATTGATGCGGCGTAAAAAATTAGTAATGTCTTCAGCAGAAAAGGCATTATCTAAAGACAACATGGGAATTTTATGGGTTATTTGCGCAAAAGCTGCTGCCGGTTTAGCGCCAACCCGATTTGTTGGCGAATCGACACTTTTAAATTCTGGATACTCTTGTTCTAATTTTTTTAATTCAGCAAATAGCCCATCATACTCACTATCCGGCACAGAAGGACTATCTGTCACAAAATATTCTTCGTTATATAAATTAATTAAATCCCGTAATTCATTGATACGTGCCAGAACTTCTTTCATTAATTTACTATACTCGCGGTCCTTGCTGTCGATACTTTGCTAGAGTAGTTAAAGTTAATGGTTGACGTTGCTCGTCTAATAATTCACCATTAACCGCAAAAGCTATTTGTTTAGCCGCACGTACAAACTTATCAAAGGCAACATTAAAATTACTGACGCGCTCTGGTAATAATAACAAGGTTATGCCAGGAATATATTCATTAGCCAAAGTTTCTGCAGCAAAATATCCTGGCTCTATTGCCTTAACCACACGAAATAAAACCTCATTAGCATCTAAATCATCGACATAGCGGTAAAATATATTGCCATTACCAAAAAATATTTGCGCAGCATGTAGGGCTTTTGCTAATTCTTCAGACTGGAAGCCATTAGCTTCTCGTGCTTGAATAGTTATGGCTATTACCTGCGGCGCTACATATAATTCCGCTGGATCAGCGACATCAGTATACAATTCTGTTACTGGTTCTAAAACTAATTCAGTTGGCGTTTCCGGCGCAGCATTACTAACTGTAAATTCTGTCATTGCCGTAAAATCGATATTTGGTTCGAAAATTTTATTATTTTCACGTGACTTATCTGCAGCATTACTAGCGACATACTTGGGCTTACGACGAAAAAAATCGAACCCAACTATCACTAAAATTAACATCCCAACTACTAACAATATTGCTCTTAACTTAAACTCCATAATTATTGCGCCATCTCTACTGCTTCATTAATATCAACACTTACCAAACGTGATACGCCAGGCTCTTTCATCGTCACGCCAACCAATTGGTTAGCAATTTGCATCGTGGTCTTATTATGCGTAATCAAAATAAACTGCACCTTGCTGGACATCTCTTTAATTAAATTGCTAAAACGCACCACATTAGATTCATCTAATGGTGCATCCACCTCATCCAACATACAAAATGGTGCTGGATTTAATTGGAAAATAGAAAACACTAACGCTACCGCCGTCAACGCTTTTTCACCACCAGATAATAAATGAATCGTCGAATTCTTTTTACCTGGTGGCATCGCCATCACCGTAACGCCAGCCTCCAATAAGTCTTCACCGACTATTTCTAAATATGCTTTACCACCACCAAATAATTTTGGGAATAAGCTGTTAAAATTAGTATTAACCTTATCAAAGGTTTCTTGAAATTTACTTTTGGTTTCACGATCGATTTTTTTAATCGCATTATCTAAAGTGGTCATGGCTTCTTTTAGATCGGCGTATTGTGTTTCCAGGTATTCTTGCCGCTGCGTTTCACTAGCCAATTCTTCCATCGCCGCTAAGTTAATAGCTCCCAGATTGGTAATCTTACGCTGTAAACTATTAATACGCTCTTGCCATGGCGCCTCTGCTGCCTCCTCGGGCATTTGCTGTAAAACTTGCTGCACATCAATATTCGCTGCGGTTAGCTGCTCTAATACTGTTTCTTTGCGCACTTCATAGGTTTGACGTTCTATACGTGTTTGCTCTAAGACATCTTTTATTTCTTGAATACCACGTTCTAATTCATTTTTTCTATGCTCACGTTCTTTCATTTGCTGTGTATATGCTTCTATCTCTTGTCGTGCCGCGTGTAAATCTGTCTCTATGAGGCTTCTTTGCGCTAATAATTCTTCTAATTTTGTTTGCAACTGTTGTTGTGGCGCAATATCTTTCTCTAAGCCAACAATTATATTTTGTTGTCGATTATACAAGTCTGCCAATTGTTGATCTACACGCGTAATAGTGTGTTGCAAGCCTTGGTACTTGGTAGTCACGGTATGTTTGGATATTTCCAAACTATGCATTTGCTCTTGCAATTCTTTAAGATGTTGTTTAGCACTACGTTCTCGTTGTAAACAGGTCTCGCGTAAGGCGACAATCTGCTCTTTCTTCAACGCTAACTCCGCCATAGCCTCGATCGCTGTCTCTAATTTATTACGTGCTAGCGCAGACTCTTCGCTATTTAACCCCAATTGCTGTTGATGTTCGGTTACTTCCACTGCTATACGTTGTTGCCGATTATGCATGTGTTCCAATTTTTGCGTCGCAGCAGTAAACTTATTACTAATTTCACGCAACTGCGCTGAGCCTTCGGCCTCTACTTGTTGTTGCGCTATTAAGGCCACTTCTAACTCATGCAAACCAGCATTAGCGGCGGTAATTTTCTCTTCTAATTCAAAAGCAATAGCATTATTTTGCTCCAAATCGGATTTAATAGTCTGCAATTCTTGCTCACGCTGCAATACCCCGCGTCTAGCGTCTTGCTCTTTGGTCACTCGTAACCAATTTTTGCCCAACCAAATGCCATCTTTAGTAACAATGCTTTGGTGGGCTTGCAACTGCGCCCGCAACAGTAAGGCACTAGATAAATCATCAGCCACCAAAATATTTTGCACCAAATCAAAAATTGGTAGCTTGGTTGTTATTTTGCTAGCCAAAGTGGCATGCGCAATTGTAGGTGTTGATGAATCTGTAGCTTGGGTATCAATTACCGTCAAGTTGCCAGCGGTTAATTCATTAATCGCCGCAACTATATTAGCAATATTATCATCTAGACAAATTGCCTCTAAATAGTCTACTAATACTGTCTCTACAGCTTGCTCCCAACCAGTCGCAACTACCAATGCTTCAGCCATTCTTGGCGCAGCTGCTAAATTATGTTTGACCAGCCATTGCTGCTTGGCTTTATCATCTTTGCCCAATGCTGCCTGTTGTAATGCCATTAAAGCTGCTTCACGACCAGCCAGCTGCTGCAGCAAACTACGTACACGATTTTGCTCATCACGCTGTTGCTGTAATTGTTTACGTTTGTCATTGATTGACGCTTGAATCTGATAAATATTTTCTTTTACCAACACTATTTTTTCTTCTAATGCAGTTAATTGGCCATTTAATTCTGCCACCAAGCCATTAGTATTATGGATATCCAAAGTTGCGCTTTCAGTTTGTAAACGCTCAATCCGTGCCTGCAAACCACCAGTATGTTTATCCAATTGCTCTAATCTACTACGCTGGACTTCAGCATTTTGCTGGGGAATTTGTGCCTGTTGTTGAAAGTCATCCCAAGCTGCATTGCTGTTATCCAACTCCAAGCGAGCATCTTGATAAACTTCTTCTGCCGAGTCAGCAGCTGCTACTGCTTGCTCATACTGCGGATTGATTTCAGTTAACTGTTCTTCACAAGCAAATAAAGCATCACTATCTGTGGTTTTCTGCACATTTATTTCGGCAATCGATTGTTTGATCTGCCCCAAATCTTGCTCTAGTTGCAGTTTACGTTCTTTGTGATGCTGGAGGTTTTGCTCCACTCGCGCAATAACTGCACCCAGCTCATAAAATTTACTTTGAATCTCCTCAAACTTATCAGTTTTTTCTGTATGTTCTAAGCGCATTTGCTCTAGTTCAGTGCTCAGACCAGTTTTATCCGCCAACTTTTCTTCCACACTCACTGCTAGAGTACGAATTTGTTCCGCATGATCAGTTAATTTGCTGTCATAATCATGCCAACGCATTGCTAACAATTGCGCCTCGAGTAATTCTTTTTCTGCATTTAGTGTTTGATATTTTTGCGCTGATTCAGCTTGACGTTGTAACCGCTCGAGTAACTTTGCTTGCTCCTCACGCAAATCTTCCAAACGCGCTAAATTCTCTGAGGTATGACGCATACGTAGCTCAGTATCATGCCGCCGCTTTTTGTACACAGAAATTCCGGCTGCCTCTTCTATAAAACTACGCAAATCCTCGGGACGTGATTCAATCACTCGCGAAATCATTCCTTGTTCTATAATCGAATAGCTACGCGCACCCAAACCAGTACCTAAGAACACATCGACGATATCGCGCCGCCTACAACGCGTACCATTTAAAAAATAATCCGAACTACCTTCGCGCTCTACTTCACGCTTTACAGAAATTTCTGCATAAGCAGCATATTCACCACCTAGGGTACCATCTGAGTTATCAAACACTAATTCAATGGAAGCTTGACCAACTGGTTTACGCGCACTAGAGCCTTTAAAAATAACATCGCTGATTGATTCACCACGTAGAGTCTTCGCGGAGCTCTCACCCATAACCCAACGTACTGCATCAATAACATTTGATTTGCCACATCCATTTGGACCCACCACACCAACTAAATCGCTACGTAAATCCAACACTGTTGGATCAACAAAAGATTTAAAGCCAGCAAGCTTGATTTGTTTTAATTTCATATTCTCTCAGTCCGTAGAATGTGACGTGAATAGTTAAAAGGATATCCTACAAATTAATTTCTCGCTAGTATACCCTTCAAAACAACCCTAGTTCTAACTTACCGGCATCGGAAATCATCTCGCGATTCCATACTGGTTCAAATACCATTTCTACTGTAACTGCTGTAACATTTTTTACACGCCAAACTGCATTTTCAACATCTTGCACTAAAACCGGTCCCATACCACAACCTGGCGCAGTTAGCGTCATAATTACAAAGACATGATTTTGTGTAAAATCAAGATTATTTTCAACGCGACAATCATAAATCAAACCAAGATCGACGATATTGACGGGAATTTCTGGATCGTAACAACTCTTAAGCTGCTCCCATACCTCTTCTAAGTCTACCGGACCATCAGCTGTTTTGTTGACATTATTATGTTGTGGGGCTAATTCCGATAAGTCCAAACCTAAGGCAGCAGCATCTTTACCATCAATTCTAGCTAACTGGCCATTAATATTAATAGTAATTGCATTGCCTTTAGCTTGTGTGATTTCTACTGCGGTGCCACTAGGAATTAAAAATACCATACCGCTTGGCACCAATAATGCTTCGCAGTCTCTATTTAGTGTTGCCCACCGCATGTGTGTCATTCTTATAATCCAACCCAATTTACCAGGCGGTAGTATACCAGTACAGGGTGTTAGTTTAAATCATTATTATAGTTTGCATGTTAACTTTTATATCTAAGTTCACCTATCCTTGATAAAACTGGCTTACCTAGTTTATTAGAAAACTGCATTATAATGCTTTTGTCGCTAACAGAATATTGATTTGTATCTTGATAAAATACCAAAGTACCACTGATTGTCACAGTTTGTGCCTTAACAAAAGCCAAATATAAATCTTAAACCAGACCAAACTTGATTTTGTCAGCATCAGACAACTCTTTTGCCACAAAAGGTAACAGCACTCCATTTAAATGATCTGTTTCATGCTGAATAATTCTTGCTTCAAAACCAGATACCTCTCTCTCTAGGTGAGTACCGTATATATCGTTAAATGTATAAACAGTCGCTGGCGCGAAATTAACCATTTATGATGAAAGAAAGGCTCTCTTTTAGTAGAATGTTGAAAGTGTTCAAAGCAATCATCATTTTTTAAAAAAAGGAGCCTTTAATCGATGAGTATCTGTGATTCTGGGATAAAAAACAAGGTTTTTGGCGCTAACGTGACAACAAAAATAGACGATCTGCATCCCTTGGTTAAGCTGGCAAACTTCATTTGCTGGGCTACTTTATTCGAGATGGTGTTGCCAGATTTAAAAGCATCTACGAAATGTGGAAAATGGTGGCTTGGTCGCAAGCTTAAAGTCAGAATGCACCTAGCAATTTACATCCTACAACAAATGCTTAATAAAACAGATCGACAAATAGAATATGATGTAAAAGACAATGCTGCTCACCAGATTTTTTGTGGTCTGGGTATTGTTGATAATTGGCATTGTCCAGATCATACAAAAATAGAAGAATTCCGCTCGCGTATTACTCCAGAAACCCAGCGCTTAATTGCAAACCACATGGCAGTTGCAGCAACTGAAGCAGGGTTTGCAAATTGCGGCAATATCGATATAGACTCTACTGTGCAAGAAGCAAATATGACATATCCAACGCAGGCAAAGATGTTAGCAAAATTAGCTGTCCTATCAAAAAAGATTGCAGACCATGTTACTAATCATGTAACTGATTTTTTTCATAAAAGAAAAGTGCATGTTTTTTCCGTTGACTTAAAGAAAATTAAGGCAATGTACAGAGACTTTGTTTTTAACTCGAAGAAATATAGCGATACAGAGAAAAAATATAAATTGCAGAACTTAGTGCAAGCTGTAGCTCCTGTGGTATGTGCTGCAAAATCGGCCAGCAAAAATCTTTTGCGTTGGGTGGTTGATTTACCATGGAATATTAAGCGCTCAATCAATCAGATGTTAGATGTTGGGGAGCCATATTTAGATAACTTGGCACGAAACTTGTATTTAGAGGCTAACAACAAATTAAGTCTGTCGTTACATTTAGGTGATGTTGCTTGTTTCAACAAAGGTAAGCTGCATAAAAACTATGAATTTGGTAGAGCTTATCAACTTATGAGATTGGGCGGTAATTTTGCGATGGTTTTAGGCAACACAGATGTAAGAATGCATGACAAGTACTCTATTAATAAGATGATCAAAATGCACCAAGATTATTTTGGTGTAAACGCAATAGAATCTGCAACAGCAGACAAAGGCTATTACTCTAGCAGCAATGAAGACCTTTTACTCATGGCTGGGGTAAAAGAAGTAGGAATAGCACGCCCTGGTAATATTAAAAAGGGACCGCTACATTCTGCTGAAGCTGTAGAAAAATTACAAAATCGACGCTCTGGTATAGAGCCTATAATTGGTCACATAAAACACAAAGGTCAAATGGGCAGAAGCCGCATGAAGTCTGACAAAACTACTCTGTCAGCTGGCTACTCTTCCGTTCTAGGTTTTAACTTGCGACAGATTATTCGTTATCAAGCCGGAAAAGTGGAGAAAGTAGCATGATTCAATTTCGCGCCAGCGACGATATAAGAAAGACAATAGATGATTTTGGGCAGAAAAAATGGGTGGATGATTTTGAACAAAAATATTTAAGGCCTCTCGTGTTTGAAAAAAAGAGAGATAAGGGAAATAAAAATGAGCATTATGTAGCCCAATTACGAGAGTTAGCAATAATTAATAATCAAAATTATTTAACCGAAGAAGAAATAGATGCATTATTGAATTCCGACGCAGGAGCAGAATATTTAGAAATATTAGATGGGTCTAGCAATGTGCTCAAAAAATTGGGAAATATTGAAAATATTAATAAAGATTACATTAAGAGAGAAGAGCTAAAAAAACTTATAAATTTGAGCGATGAGGATGTAGACAGTCTTTTTACAATTATACAGAAACCATCAAATGCTGACGCTGTTTTGCAGTATCAAAATTATATTAATGGTCAAACAAAAATTAAAAATTTTATTTTAGAAGATATTAAGCAGCCAGTTAAAGAACGAAAAATTAAAGATTCTAAAGGTTTGAAAAATAATTTGAAAAATTTTCTTGGAATTACCGAAAACGATAAAGATTTGATTTCAAAATATTTCAAATTTCCTCCAGAAACCGTTGGCGATGAGTCTATAAAAGAGATAGAAAAAATCTTAAATAATATATTAATGAGCCAAGAAGAATATTTTTTGTATCAAAATATGGCATCAAAAATTAGAACTCTTGACGATGTCGAAAAAGCGAATGAAATTTTAACTAAAGTCCCCAACAATGAAGAAAAATATCTTGAGGTCAGAAACGAAGTTAAAAAAGATATCAAGGAATTCTTGTTGTATCGCAAAGATGGGGCATATGCTGAAAAAGAAAAACAGTCAGAAAAATTAAAAAGCAAGGTAAAGCTACTGATGTATTCGGAATCTACGCTTGCTAAATTAAAAAATGGCATAAATTTCATTTTGCACAAAGCGGATAAAAATGTTAACGCAGAAAAATTGAATGAAATTTTAAATTATATTAAAGGTTGTGGCTTCAAAGACGGCATTGAAAATATGTTATGGTCTGAAGATATAAAAATAACAAAAGATGAATTTAAAAGCATGGTGTTGCGTACTGGTTATGAATCTTTTGATGGATTCGAAAAATTATATAATAAGATTAAAAATAAAAACGATACTATTACATATAAAACACGCAGAAAAGAATTTACAAGCATTATTGCGGAAATTGCTTATACATTTGGAATAATATATAATACTGAAAATCCCACAGCTTTACAAATTAGAAAATGGGCATTGCTCTTAGAGTATCACATAGAAGCTGCTGGCGAACTTGCTGAGTTGTTGGCTTCTCATGAGGATTTCATAGAATCTACTTATATTTCTTTTTCTTCTAAGTGGTTAGATTTCTTGGCCGTTTGCAGAAAATCGCTAGCACATCAACCTTTAGAAATAAATAAAAGTATGATGGAATATGTTGTGGAAAAACTTATTTTGGATACTAGTCTTAGGGTAGAAGAGGCTAATGATATAAAATTGTCAGAAATAATTTCCAAAGTTTGGTTTCAAAAACACAAGACAGTTTCTATAAAAGAACTTGAAAAAAACAAAATTGAAATATTTTTAAATGTCGAGGGCCTTGGATTTAAAGATGATTTTAAAATTTTCCATAAGAATTTTAATTGCGATATTGGCAATCAAAGAGATGTATGTTTAGTGGTGAATTCTGCATATGGCCAAGAGATATCCCACTTTAATTTGCTAGAGCTAGAATTAAGACTAAGCAGGATTTTGAATGCCAATGTACATGTTTATCATTTAAAAGAACTTATTAATGGCAATTCGCGACTAAAAATAGATAAAACCTACGCTTTAGAGATTATAAAATATGCAAAAACGCTAGAGCAACTTATTATTGAAAGCAAATTTGCCAAAATTTTTGAAAATCAAAGATGGACAGCCGTAAATATTCCAAACGTCGGTCGTTTAGATACGACTGATTACATGGAGAGAAAAGATATAGAGACCATTTTGCATTTCATTTTTGGAAATGATGTTACATTCTCTGATTTAACGATCAATTTAAATCCTGAAAGATTAAGAGAATTCTTTTTATTACGTTTTGCGGAATTTAATAAAGATAAAAGTAATTCTCTTGAATTATCAAAAATTATTACTTTGTTGTTAGAAAGAATTATTCTTCCATGTGTATTAAAATATCGAGCAACAAATATTCCGGTTGGGCAATCGTTAAAATATAAACAACATATATTCATCCCTTTTTTACAAGAACCATTAAAACAGGAAGGTAGATTTTTACCGGGTGAATACCCCACGCTTATTTCCCCTTTGCGGTCACCAGACAATCCAAATTTTGTAAGTATGGGAACATATAGCATATGGAATGATGACAATTCTAATTCTTTTCCATCTGACACCAAAATTTTGACTGTAAAAGAGCTATGGGAATACAATGATGAACAGTATAAAACCAGAGGCGACCCTAGAGGCATTACTTACGAATACTACAAAGCGCATAACATGGCTTTGGGGGAGGGGGTTTTGCTGCAGGAACTAGCAGATGGCTCTATAATTATACACTACCAAGGGCATAATGTAAGTTTATCTCCCCAAGAAATGGATTTATTGTATATTAAAAAAGATGCTCATGTGGGGGGCTATAGAAGGTTCGATTTTTATGTAAACAACCGTGTTATTAATAGAATTTCTAAAAAGAAAGACCTTGAGGACCTAGAAGGGCTTGCAAAATATTTTGCAAAAATTCTTCTTTACAATAAAGATTTTATAACCAAAGTTTTAGATCCAATAAGAAAAATCGATGTATCTATCTTTGCAGGTGCTACTTCAATTGAACATATGCGCGATACCATTGATTTAAAGCATGACCATGAAAATATTAAAGAATTTAGAAATAATAGATTAAAAAACAATGCCTATTTAACAAAAATTATTACAGAAAAATCAAGGCGCTATATTGACTCTCTCGTTCAAGTTTTAAAGCAAGAAAAAAATAACGCTAAACTTAATCTGGTTGCAGAAATGACCAAGATTGATAAAGAAATAAATCAAAAGCTATATCAATATTATTTAGTCGCTGGCGCGAAATTAAGTGTATATGATGAAAAAAGGGCCCTCTTCTTGTAGAATGTTGAAGATCTTGCGAAACCAAACAACATTTTCCAAAAAGGAGCCCTTAGAAAATGAGTATCT
>JACCDN010010788.1_pt1 | contig 23356 bp, 22 predicted proteins | sample 7441691 | NCBI WGS metagenome assembly JACCDN01 (sample SAMN15323439, study PRJNA562643) | freshwater metagenome | isolation source: river surface water | place: USA:Blue River Watershed | collected 2017-08-16 | reverse complement strand
CAGATCCAGTGGTGATTCCTGATGCGATTGTCGATTGTCTCAAGCAGCGTTGCGACAAAGAAGAGCCCCTGCATCAATTGTTCAATTCAGGTGATTTATTAGAAATCACGCAGGGTCCATTCAAAGGCTTAACAGGATTTTTTGAAAAACTTCAAACCATGCCTGATGGTTTAGCTAGGGCCCTGCTCCTGGTGGAAGTCTTGGGTTCTGTACAAAAAATACATGTGTACTTACCTCAACTAAAAAAGGTCGGCATTTGATTCTTCGTAAAAAATGTCGCGCTGGCGATGCTATCTCAGTATTTTAAAGATACTAGGGGTCTTAAACTTTACAACAGCGCTATAAACCCAGACGTAAGATACGCAAAACAATAAAGCAAAAGATTGCAACACCCAAGTAGTGTCCCACCAAATAATTGCTGGAAAAGTAGCCATGCTTGATAGCAACCAGAGGTAAGGGGAGGTCTTCGCATTTTTTGAATGCGAGGCTGATTCTTTTATCTCGTAAACCTCTGCCCAACGAATCAATCGACGATAGATGAGCGAGTGGAAGTGGGTGCCATCGGGTAGCCCTGGATTTTTTCCTTGATGGACTTTTCGGCGCCAAATCGTGAATAAGGTTTCAAAAATGGGATAGGCATTCACCAACAGTGCGAACCATGGTGAGACCGTGGGGTTGCGTTTGACTAACAGAATAGATAACACTGCAATCAAGAACCCAATCAAGTAAGCGCCACCATCGCCCAAAAAAATTAAGCCACGCGGATAATTCCAAACAAAAAATCCCGCAATTCCACCAATGACAATTAAACATGTCGAAGCCAAGATCGAGTCATTGACTTTAAATGCAATGTAACCAATGGCTAGTAAACTAATCATGGCAACCATGCTAGCTAAACCATTAAAGCCATCAATGATGTTGTAGGCGTTTGCCAGACCGGTTATTGCGATGATTGTGAACGCCATAGAGATGGCTGTAATAGTCAATAATTCATCAACAAATGGTATCTGAAGATTGGTGATCCAAATATTGACAAAATAACCGGCCAATCCAGCGGAGATGGCTGTTGTAATTAAACGTGTTTTTACGCCAACCATTTTGGTGACGTCTTCCAGTAAGCCAGTTAAAAAAGCAGGTAGAGCACAGACCATAACTTGCAGTAGTAGGGAGCCTCTTTCAAGCTTGAAAAAAAACAAAGCACACAAACTAGTCATCAGTATTGCAAAAAAGATGCCGATGCCGCCGATGCGCGGGACAACTTTTGTATGGAATTTTTGTGGACCAGACAAATCATGGTCACTAGAGATATGTTCGTGGAGGTGCTGATACCGAATCAGAGTCAAGGTGACTACTAGGCTGATCAGAAACGATAGGATTAAAAAATTCATGACATGATTGTAATTTTTGAGATATGAAAAAGCACTATAAAAGCGCATTATTGGTTACAATGTTCATAATTGAACGTTAATCATAAATTAATTAAGTCATTGATTTATATAAAAATACTTAAAAAAGTAGGGCGGTAGCGTCCTCTCAATCCATACTTTTAAAAGTAAAAGTAAAAGTAAAAGTAAAAGTAAAAAAAGTAAATTCCTCACTCTTTTAATAGATCAACTAAGTGCCCACAGAACTTCAATTCAGAGTGTTAAGGCTCCTTGAGTCAAATCCTCATCTCACTCAAAGAGAGTTATCAAAATCTTTGGGAGTCAGTTTGGGTGGTATTAACTATTGCTTGAATGCCCTTATTTCCAAGGGGTCTGTGAAAATACAAAACTTCAGAAACAATCAAAACAAGTGGGTCTATGCGTATTTATTGACTCCGCAAGGTTTGGCTGAGAAAACAGCTCTCACGGGAGCATTTTTGAAACGTAAAATGCAGGAGTACCAATTTTTGAAGGAAGAAATTGAGGCTTTGAGTCGTGACGTTGGGCAGTTGCCGTCAACCGACTCCGAAGCGGCTAGTCTCTTGAGTGGGGCTAAATCATCAGAGATCTTTAGTAAGAGTAGGGCCAAACATTAATGGGCTTTAGTACGATTAAGTAGTTTTTTCAGATTCATTTTATTTCAGTTCTCACAGCTCAAGATGATGAGCCAATCTTTCTAATTTTTTGACTATTAAATATTATGGCTAATAGTGTTCTAAAAGATGGTGTGTCAATCGATCCGGCTAACACAATAGCTCGAAGCTTAATGCGCTTATGGTTTTATCTTGATTCAAGATCAAAAAAGCACCTGCTCGTGTTACTTGCTTTTATGTTGCTGAGTTCGTTGGCGGAATTTATTTCAGTCGGAGCAATTGCGCCATTTCTTATTGCTATCACAAATCCGGATCAAGCCTTGAAAAGTGATTTCGGTCGAGTGTTGGGAGAATTTTTAGGGCTTAATAACGCCTCGGCAATTATTTTACTGCTAGCTTTATTCTTTGGAATATCGTCCCTGGTTTCAGGTTTATTAAGGCTGCTGGTGCTTTGGTTTTCTACTCGCCTTTCTTTTGAGGTGGGAGGTAAGATTGGCATAGATATTTATAGAAGAGCGCTGTATCAGCCCTATAGTGATCATATTTCTGAAAATAGTAGTCAGTTGATTTCAGCAATTACTTTAAATGTTGAAAGGATAATTCACCAAGTTATAAATCCGCTTCTCGTTTCTCTCTCATCAATTTTTTTATTATCGGCGGTTTTATCAACCCTTTTGCTCCTTGAGCCTTTATTAACCTGCGTACTCGTTGGTAGCATGGGTTCAATCTACTTCACGCTTACTTTGTTTAATAAAAGAAAGCTGGATTTATACAGTATGTTCATCCCTAAAAAAGCTGCTGATCTTGTGAGGTTATTGCAGGAGGGATTTGGAGGAATTAGGGATGTTTTGATTGATGGTACCCAAGATTTTTATTGTAAGCTCTATGTAGACTCTGATTTGGCTCTAAGGAAGGCTCAAGCTAGTATTCAATTTATTGGCTCTTGCCCAAGATACTTGATGGAATCGCTAGGCATGATGTTAATTGCCATTTTGGCCTATATCTACGTAGGAAATGCTAATGAAGTTTCCAATGTAATCCCTGCTTTAGGGCTCCTCGCCCTGGGTATACAGCGCATCTTACCTGTAGCACAGCAATTTTACAATGCATGGACCAGTCTTCGGGGATGTCAGGGTACTTTAGTAAATGTTTTATTGCGCCTTGAAAAGCCATTACCACCCTTTAATTCATTAGATGCTCCGAAGCAACTTGAATTCAAAAGTTCCTTCGCCTTTGATTCTGTCTATTTTAGATATCACCCACTGCAGTCTTGGGTGCTCGAAGAGATTAATTTGGAAATCCCTAAGGGTTCAAAAATTGGATTCATTGGACTGACGGGTAGTGGTAAAACTACATTACTCGATATTTTGATGGGTTTATTAAGCCCGACAAAAGGTTTCTTAAAGGTTGATGGAGTTCCGATTGATTTGAATGATAGGCGTGGTTGGCAGAAACATATCGCTCATGTACCCCAATCAATTTATTTGGCTGACACATCAATTCTAGAAAACATTGCTTTTGGGGTGCCGCGTACTGAAATTGATTTTGATAGAGTCAGATTGGCAGCAGAAAAGGCATGTATAGCCCATGATATTGAGTCATGGACGCTGGGCTACGAAACATTCGTTGGTGAGCGTGGTGTGAAGTTGTCTGGCGGTCAGCGTCAAAGAATAGGAATTGCAAGAGCCTTATATAAAAAAGCGGATGTTATTGTTTTGGATGAGGCAACTAGTGCGTTAGATAATCAGACTGAAGCTTCTGTAATGGCTTCTATTCAGACTCTAAATCCCGAAATCACAGTAATAATTATCGCGCATAGATTAAGCTCCCTTAGTGGGTGCGATAAGATTATTGAGTTAAGTGAAGGACGCATTGGATGGGTTGGTTCCTATAATCAATTGAATATTAAAAATCAGCAAAACGAACAAGGTAACTAAAATATGCTTAATGGTAAGTCAATTCTTATTACTGGTGGTACCGGATCATTTGGAAAAGCATTTGCTAAAACTCTGCTAGAAAAGTTTCCAGATATAAAAAGATTGGTAATTTTTAGTAGAGATGAGCTTAAGCAGTTTGAGATGGCGCAATCCTTTACTTCGGATCAGTTTCCCGCTATAAGATATTTTATTGGCGATGTTCGAGACGCAGATCGCTTGCACCGTGCGATGGAGGGTATTGATGTCGTGATTCATGCGGCAGCACTAAAGCAGGTTCCATCTGCCGAGTACAACCCATTTGAGTGTATAAAAACAAATGTACTTGGCGCACAAAACGTAATTGAGGCTTGCTTGGATAATGGTGTTAAGCATGTTGTTGCCCTCTCAACCGACAAGGCAGCTGCCCCCATTAATTTATATGGCGCTACAAAATTGTGCTCAGATAAATTATTTACGGCTGCCAATAATATTAAGGGTGCTAGGGACATACGTTTTAGCGTAGTTCGCTATGGAAATGTGATGGGTAGTAGGGGGTCGGTTATCCCCTTCTTTTTGGAGAGAAAAGAGTCAGGAATGATTCCCATCACCGATCCTAATATGACACGTTTCAACATAAGCCTTCAAGAAGGCGTCGATATGGTTATATGGGCTTTAGAAAATGCGAAAGGTGGAGAGATTTTTGTGCCTAAAATCCCTAGTTATCAAATTATGGATTTAGCAGCTGCAATTGCCCCTGAGTGTGAGCATCGAATTGTAGGTATCCGACCAGGTGAAAAAGTCCATGAAGAGATGATTACTGCAAGTGATAGTTTAAATACAGTAGATTTAGGCCGGTACTTTGCGATACTTCCAGTCTCTGCCAACTACTCTATCGAAGAATATTGTAAGGATTTCGGCGCTGCTCCTGTTGAAAATGGTTTTGCATATAACAGCGGCTCAAATTCAGATTTATTGACAGTTGAAGATATTAGAAGATTAATTGCAGAGAATCTTAATGTTTAATTGGAATCCTGCGAATACTTTTTTAATTGGGGGTTGTCAGTGATTCCTTACGGCCGACAAGATATAAATCAAGAAGATATAGATGCTGTCGTGGAGGTCTTAAAATCTGATTTCCTCACTCAAGGCCCGACGGTGCAGTGTTTTGAAAATATTGTGGCCGGTCATGTCGGTGCTGATTATGCTGTTGCTGTTAATAGCGCTACATCAGCTCTACATATTGCGTGCTTAGCATTGGATCTTGGTCCTGGCGATTGGCTTTGGACCACTCCCATCACTTTTGTTGCTTCAGCTAACTGCGGTCTTTACTGTGGTGCAGGTGTAGATTTTGTTGATATTGACCCGCTCACCTATAACCTTTGCCCAAAAGCACTTGAAGCAAAGCTTATTAAAGCAAGAGAGACGGGCCGTCTACCAAAAGTATTGGTTGCTGTGCACTTATGTGGTCAGTCCTGCGATATGGCGGCTATTAATGTACTCTCTAGTCGCTATGGATTTAAGATTATCGAAGATGCATCACATGCTATTGGCGGTAAGCACAAGGGTGAATTTATAGGCAATTGTCGATACAGCGATATTACGGTTTTTAGTTTTCATCCTGTGAAAATCATCACCACTGCTGAAGGTGGTCTAGCAACAACTAATAATCCTGAGCTAGCTCATCGTATGGAACTATTGCGTAGCCATGGTATTACTCGTGATCCTGCATATATGACCCATGTTCCTGATGGGCCTTGGTTCTATCAGCAAATTGATCTTGGCTATAACTATCGGATGACTGATCTGCAAGCGGCCCTAGGAGTCAGTCAAATGAAGAGATTGGATTCGTATGTGGCACAACGCCATTTGCTATCCGATCGATACGATAAGTTATTAGAGGACTTTCCAGTTGCTACGCCTAAGCAAAATTCTGATAGCTACTCTGGCTTACATTTATATGTTATCAGGTTGCATTTAGACCAGATAAGTAAAACTCATCGAGAAGTTTTTGAGGGATTACGACAGGCAGGTATTGGGGTGAATCTGCACTATATTCCTGTTCACACACATCCTTATTATCAGCAAATGGGTTTCAAGGCAGGGGACTTCCCACAAGCTGAGCGTTACTATTCAGAAGCTATAAGCTTGCCAATGTATCAGACATTGACCACGGTGGAGCAGGATAAGGTGGTTGAGGCATTGGGGATGATAATAAAGTGAAGATTGCTGTTATTCCAGCTCGAGGGGGGAGCAAGCGTATTCCTCGTAAAAACATTAGGCTGTTTAATGGCAAGCCAATGATTGCATGGTCTATTGAGGTTGCTAAAGCTTCGGGTCTATTCGAACACATTATTGTTTCAACCGATGATGCGGAGATCGCTCATGTGTCTGAGCAGTGGGGGGCTGAAGTACCTTTTATGCGACCCCAAGAATTGTCTAATGACTATGCGGGTACTACTGAAGTGGTTGCCCATGCTACGAAATGGGCCTTGGGGCAAGGTTTCGAATTAGAGGCTGTCTGCTGCATTTATGCTACGGCACCATTTGTACAATCAGAAGATCTAAAACGTGGGCTGGTCGCCCTTAAGTCGGGTGCTTGGAGTTATGCATTCTCTGCTACTAATTTCTCGGCTCCAATTATGCGGTCATTTAAACAGTGCCCAGGTGGTGGTGTAGAAATGTTTTTTCCAGAATATTTTCTTGAGCGCTCCCAGGATTTACCGGAGGCATTGCATGATGCCGGGCAGTTTTACTGGGGTCTACCTGACGCATGGATTGAACATAAGCGTATTTTCGAGAAATACTCTACGCCCATCATAATTCCAAAGTGGCGCGTTCAGGATATAGATACTCTTGATGATTTGACACGAGCTGAGATATTAGCATCCGTTATTTTTAATAAAGGGAGTATATGAATGCATAAGAATATTTTAGTTTTAGCTGCGCACCCTGATGATGAAGTCCTTGGGTGTGGGGGTAGTCTTGCCAGGCTGGCAAATGAGGGCTTTCATATTCATGTAGCTTTTCTCGCAGATGGTGTATTTTCACGCGACGATGGTATTGCGGATCAAAAGAATATTCTTATTAATCGACGTAAGGCTGCTCAAATTGCATGTGAGATTCTTGGTATAGAGTCTATTTTATTTGACGATTTTCCTGATAATCGCATGGATACTATTTCTCTATTAGAAATAATTCGTAAAGTAGAGATTCTTATTGATAAATATCAACCCGAGATGGTTTTTACTCATCATGCTGGTGACCTGAACGTTGATCATCGTCGCCTGCATGAAGCTGTTGCTACAGCGTGCAGACCGCAACAAGGCCATCCTGTTAAAACGTTGTTATGCTTTGAAGTTCCCTCGAGTACCGAATGGCAGTTGTCTGGTAGCGCACCCGCTTTTATCCCTAATTGGTTTGTAGATATTTCAAAAACACTCGATCAAAAATTGACTGCACTCGAGGCCTATTTTGATGAGTTACGATCTTGGCCGCACCCCCGCTCCAGACTGGGAGTAAAGCATTTAGCGCATTGGAGAGGCGCTACCATAGGTGTGGATGCTGCAGAGGCTTTTGTTTTGGGTCGACAGATTAAATGAGGGTGGTCTTTCGGGTAGACTCAAGTGCAAAAATTGGCGGAGGCCATCTGATGCGTTGCCTTACTTTGGCGGAAGAGTTACAGGACAACGGTGTGCAGGTGAGTTTTGTATGTCGAAATTTACCGGGAAGCTTAATTTCACTAATAAAAAAAAGGGACATCACAGTTTCAATATTGCCAGCTGCTGATATAAATTTAACTCATACATCTACCAGCTATGGAGCCTGGCTTGGTGGTGTTTCGCAAGTGCAGGACTCAATAGAGACTATAGGTTTATTGGGCGGTATTCAACCTGATTGGCTGGTTGTCGACCACTATGGTTTGGATGCTGAATGGGAGAGAGTCCTTAAACAATACTGCAATAAATTAATTGTCATAGACGATTTAGCAAATCGTGAGCACTGTTGTGATGTTTTGCTAGATCAAAATTATTCTCAAGAAGACGGACAACGTTATGAAGCGCTAGTCCCTCTTACTTGCAATATGCTTATAGGCTCAAATTATGCGTTATTACGCAAAGAATTTAGAGAGCTGCGTCAACTAAAAGTTTTTGGAAGCAATAAATTGAATAATATTTTAGTCTTCTTTACTTCGGGGAATGATCAAGGAGAAACCCTTAAAGCAATGCAAGGCATCGTACTTTTTGGCAAGGCTGTAAGAGTCGATGTTGTAATAGGTGATGCAAATCCAGATAAAAATATTATTAAAGAAATTTGTGCTGTAAGAAAATGGGGCTATCACTGTCAAATTGATTACATGCCAAAACTGATATTTGATGCTGATTTGGTTATTGGAGGTGCCGGCTCTAGCAGTTGGGAGCGTTGCGCTCTTGGGGTGCCGGCATTAGTGGTGGTTTTGGCTCAAAATCAGGTTGATATTAGCCAGGCGCTTGACAGGGCTGGTGCAGCAATTGAGTTGGGGTGGAATACTGACTTGCAGCCCTCTGATTATGCAAATGCTATTAGAGCTATTACACCTGAACAACTTAAATCGTTATCAGAGCGGTCTTCCCGACTGGTTGATGCTGGAGGCGCTCAAAGAGTTGTAAAGGTGCTCCTTGACAAGTAAATGCTTTAATTAAATTTAGAAAAGTGAATCTAGTTATGATAAGTCAAATGAAGTCATTTCAAATAGCAGGACAAAAAATCAGCCCTACTGACCCCCCTTACTGTATCGCTGAGGTAGGTATAAATCATAATGGAGACTTATCCATTGCCAAAAAAATGATAGAGGCGGCTAAAGAAGCGGGTGCGGATGCTGTTAAATTTCAGACATTCAAGGCCGAAGAGTTTTGTGGTGATCCTGAGCAGATTTTTACTTATAAATCGCAGGGAATTAGCATAACCGAACCAATGCTCACCATGTTTAAGCGCTACGAGTTTTTGCCTGAACAGTGGCGTGCAATAAAAGCTCATTGCGAGTTGATTGGAATCACTTTTTTTTCAACCCCACAAAATTGCAGTGATTTGGACTTGTTGTTAGAGATAGGCGTTCCAGCCATTAAGGTTGGTTCAGATGATTTTACAAATTTACCATTGTTGCGTAGTTATGTTGGGAGTCAATTGCCCTTGATACTTTCTTGCGGTATGAGTGATTTAGGGGAAGTCCATCAAGCTTTAAATATAGTAGGATTTTTTGAGGGCTATCCTGTTGCATTATTGTTGTGTACTTCGCAATATCCCACGCCCCCTAATGATGTAAATATCAATAAGCTAGGCACTTTGCAGCAAGCATTTCCCGGCTTAATAGTTGGATTTTCTGATCATACTCAGGGATCCTTAGCGGCTGCATTGGCTGTTTCAAGAGGAGCAAGGATTTTTGAGAAACATTTCACGTTAGATCAGGGTATGCCAGGTCCAGATCACTGGTTTTCAGAGGAGCCTTCAGGCTTGAAGGACTGGATTAATACGATTAGGATTTCCGATGTTGTTTTGGGTAGTCCATTTGTTCTTCCAACAAATGCGGAGTTAGAAAATAAGAGGGAGTTTCAGCGTGTAATTGTTGCTGCAACTGATATTAAACACGGCGATATTTTTACAGAATCTAATCTCACTATGCGTCGAGTGGCTGGTGGCAAAGGGTTACCCCCGAGTTTATATTGGCAATTGCAGGGATGTATTGCTAGGCGTGACTTTCCAAAATTTTCAACTATCGAATTATAATGAAACCCCGCATCTGCATTCTTTTAAATAATCTTAATGAATTTAATTTCAGTCAGTTGTTGTATCGCTATTTACCTAATAGTCGATTTGATGTAGAAATTTTAGAAAAATTTCCCGATGATCCAAAAAAATTCCAGCTAATCATTCCCTGGAATTATAAAAAAATAATAAAACACACACTAAATTTGAGTAATGTCGTCATTTTGCATTCGTCTGATTTACCGGAAGGTCGTGGTTGGGCCCCAATATATTATTCATTCCAAGAAAAAAAAACAGAGTACGTAATTTCCGCTATATTGGCAGCTAGTAAAGTGGATGAAGGCGAGATTATCTTGCGTGCTCGATTTACTATTGAGGATAGCTACACTGCATCATTTTTAAGGGGAATTGACGAGGAATTATCTTTAATAATGATTGCAAAAATTATAGAACGCTGGCCTTGCGGAAAAATTGTTGGCGTTAGGCAATCCGGTAATGGAACGTATCGCCCAAGACGACATCCAAAGGACAATGAAATTGATATTGGCGATACTTTAAATAGGGTTCTGCCACATTTACGGGGGGTTGAAAAAACCAGCCCAGCTTTCTTTTTTTTGAATGAAGTTAAATACATAATCGAAGTTAGGCCTGAATTTGAGCCAAATAAGCCCCGAAAAGTAACGTTTGAATATCCGGCAACAAATGAAGTTGACTATTGGACTGATTGGGCATGATTCCACATAATTTACCAACTTTTGGCGCAGAGGAGCGAGGTGCCGCAGAACGTGTGATTAGAAGTGGGTGGGTTGCCCAGGGCTCTGAGGTGGCGGCCTTTGAAAATGATCTGTGCACTTTTTTTAACCTGCCGGAGGGTCATTCATGTTTAGTTTCTAGTGGTTCAGCCGCTTTGTATCTAGCGCTATTTGTTTTAGGTGGTAGTGAAAAACGTATAGGTTTACCGGTGTATGCTTGTTCTGCATTGCGAAATGCGGTTGGTTTGCTCAAGGCGTCTCCAGTATATTTTGACTGTGGAGCGAATAGTCCTAATTTGGATCTAGCATCGATCGATACAAAAAATATAGACATACTAGTTGCGCCTTCAATATTTGGAATACCCATTAAACTACCTTGCGTTAATAGCTTCAAGGTGGTTGAAGATATTGCGCAAGCAATGGGAGCAATATCTTCGGGGCATCGTATTGGTTTACGAGGCGACATTGGCATCTGCTCATTTTATGCCACAAAGATGATGACATCGGGCGGTCAGGGGGGGGCTTTGGTGAGTTATGATAAGTCGCTTATTGAAAAATTAAAAGATTACCGTAATTTTGACGCGCGTTCTGACTCGAAATTGCGATTTAATTTTCAATTAACAGATATGCAAGCCGCTATAGGACGGGAGCAGCTCAAGAAGTTACCTGAGTTCATATTTAAACGTGAAAAAATATTTTCAATTTATCGAGATGCTGGATTAGATTTAATTGATGAATCATCTTCAATCGACATTCCGGTTCGATATCGATCTATCGTCCGTTGCAAAGAGCCAGAAAGGGTAATTAAGGCCTTATATTTAGGAGGTATCAGATCAATTATTCCAGTAAAAAATGAGGAGCTTCTTGATGCTAAATTCAACTACCCCAATGCTTTTAGTTTGACTCAGACCACAGTGTCCTTACCATGCTACCCAGAATTGGGTGAAGGCGATGCATTGCGAATTGCTCAAATTGTAAAACGATATTCATGATTTTAAGTGCCCATCAGCCAGCTTATTTGCCATGGTTAGGATACCTCGAAAAAATCCAAGCATCAGATATATTTGTCTATTTAGATACTGTTCAATTTGAAAAAAATAGTTTTATAAATCGTAATAAAATTAAAACTTCTCATGGAGAGCAGTGGCTTACAATCCCAGTCCAAAATAAGGGGCATATTAGCTCTACACTAATTGATACTAGTATTATTGATACGCAACCTTGGCGAGTAAAGCACCTAAAATCTATTGAAATGAATTACAGAAAGGCGCCATACTTTTCAATGTGTTATCCCAAGATTGAAGAGTTACTTTCTATTCCGGTGAGTAATCTATCTGATCTTTGTTGGCAGCAATTAAGTTTTTGGCTAAAGATATTCAATATTAAAACTAAAGTAGTTCGGTCATCAGAACTCAAAATAAGAAGTAAAAAATCTGACTTAGTGCTAGATCTGTGCAAGCATTTTTCTGTAAATACTTATATATCCGGTGCCTTAGGTAAAGATTATCTAAATGAGAGTGAATTTGCAGCTGCACAGATCAAAGTTATATATCAAAAGTTCAATCATCCCATTTACCCCCAGCTTTGGGGTGATTTCATTTCACATATGAGTATTATTGATTATTGGATGAATTGCGGATCAGGAAGATTAAATATTAATAAGGATTTGGATTATGAGCTTTAGTAATGACTGGGAAAACTGTTATGCAGGAAATACCCATCTATCGGTATGGCCTTGGTCTGATATTGTTAGCTTAGTGCATCGCCACTGCAAGCCATTAATTTCATCCGGCAGCGTCAAGGTGTTGGAGTTAGGTTGTGGTGCTGGCGCAAATATACCGCTCTTTCTTGCGTTGGGGTGGGATTATTATGGTGTTGAGGGTAGTCCCACTATAGTATCTAAGTTACATCAGCGTTACCCAGACCTTGTAACTAAAATTTTGGTTGGTGATTTCACTGTTAGCATTCCATTCAATGAAACTTTTGATTTGGTGATTGATAGAGCATCTCTTACGCACAATACCACCTCTTCAATAATTAATGCCTTGGAGATTTCACTGCAATCGCTAAATTCCGGTGGAATATTTATTGGATCTGATTGGTTTTCAGTTAATCACTCTGATTACACACTGGGTGAAAAAACTGAGGATATTTATACGAGGGTTAATTACTCAAAGGGCCAGTTCTTAGGAGTTGGGAAGGTTCATTTTTCAGACGAGATTCATATTCGAAGCTTATTAAAAAATTTCGATATTTTATATCTGGAGGAGAAAGAAATAAGAAGCTACGAGCCAAAAAATGATCACAAATTCTCTTCATGGAATTTTGTAGCCAGAAAAAAATCTTAGATTTCCTTTGCGATGAAATAAATAGCTTATAAAGTCGGGCGCCTATCGAATTTTTTCTAAATATTGATAAGTATCTGATTTGAAAGTAGCTTATAAAAAATGAAAACAATTTTTATTCAGACTAGCCCTGCCCTATGGCCAATAATTGAAGCGGAATTAGATCTAGCCCAAAAAGAGTTAGATTTTGGAAACAGGGTAATTATTGGTTACTGCGATGGAGATGATGTTTCTTGCGAGGCCAATAATCCGCTTCCAAACCAAAAAATTAAAAAAAGATATTGCCTCGAGTGTAAATCAAGAAGGTTGAATTCGATAAAGTGGCTTCAACCTAAAGAAGGTGAATTAATATCTTTACCCGTTAGCAAACTTGATAAGTTTAATTTACATGAAATAAAAAAATTAAAAGATAAATTTTATGAAAATAGAAATTCAGCAGAAGCAATGATGGGCATATCTGGAATTGTCGGTGGTGAGATTTATCAAGCTGCACTATCTACATTAATGACAAATTTGCGAGTGTCAAACCCTGATATTGTGAAGCACTGGAATAAATTCAGTTTATACCTAGAGTCTGGTTTAAGGGCTTTCTATTCAGCAAAAAATCAACTTAAACGATGGAATCCAGATCTCGTTTATATTTATAACGGAAGAATGACCTGGTATAGACCTCTTATGTGGCTCTCAAGAAAAGAAGGGAGGCAATTTATTGTCTATGAGTATCCAGTTTTTGGTCATGAAAGATATTTGACGTATTTAAATACTCATGCCCATGATGTAGCCTCTCAGGCAAAGGTGTTACGTTTGCTAACTGAAAACCCTAATCTTGAAATCAGTGAGATTTTGAAAGTTGGTGGTGCCTGGTTTGAAAATCGAATAAAAAGGAAGTCAATGGGGTTTGAGCCTATTTATGCGGGAGCTCAGCAAATAGATAGGCTCCCTGATGGCTGGGATCCTAAGGGATTTAACATATCATTTTTTGTATCCTCTCAAGATGAAATTAATATGCTTGAGCAGGGTTCAAACCCTTTAGCAAAAGGTCAGATTGGAGTGCTCAAAGGGATTAGTGATGCATTCCCAAACATATTAATTCATGTACGTATTCATCCAAATTTAAAGGGGGTTGACCCAGATTTTGTAGGGGAGATAATAAAGCTGGGGGACGATCGAGCCAATATTAAAATTATAAAAGCAGAGAGCGCCGTTGATACATATAGCCTCGTTAAAAATTCTAGTCTTGTTGTATCTTGTGGATCGACTGTAGGTGTTGAGGCTGCCTATTTGCGAGTACACAGCTTAGTTATTGGAATGGCATTCTATGGAGAATTTAATTGCACTGCTTTGGCCAAGTCAGAAAGTGAGCTTCACAACGTAATTTCCGCATTAATTAATCAAGATTTCAGCCCATTCCCTAGTCGTGATGATGCATTTTTAGGGGCGTGTAAATATGGTTGGGCCGTTATGAATCAAGGGGTAAAACCTCAATATTTTCAGAAGAATGCTTATTCAAATGGCTTAATGATGAAGGATCAGAAAGAAACAAAAATTACTGCAAGTCTTGTTATAATTTCTATAAACAGAATTTTAGACTTTCCATATTCAATAAGTCTTGCATATAAAAAGATTAGGAAAAATCCTTTAAGTTTGAAAACTTTTTTCCAATCTCCGGTGGCCTCAGTTAAAAAAATGTTTTTTTCGGACTCACCGAAACGATACTAAATGGGACTCTAAATATACATGGGCGACAACTTACTAAAGGCTACAGAATTAACTGGCATATTAGGCAGAAAAGAAATGGATCAACTTGAGGCGCTATATGGCGACCCTTGGGTTGAATATCGAAAATCTTATGAGTTGAGCGCTGCTCTGCATGTAAGCACTTTTCCCATTCAATTGGATATAGAGTTAAATGCATCGTGTAATTTGCGTTGCCCAATGTGCCCAATTTCAGCTGAGTCAACCAAGGGTAAAGGCCCAAGCACTTGGTTCTCTTATGAATTTTATGAAAAACTGATTGATTATGCCGTTGCGAATGGTACTCGTGCCGTTAAGTTGAATTATGTGAATGAGCCTTTGATTCGAAAGGACTTAGTTAAGTTTATTGAGTATGCGAAATCAGCTGGCATTCTCGATGTATATCTTAGTACCAATGGTGTGCTGATGAATAAAGATATTTGCGCGAGCCTAATTAAGTCTGGTCTCACTAGGATTCAAGTATCAATCGATGCCACAACTGAAGACGTTTATGACCGTATGCGCCCTGGAGGCGACTTTAATAAGGTGTTAAAAAATATAGGACTTCTGTTGCAGTTAAAAAAAGAGCAGAGCAGTGAAACACCCTTAGTGAGGGTGAATTTTGTTAAAACTGAACTTAATGAGCATCAGCTAGAGGAGTTTATTGGTTACTGGAATGGTCGCGTAGATATGATTGGAATTCAAGAATTCATTCAGCCCACCAAATCGAATGAAATTATCAAGAGCCATACTTCTGTGGATAAGAGAAAAAGTGGTTTTAAATGCTCGTTCCCATTTAAGCAATTGGTAATTACCAATGAATTAAATGTTTTGCCATGTTGTACTTTCTGGGGTGAAGAGTTAAAACTTGGTAGGTTGGAAAAGCCAGAGGATTTGTTGATTTTTTGGAATAGCAAAAAAATGACAGAGTTAAGGCAGGTTCATAGTCGCGGTGAGTATTACACCATCCCCCAGTGCAGGCAGTGTGTTGAGGGCGGTCTTGGGTAAAAAATAAAGGGCGTAGAAATGAAGGTAGTCATCTTAGCTGGCGGTTATGGAACTCGTTTGATGGAGTACACAGGCCGAATTCCAAAGCCTATGGTGGAGATTGGTGGTCATCCAATTTTGTGGCACATAATGAATATTTATGCTTCTCATGGGTTTAATGAATTTGTAGTCGCTCTGGGCTATAAAAGCGAGGTTATTAAAGAATATTTTTTAAAATTTTATGAGAAAAACTCCGATTTCACTATTAACCTTGAAAATGGAGAGATTGATATTCTTGCAAATTCAAACCCATCGTGGAAGGTCACGCTAGTTAATACAGGCCTTGACACTATGACTGGCGGAAGGGTAAAGCGCCTCTCAAAATATCTTGATAAAACATTTATGCTCACGTATGGAGATGGGGTCGCGAATGTAGACCTTAAAAAGCTAAAAGAATTTCATCTCAGTCATGGCCGTGCCGCCACTATTACTACAGTACATCCAACTTCTAAATATGGAAAGATCGAATTTTCCTCTGATGGTCGAATTACAAAGTTTGAGGAAAAGCCTGAATTTGGTGGCGATTGGATAAATGCTGGATTCATGGTGCTAGAGCCAAAATTTCTGGACTGGATTGATGGCGACTCATGTATTTTGGAGCGCGACCCCATTTCAACAGCGCTAGATATGGGAGAACTATTTGCCTATCAGCATAGAGATTTCTGGAAATGTATGGATACCGTCCGAGACCATCAAGAGCTTGAGTCATTGTGGCAGGCTAATGATCCACCATGGAAGACTTGGGATTAAATGCAGTTAAACGCACCTGTACTGTTTCTGACGTATAGAAGATTTGATACGACAGAAAAAGTTTTTGAGGAAATAAGAAAAGCTAAACCAAGAAGGTTGTATTTTGCAAGTAATGCGCCCAATCCCAATGGATTAAATGATCGTGAGTTAGTTCAGAAGGTAAGGGCTCTAATTGAGCGCATTGATTGGCCATGTGAATTATCCACAAGGTTTTTAACAGAACATCTTTCTGTTAAAGATTCCCTAAACCTTTCAATTGATTGGTTTTTTAAAAATGAAGAATCCGGAATTATTCTAGAGGATGATTGTCTTCCGCACCCAGATTTCTTTACTTTTTGTGAGGAGCTATTAGAGCGGTACAAAAATGATGAGAGAGTGTGGGCAATTGCGGGCCATAATTTCCAAGAGGGTAACTGGCGGGGGGAGGGCTCTTACTACTTTTCTAGATTTAATCATGTTTGGGGCTGGGCTTCTTGGCGCCGTGCGTGGGTGAAAAATGATCCAAAAATGCAATTCTGGCCTGCTTGGAAAGTTTCAAAAAGTTGGAAAGAGTTTTGGCCAGATTTACCATCGAGACTATATTGGACTCATATCCTTAATAGGATGTATAAAAATAAAATTAATACTTGGGACTATCCATGGACGGCAAATGTTTGGTTTAATGATGGATTAACTGCCATTCCTAATGTAAACCTGATAAGTAATATAGGCTTTGGTATTGATGCCACGCATACAACGGCTGAAAATAGTCGCTGGGCTAATGTGCCAGTAAAAAATATAGGAAAGCTTGTTCATACAGATCTGGTTCAACCTAATTTGGTTGCCGACCTCTATACCTTTAATGAGCACTATTCTGGAAAAGATTTCCGATTGCCAAGGTGCATAACGATTCTGCCGTTCAAGATAATACGCCGCCTATACAGATATTTAAATTCTTGAAATGAAGCCATTAAATCCAGTAAAAATGAAAGTTGCAAAAATCCTACAGCCGCTTTGGTGGTTTATTGGATTATTTATGAGCGATCTAAAAAGGGATGTAGCTATAAGATCAATACTTATTTTTGATTTTCATCTGATTGGAGATATGGTCCTGTTAATGCCTCTATTGGGTGGTATTAGGACCAAGTATCCAGAGGCAAATGTGGCTTTAGTTGCCGGTCCTTGGGCGCGAGATATAGTCCTTCCTTCCGGTTTTGTCGATGAATTAATCCCTTTTTCTGCTCCCTGGGTCAAGTATGGTCAGGGTTGGCGTGGTTGGGCATCTTGCTTTTCTCTTTTGCGAGCATTAAGAGTTAGATCTTGGGATATGGGAGTTGAAATACGTGGAGATGTTCGGCAGATTTTTCTTCTAGCCTTAACCGGGGCCAAAGTACGGGTGGGTTTAGATATTACTGGAGGGGGTCCATTGTTAACTAAAGTTGTACCAGTTGACAATAAATTAGTACATATTGCTGATTTTCATAAGCAAATTGGTGTGGCAATAGGGCTGTTCTCGCGTTCAGCTCCATATGAACCTAAATTAACTTTGACAGAAAAGGAGCAGGCTTTAGCTGATAAATCTTCACCATATATTGGGATTCATTTTGGAGCATCCGTTAACCTCAGAAGAGTGCCTCTAAGTAAGGCGCAAAAATTATTAGCTGAAATATATAACGAGTATCCGAATAAACATTTTGTTGTATTTGATCTCAAAGAGGACCCAGGCTATTCTAGACAGCTATTTAATATCTTAAATTTAAAAACAAACAATGTTGAGTACTGGGCCAGCAGTTTGCGAGAATTCCTAGTAAAGGCCTCTTCTTGCGAGCATATGTATGCAATGGATAGTGCCGCAGCCCATATTTCCTGCGGGCTTGGTGTTAACACTTCCGTAATTTATGGCCCATCAGACTATGAATTAACTTCTCCGATTGGGGCAAAAGGCAATATTGTTCTCATGAAAAATAGACCAAGTTGCTGGCCTTGCAACCAAAAAGTATGTGTTTCTAGTTCAATCCAAGAATGTTTTCCAGAGGACCTGTCTTACTTAAGGCCTTTAGTAAGAATTTAAAATTTAATTGCAAAACACATTTAGAGGAGAAAATTCGTAGGATGAAAATAAGGCCATCTGATGCAAATCTCGGTCAAGTAGATCAATGGAGTTTCATATTTCTTGTGATTACATTAGTCCCAGTTGCTGTGATTCCCTTTCTAGGGGGTATTGACGATTTCTTTATAGAGACAACATTCGCAATATTGGCATTTCAATCGGCACTGTTGATGGTATTTGTTAGTGGAATTTTTGGCAAACTTTATTACCTATTCTCATATTTTTTCTTTTCAATAACCCCTTGGATCCAGTTTAAAAACTCTATTGTATTTTGGGGATTTCCTAGGGTATTGGATAATACTTTCTTTGAGATAAATTGTATCTTAATCATTCTAAATTTTTTATTTTTATTTTCCTATTTAGCTGGAATTAGGTTAAGAAATAAAACTTCTTTAACTAATAGTATTGAATTTTTAATAACAAGACATCAATATAAATTTTTGGTTCTAATTGTGTACTTGTCAGGGTTTATTATTTTTTATCTTGCAAACTTTAATTCTGAAAATTTATTTTTTAGAACTGGAGGCGCAGATCGTCTAGAAGTGGATCAAATCACAGGGCTTTTATTGGTCCCAGTTTATTTTTTACCATTTATATGTGTAGCATATTATTTAGTAAGCACAAAAAAAACTATATTTAAAGTATTAATCTTAATCCTGCCTATGGTTTTGGTACTGTTTCCTACGGGATTGCCGCGCAACTTTACTGCCCTAATTTATTTAACGCTATTGCTTATTACTTTCCCAGGGCTAAAGGCGAGGAATAGATTGCCATTCTTTGTATTTATTGGACTAATTTTTGTTTTCCCATTACTTGAAAACTTTAGATCATATGATGCAAATGAGTATGAGTTTTTGCCGGCGTATGATTTTTTTCTAGCACCACACTTTGATTCATATCAAAGTTTTGCAATAGCATACCAACACAAAATTATTACCTTTGGTTATCAGTTGTTAGGACCATTGTTATTTTTTATTCCTCGAATATACTGGGAGACCAAGCCTACTGGAAGCGGTCACTTTGTCGCCAATATATTTGAACTGCCTTTTACAAATATTTCTTCAAATATATATGCTGAAGCATATATAAATTTCGGTCTGATTGGTTGCATAGTTTTTTCTATTGCGCTTGGATTTTTTTGTGCAAAATTTTCTTATCAAATAGCATCTAATCAAGAATCCATCCCAAAGAAAATAGTTTTATATGGTGCTGCAGCATATTTCATATATTTTCTTAGGGGTGATTTAATGTCGCCTACTGCCTATTTTTTAGGGTTTGTATTCTGTGTTTTCTTTATATGGTTTTTTCTGCAATTGATTAAGTCATCAAAGAAAATATAATTTTTCAAATTTTATATTAAGAATATTGTGCAAATAAACCCAAAAGTTACGATTATTACAGCCGTTTTTAATGCAGAAAATACTATATTGGATTCTCTGCATAGTGTGCAATCTCAAACCTTTAAAAATGTTGAGCACTTGATAATTGATGGCGCCTCTACTGATCGAACTTTATCTATCATTGAGAATAATGCTTCAGAGTCAGTCGTAATAAAAAGCGAAAGTGATGATGGTATCTATGATGCTCTAAATAAAGGGCTCGCAATTGCAACTGGTGAAATTATTGGAATTCTACATTCTGATGATATGTACAGTGATTCTCGAGCGCTAGAAATGGTTGTGAAATTATTTTCAGATTCCTCGGTTGACGTGGTCTATGCTAATTTGAATTATGTTCGGCAGAGCAATCCATTGAAAGTAGTGCGTCACTGGCGGGCAACCCCTTTTGTAAAAATAGCCCCCGGAGTCTACTCTGAAAACCTATCGATGTTTCAGGGCTGGATGCCGCCGCACCCCACATTATTTATTCGAAGATCCTGCTATTTGACGCTTGGCGGTTTTGACACTCAATATAAGATCGCATCTGATTACAATTTTATTTGGAAGTTATTCTTTAAATCACAATTCAAAGCTGTCCATTTAGATGTTGTAATTATTAATATGAGATTGGGCGGAGTTAGCAATCGTTCTTTTTCTCACATTCTTCAAAAATCTTACGAGGATTGGCGTATTTTACGCAGTTTAAGAATAGGGTTTTTTCTTGCCCTAAAGATTTTACTTTGCAAGAATGCATCAAAACTGCAACAGTTCTTAGTGGTTTAATTTTGTTAATCTTTTGACTATACCTCACTGAGTGGTAATTTCCTATTGTAGAAAATTGCTAAGATATGATTTAAATTATGAATTACAAATATCAAACCTGAATCAATGACTTAAATAGAATACCTTTCTTGCGAATTTTTTCTTCGCCAAATAATTCAGAAATTTCTAGCAGAACTAAGGCGCCAGCTACAGTGGCGCCAACTTTTTTAATTAAATTACCCGCAGCTACTAGTGTTCCGCCTGTAGCTAATACATCATCTATTAGCAATACCCTTGCATGATTAGGCAGAATTCCTTGCTGGATCTCTAATGAATCCGATCCGTACTCTAAACCGTAGTGTTCCGAATATACTTTTTTCGGTGTTTTATTTGGCTTGCGCGCAAGTATTAATCCCTTTTCTGCTCTCTGAGCAATGGCGGTAGCAAATATGAACCCTCGAGACTCAATTCCTAAAATATAATCATATTCACAAAAACTACTTAGCGTGTGAAGCTGATCAATTGCATGAGAAAATGCTATTGGGTCAGCAAGTAATGGCAGAATATCTCTAAATTTAATTCCCGGCTTTGGAAAATCATTCACTACTGGTAGGTAATTAAGTAAATTCATTTTTTATGAAAAAATCATTAGTTGTTATCGTGGCACTTGAGAGTGAACTTTCTCGTAAGGCCTTATCATCGCATATTCCTTTAGTTTATTCTGGAATTGGTAAGATTAATTCTGCAATTGCAACTTTCAATGCTATTAAAAAGTATCAGCCAGATTTAATTATTAATTTTGGTACTGTTGGGAAAATTAATCCCTTGATATCTGGTTTGATTAAAATTGGCTCTGTTATTCAAAGGGATATGAATGCAGAGCCTTTGGCTCCTAGGGGTATAGTCCCTTTTGCTAGTGGGCCTAACAGATATATGTCAAGCGCTCAGGGCTATGTTTGCGGGACCGGAGACAGCTTTGTGACCAAGCAAGACGATTGGCTAATCGAAAATAGAGTTGATGTTGTAGATATGGAGTTATTCGCCATAGCAGCAGTGGCTTGGGAGCATAATTTAAACTGGGTGTCTTATAAGTTTATTTCTGATGAGGCTAATGAAAATTCCGGGCGGGAATGGTCTAATCTGGTCAACCAAGGGCAAGAATTATTTATTAAAAAACTACATGACTATTTAGGTTGCATGGATAGATGAAAATTTATAGGTTTTGATTTGCAGCTACATTCATCAATAACGTTTTTTTGTAAAGACATCCAGAGCCTATTTGCCGTATAGCCTAATGATAGGCACGCTCTCTCTGGCATGCAATAAATCCTGAGGTTCCTTCGCGTGCATTGAGTTGATGCTATCTTAAACTACCAATTTATTCGCTATAAATTCCCCTAATCCTTTTGCAGACTCTATTTACCGGCCCATAATCCAAACGTATGCATTAAATCCATCGACAGCCGTCGATGCAGGCTATGGGGGATTTCTCCTTTAGAAAGCTCTTTCATCAACTCAACTAAAACTTGATCAGCCACTAATTGCACATGCAAAGAATAACTTACAGATTAATGATTAATGTGTATAAAATTTACCAATGACTTCTAATATAACGCCAGTAATTCTTTGCGGTGGCTCAGGTACTCGCTTATGGCCACTATCCCGCGAATCATTTCCCAAGCAATTTGTTCCTCTTGTTGAAGGTAAGAGCCTTTTGGGGTTGACTTTAGACCGGGTTAAATCATTTGGCCCCCTGATTTGCGTGGCAAACGAAGAGCATCGTTTTTTTGTGCAAGATTTACTAAATCATGACTCTCAACTAGAAAATAGCTCCGCTTCAATTCTATTAGAACCTGTCGGTAGAAATACTGCTGCTGCAATGACCAGTGTTGCTCTGATGCCAAGGATATATCTATCTGACCTTTTACTATTTTTACCATCTGATCACTTCGTGCCGGATATAGATGCTTTTGTTTCAACCATAGACGCTGGTGTCGCAGCAGCACATGCAGGGTTTATGGTGACTTTTGGGGTTCAGCCAAGCTTCCCGAGTACTGCATATGGCTATATCCAGAAGGGTGATCCTATTAGTTTTGTGTCTGGTGAAGCCAATCTATATGCTGTGAAGCGTTTTGAAGAAAAGCCAGCCCTTGAAAAAGCACAAGCCATGCTTTTATCAGGCAAATATCTTTGGAATGCTGGGATCTTTTTGTGTACTGCATCAACCTTGCTTGAAGCGCTTAGTAAGCATGCTCCTGATATTCTGAGTTCTTGTCAGCATGCCATGCATAACCCAGAGATTGATGGTGACTTTGTTAGACCCAATAAAGAATCTTTTCTTTCTTGCCGATCTGAGTCAATTGATTATGCAGTGATGGAGCATTTCGATAAGGTGGCGGTTGTGCCGTTTAATGGTGCTTGGAGTGATATCGGTAGTTGGAATGCTGTTGCAGCTTTAACCCCAGAGGATCAAAATGGTAATCGTATCAGCGGTCAAGGTATAGCTGTTCAATCAAATAATACTTTTATAAATGCGCCACACAGACCCGTGATTGCTTTGGGTACTTCTGATTTAGTAATTGTTGATACCCCAGATGCTGTTTTGGTAGCATCAGTGGATAAAGTTGAACAAGTTAAAGAGGTCGTCGCTACCTTAAAGAAATCTGGTCAAGCTCAAGCAGTGACTCACCGTAAAGTTGCTAGACCATGGGGTTGGTATGACTCTATTGATATGGGGGAGCGCTTTCAGGTCAAGCGCATAGCCGTTAAGCCAGGAGCCAGTTTAAGTTTACAAATGCATCGCCATCGTGCGGAGCATTGGATTGT
>JACCDN010021862.1_pt1 | contig 23363 bp, 21 predicted proteins | sample 7441691 | NCBI WGS metagenome assembly JACCDN01 (sample SAMN15323439, study PRJNA562643) | freshwater metagenome | isolation source: river surface water | place: USA:Blue River Watershed | collected 2017-08-16 | reverse complement strand
GGCCATGGTGTTCTCCTAGATTCGGGTGAGCGGCTTAAACTTCGCCGCGGGCGCGCAGGTCAGCGAGAACAGTCTCGATGCCCTTCTTGTCGATAAGGCGCAGGCCGGCGTTCGATACGCGCAGGCGCACGAAGCGGTTTTCAGTCTCAACCCAGAAACGGCGGTACTGCAGATTCGGCAGGAAGCGACGCTTCGTTTTGTTGTTGGCGTGAGAAACGTTGTTTCCCACCATCGGGCCTTTGCCCGTTACTTGGCAAACGCGTGCCATGAGTGACTCCTGTTATCCCAAACGGAAAGCCGATGATTATAAAGCCAACCGGGGTAAAAATGCAAGCGTTCTGACGATTTGGTTTTTTAGGGGTGTGGGGGCAGCTGTCCGTGCTCGCTGAATGAGTAGGGGTCGGCCATGCCAGCCACGATGAAATGGTCCAGTAACTGGACATCCACCAGGACCAGCGCCTGCTGCAGGGCATCCGTCAGTTGTTCATCGGCGCCGGAGGGTGTGGCAACCCCACTGGGGTGGTTATGGGCAAAAATGACGCCAGCCGCATTGTGATGCAAGGCGCGGCGCACGATCTCCCTTGGATAGACGCTGGTTTGTGTCAGAGAACCGCGAAAGAGCTCCTCGCTGACGATCAGGCGGTTGTGGGCATCCAGCCAGAGTGCGTGAAAGACTTCATATTCGCGGTTGGCTAGGCTGAGTTTGAGATAGCGCCGGACATGATCTACCGACGAGAGGGATACCCCTTGGGCCATTTCTTCGCGCAGCGTGCGCCGTGCGAGCTCCAGTACGGCGATGAGCTGCGCCGACTTGGCTGGTCCAAGACCCAGCGTGTTGCCCAGTGATGCGGGCGGTGCCGAGAGCAGCCCATAAAGACCGCCATATTGGCTAATCAGCGCATGGGCGAGTGCCACGGCATCCAGGCCGGGTAATCCGGTACGGAGAAGGATGGCGATCAGTTCACTGTCTGAAAGAAACTCGGGGCCACGCTGCAGGAGTTTTTCACGCGGCCGTTCACTGCTGGGGCGGTCTCTCAACGTCACGAGCATCTCCGGGGAGGAACGACCCAACTTGGCCGTCTTTAGGCTAAATATGGATAGAATAGCCCAATGCAAGTGCGCCGGTAGACGGCATTTAATAAAAAGGTTTTGGTGATGACGGTCTGTGAGCAGCCTTCCGGTGAACTTGCCGGCAAAAAAATTCTATTAGGTGTGACGGGCGGAATCGCAGCCTACAAGTGCGCCGAGCTGGTTCGTCTTTTGAAAAAAGCGGGAGCCGACGTGGTTGTCGTGATGACGGACGCGGCAACACGGTTTGTCGCACCGCTGACGTTTCAGGCGCTGTCAGGCAATCCGGTGGCTGTGGATGCCTGGGATCCTGAAAGCGGTGGGGGAATGACGCACATCAATCTCACCCGTGCTGCGGATCTGATGCTTATTGCCCCCGCCTCCGCTGATTTTCTGGCGAAGATGGCGCAGGGGCGGGCCGATGATTTACTTTCGGCGCTGGTGCTGGCGCGAGATTGTGCGGTGGCCGTGGCGCCAGCGATGAACCGTCAGATGTGGGGGAATCCGGCAACGCAACGTAATGTGCTGTTGCTGCGTGAAGATGGCGTCGCCGTCTGGGGGCCCGGGGTGGGTGTGCAGGCCTGTGGCGAAACCGGTGAAGGCCGGATGCTGGAGCCGTGCGAATTGCTGGAAGCCACCGTGGGTGCGCTGACGCCCAAGCGTTTGGCGGGTCGCAAGATTGTGATGACCGCCGGACCAACATTTGAACCGATCGATCCGGTGCGCGGGATTACCAACCGTTCCTCGGGTCAGATGGGCTATGCGATGGCGCGCGCTTTTACTCAGGCCGGTGCCGAGGTGGTGCTGGTCAGTGGTCCTGTGGCCTTGTCGGCACCCTTTGGCGTACGTTGCGTTGATGTGCTGACGGCCGCCGAGATGCGGCAGGCGGTGATGGCCGAGATTGCTGATGCGCAGGTGTTTGTGGGCGTGGCCGCCGTGGCGGATTATCGCCCGGTGAATGCCGCTGAACATAAACTGAAAAAGACAGAGTCTGCTGAGGGTGGCAGGACCATTGAGCTGACCACTAACCCTGATATTCTGGCCGAGGTGGCGTCATTACCCGCAGCCCCTTATTGTGTTGGTTTTGCGGCAGAAAGCCAGAATCTGGATGACTATGCCGAAGCCAAGCGTCAGCGTAAGCGCTTGCCGCTGGTGATTGGTAATCTGGTGTCGGACGGCTTGGGCACCAACGAGAATCGGGTCACCCTGTACGATGACGCCGGTCGGCATCCGTTACCCCTGCTGGCGAAACCCGCATTGGCGCGGGCGCTGGTCGATGCGTTGGCCGATCGCCTTGCGCAATAACGAAGGAAATCATCATGCACCGTATCGATGTTCGAATTTTGGATGCCCGTTTGCACGACACCCCACCGGCGTATGGCACCCCGGGGGCGGCCGGTCTGGATCTGCGGGCGTGTCTTGAGGCTCCGGTGGTGATTGAACCCGGTGAGACGGTGCTGGTGCCATCGGGTATCGCCATTCATCTGGCCGATCCGGGGTTGGCGGCCATGATTCTGCCGCGTTCCGGTCTGGGCCATAAGCATGGCATTGTGCTCGGTAACCTGGTCGGTTTGATCGACTCGGATTACCAAGGTGAGATCAAGGTATCCCTCTGGAACCGCAGTGATATCCCCTTTGAAATCAATCCGCTGGATCGGATTGCCCAGCTCGTGGTGTTCCCAGTGTTGCAGGTTTCGATGAACATCGTCGAGGCATTTGCGGCCAGTAGCCGTGCCGAAGGTGGTTTTGGCAGCACCGGCAAGCAGTAGCGGATAGGAAGACATTGCAATGAAACGCCCGCAGCAACCCATGACGGCATCGCGTCAGGCCACGCTGATTTTTATCGTGGTCATGGCCGCGTATACCTTGTCATTCTTTCAGCGCTTTGCCCCGGCATCCATCGCCCAAGATCTTGCCCTGTCGTTTGAGACCTCAGCGGCGTCGCTGGGCGTGCTGGCGGCGACCTATTTTTACGTCTATACCCTGATGCAGGTACCGACAGGGGTGCTGGTGGATACCCTAGGGCCGCGTCGCATCATGCTGATTGGCGGCATCGTCTCGTTTGTGGGCAGTTTGTGGTTTGGGTTAGCCGATACACTTTCGCATGCGCTCATTGGCAGAACGCTGGTCGGTCTGGGGGTCTCGGTGACCTTTATTGCCATGCTGAAGATTATTGCGCTGAGTTTTGAAGAGCGCCGCTTTGCCTCTTTGACGGGGCTCGGGGTCTTTGTCGGCAATATCGGTTCGGTGATGGCCGGCGTGCCACTGGCTTTTGCGGCTGCCGAAGTGGGGTGGCGTAATGTCTTTGTCGCGGTGGCCGTGGCGTCTTTGCTATTCGGTACGTTGTCCTGGTGGATGATGCGCGGTAGTCAGGCCATGGGGGGGGGCAAAGTGGATCGCACGGTGGTCATCGGTGGTCTGCTGTCGGTGATACGCAATCGTCTGACCTGGGCACCGGCGTTGACCAATCTGGGCCTGTGTGGGAGCTATTTCACCTTTGCGGGTCTCTGGGCAATGCCGTATCTGACACAGGTACATGGCTACAGCCGCAATATCGCCGCGACGCATCTGTCGTTGATGTATGCCGGTTTTGCCGTCGGTTGTTTGGTACTTGGGATCCTGTCGGACCGGATTCGCCAGCGGAAGTCGATTCTGGTGGCAGCCAGTGTCGTGTTTGTGGGTGTCTGGTGTGTCTGGTGGTGGGGCGAAACATTGGGCGCTGCCGTGACCATGCCGCTGTGTGTTCTGATGGGGTTTAGCGCATCCGGCTTTAGCCTGACCTGGGCCTGTGCCAAGGAAGTAAATCCACCACAACTGGCCGGGATGTCGACATCGATTGCCAATGTGGGCGGCTTTGCCGGTGCCGCCATCATGCAACCTCTGGTGGGCTTGCTGATGGACAGCGCCTGGTCCGGTACCCTGGTCAATGGGGTGCGCGTTTATTCGCTCGGAGACTTCCGGTTCGGCTTATCCCTGATCGTTGTGCTTGCCATGCTGGGAATGGTTTCGGCGTTGTTTGTGCGCGAAACCGGCTGTCGCAATCTTTGGGTAGACGCGCAGCTTAAATCCTAAAACTGCCGCGCTTTTAGATCCCAAGAACCTGCTGCTTTAATTGAAGCACGGCATCGATATCGGTCCGCAGCGCGGGTGTGATAGCCAGGCGGGCTTTGGGATCATCATTCAAACGATTGGCATGTTGCAGACAGCGGTAGGTACGATAGGCTGATTGCACCGCTGTGGCCAGCATGGGATCAATGAGACCGTGCCCGGCGGCGCGTTTGAGCAAGGCAATATTGCCGAGGTTGTCGGTTAAATCTGGATACGAATGTGCGTGCGCCAGAATCAGAAACTGGACAATGAATTCCACGTCGATGATGCCACCCGGGTCCTGCTTCAGATCAAAGGCCTCTGGTTGAATGGCGCTGTGCGCGTCGAACATTTTCTGCCGCATGTTGACGACTTCCTGCCGTAGATGCGCGATATCGCGTTGCTGACAGAGAATGTTCTTACGCAGTGCCTCGAAACGGGCCCCGAGTACCGGGTCTCCGGCAACAAAGCGGGCGCGGGTGAGCGCTTGATGTTCCCAGACCCAGGCCGATTTTTCTTCATACGCACGGAAACCATCAAGGCTGATGGCCAGCATGCCTGATTCGCCATTTGGACGTAAACGGGTGTCGATTTCGTAGATGATCCCGGAAGAGGTTTGGGAAGACAGCCAGGTGGTGAGGCGTTGGCCCAGACGCATGTATGTCTGAGCGGCATCAGGGTCCGGATCATCGAAGAGATACACGACATCGAGGTCTGAACCGTAACCCAGTTCCTTACCGCCCAGTTTGCCGTAGCCGATCACGGCAAAGTGGGGCGTATCCGTGTGACGCTTGCTCAGTTTTTCCCAGACCAGTTTGACGGTGCGGTCGACGATGATGTCGGCCAGCTCCGATAGAAAGTCTGAAATGCGTTCCAGGCTATGCAGACCAGCTAGATCCTGTACCAGTAAACGGAAGAGCTGTGCGTGATGCATTTCACGCAAGATGTTCATTTCGGTTTCGGTGTCGCCGTGTGCTTCGGCCAATGCGCGGTCTAGCTCCTGACGATAGGCGTCAAAATCGGTGGCGTTGTCGAGCAGCCGCTGGTCGAGTAGCTCGTCGAGCAGTAAGGGGTGGCGTGTCAGGAACTGCGCGCCCCAGCTCGAGGCGCCCACCAAGTCGGCTAAGCGGCTTAATGCGTGCGGATACTGCTGTAGAAGGGCGAGATAGGCACCGCGTCCGGATATGGCTTCAAGAAAGTCCAGTCCACGGAGTAGGGATTGATCCGGTGCGCTGGTTTTGGCGGCAATCGCCAACAGGCTACTGGCCGCAGCATCCAGGCGCTCTCGATTGGAGGCAGGGAGTTGCTGGTAACGTGCAGCGTTCGTGAGGCGCTGGATACGTTCAAGAATATTGGCCGCGTCGTTGTAACCCAGGGAGCTCAGTTGACTGTTTGCCTCTTCAGCCGAAGCGGTGCCTTGCCATATGGCCGTTAATACCTGCGATCCGTCACGCTCTGTTGGATCGGAAAACACCGCCTGAAAATGGTGGGTCACAATCTCGCGATGCTGATTTAGGGCAGCATAGAGCGCATTCCAGTCGTCATAGCCCATGCTTTCGGCGAGTAGTGAGCGGTCTTCCGGGGATTCAGGCAGCATATGGGTCTGGGCATCATCCAGATACTGCAGCCGATGTTCGAGACGGCGTAAAAACACATAGGCCGAAGTCAGTGCTTCGACATCGTCGGTGGTGAGCTGGCCGGTCTGGGCCAGTCGTTGTAAAACGAGCAGTGTTGGTCGGATTTGCAGTGAACTGTCCCGCCCACCACGGATGAGCTGGAAGACCTGGGCAATGAACTCGATTTCACGAATGCCGCCGGGGCCCAGCTTAATATGTTCCGTCCGATCTTTGCGCGTGACTTCCTGGCGGATCTGCGCATGGAGGGCCCGCATGGCGTTAATGGCACCGAAGTCGAGGTATTTACGGTAAACAAAGGGTTTGGCGATACTGGTCGTCATGGCGGGATAGCAGGCCGGATCATCTTCATTCATAACGCGGGCCTTGATCCAGGCGTAACGCTCCCACTCGCGGCCCTGGGTGATGAAATAGTTTTCCAGCAGATCGCTTGAACAGACGAGCGGTCCGGAGTCGCCGTTCGGGCGGAGACGCATGTCGACACGAAACACCTGGCCATCTGCCGTGATGTCATTAAGGCTGGCGATCAGTCGTTTGCCCAGGCGGGTGAAGAAGTCATAGTTGTCGATGCTGCCACTGCCATCCTCGCGGCCGGTGGTTTCGCCATCTTCCGGATAGACAAAAATATAGTCGACATCAGACGAGACGTTTAATTCTCGGCCGCCGAGCTTGCCCATGCCGATAATGGCCAGATGCAGGGGGTCACCCTGTGCATTATGGGGGGCACCATAGCGCTTCATTAGCTCAACATGCAGATGGTCGAGTGCATATCGTGTGGTGACATCGGCCAGAACGGTCATGGTTTCAACGATTTCAGCCAAGGATGCGCCATCCGAGATGTCGCGCACGATCAGATGGGCCATCACCCGTTGACGCAGGCCCCGCAAAGCCTGTTGCAGCGCTTCATCCCCGTTGGTTAAGTCGGATAGTTCTAGGGCTTCTATGAGGAAGCTAACCATCGTCGATGCGGTCAGAGCCCCATTGGCCTGAGATGCCAGCCAGGACGCCATGGCAGGACGTGCAGTCAGCAGCTGATCCAGATAACGGCTATGGCGACGGGCAAAGCCAAGACGCAACTCAAAGGACGCTGTCTGGATGGCGGTTGGATGAATTCGGTTGGCTTCGGGAATTGGGGAAAGCGGAAAGGTCATGGATGTCCATTCATGGGGCAGACGACAGACGTGATCTGACGTGCCAGGTGGCTTCATATAAAATTGTGGCACTAAGCGGCCTGCTGGTCCATCATGTCAGCCTCTGGCCATATTCCTGCGTGTTTTCATATTTGGTGGTGTCGTTGCGACGTTTTCTGTCTCGTTCGTCCGGTTTATTTGCAGTGCCGATGCAAGGCATTCGGAGCTTATTGTCCAGAAAATGGTTTCGGCGAACGCTCGGCGGTACAGTCGCGGTCCTCCTTGGGTTGTGGGTGGTTGCCGCATGTGTTCTCCAATTCTGGTTATTTCCGCACATTAACGATTACCGAGAACGGCTGTCTGCCGAGGTGGGTAGAGCGCTGGGTGTTCAGGTTGCGGTTGGTGCGTTATCCGCGGATTGGTCTCAACTGCACCCCCGGTTCACGCTTTCAGATGTCGTGGTGTTTGACCGCGAGCATCGATCGGCGGTGCAGCTGAGCCAAATCAAGGCCGAACTTGCCTGGTGGCCACTCCTGACGGGTTCTCTGGGTTTTCGTTCATTGTTGGTGGAAACGCCAGACCTTGATTTTCGACGTGATGCTAACGGCGCGCTGTTTTTGTCCGGGCTCCCGCTTGGCGGTGATGGGGACTTCAATGTGGATGCCTTGTTAGAACAGGGCACCTTGAATTTACGAAGTCACGAAATCCGCTGGACGGACAATCTGCGCCGCACGCCAACGTTGGTGCTAACCGATGTGGATTTACGTTTGCGTAGCCGTGCCGGAAAACATCGCCTAGACCTGACCGTCGCTCCGCCGCTGGCTTATGGAAAGCCCGTCAAGCTCCAGGCAAACTGGTACGGTCGCAGCTTCAGTGCCTGGCAGACATGGCCGATGGAGATTGCGCTTAATACAGCGGAGATCGACCTAGCGCCCTGGGTCGCCTGGTTTGATTATCCTGTACCGATTCAGTCGGGCAAACTCCGGGCCGATGTGACCCTTACGCTACAAGGTTCAGCTCTGACAGCGCTGGATGGCGATATTGCATTGAGCCAGCTGCAAGCCTTGCTCTCGCCCGAGCTCAAGCCAGTGATCCTGAAACAATTGTCGTCATCGGTGTCATTCAAACGCCGTGACGAAGGTCGTAATACGCAATTAACGCTCGATCAGTTTTCGATCACCGATGCGAGCGGTCATGTCGAGCCGCCGACCAATATTTTTATCAAGGATCTGGTAAGTGGTGCGCAGCATGAAGTGACATTCCGCGCGTCTCATCTGGATATGGCGCGGTGGCGGCATCTCACCGAGAGTATGCCTTTGCCGGCAGACCTCCGTCGGCAATTGGCCGATGCAGCACCGGCTGGCATTGTTGAAAAGCTCAAGGTTGAGGCCACAATGACGGAATCTGGGCTAGGTCAGTTCGAGGCACAGGGGAGTGTCCGTGATCTGGCGATACGATCAGCGGATCGCAGCCGTTATGTGCAGGGGATATCGGCAAAATTCGATCTTAATCAGAGTGCCGGTAAGGTCATTTTGAACACCGGAAAAAGCATCCTGGCATCGCCAAATATCCTACCGATTAACGAGGTGCCGCTCGACCAGCTGGCCGGCCAGATCAACTGGACTAAAACCGGTGACATTCTCTCGGTGAAAGTGAAAGGCCTACAATTACGCAACACAGATCTGGTTGCTGAAGTGAATGGGGGCTGGTCGGGTAATCTCTCACCATCGGCATCCGACGAGGACAAGGCTGGCACCGTCGATATGAAGATTGTCTTTGATGAAGCAAAGACGGAAAGTGGCTGGAAATATATTCCGCTGAGTGCCTCGCCGGATATCTCCAAATGGGTCAAAGGTGCCATCACCGGTGGCACCATGTCTGACTTCCGGATCGAGATGTCCGGCCGGGTCTGGGATATGCCGTTTGGCGCTCCGGAGCCTGGTGCCGCGCCAGAATCGACGGAAGCCAGAGGGGCACCAGGTAAGTTCTATCTCGGCTTCAAAACCCAGGACGTCAACGTGAAGTATGCCGATGGGTACCCGGTGCTCGAAAAGTTGGCTGCGAGCTTTGACATGAATCAGAACCAGATTCGGATTGTCGCCAATAAAGGCCAGATCAACGGAATGCGCTTCTCCAATATCCGGGCAGCAATGGCGGATGTGAGCGCTTTTGAAAACCACTTGGTGGTCTCCGGCCAGGCCGAAGGTCCGACCGCCAGTGCCGTGAGTTTTTTGAAAGATACGCCGCTGGCAGACCATATTCATCATTTTGCGGATGATATGTCGGCCGATGGCCCGGGTAAGCTGGATATTACCGTTGATCTGAACCTGGCCAAGTCGTCGGATGTGCGGGTGAACGGACAGTACCGCTTTCTGAACAATCGCTTGGTTCTCGTGCCCAACACGCCGCCGGTAACTTCCGTGAATGGCACCATTCAGTTCAGCGAAAGCAGCATAGAAAGCCGCGATTTGCAGGGACAGTGGTCTGGAGAGCCGTTGGCTATCCGGGTTACAACGGATGCCCAGGGTGCGAGCATTCAGGCGAATGGCCGGGCAAGTATTGCCGAGCTGCGTCATTACTATGATTTGCCGATTTTTGAACAAGTTTCCGGTCGTGCTAATTGGCAGGCCAATGTGATGATGCGTGGCGGCCGTGTGGATTTGAATCTGTCCTCCGATTTGCGTGGAGTCGCATCCGCGTTGCCTGAGCCTTTTAACAAAGGCGCTGCCGCTACGATGCTGTTGTCGTTGTCACGGCAAAATGTGGTGTCGAATGGGCGTAAGCCGCAGGGCTCGGTGGAACAGATCTGGCGCTGGACGTTGGGGAATGCCGCGACGGGCGTGCTAGGCATGAATGCACGGGCTCAGCTGGTTCGTGGCAAGGTGATCATTGGCTCCGGCCAGGCGCTCCCCGCTCTGGATCAAACCGGATTACAAGTGGAGTCGTTAAAGCCGGTGGATCTGGATTTCTGGTTGCGTGCGATGGGGATCGGTGGCAGCCGCTCACGGATGAGCGCCAATGCGAATGCCAATAGCCGGAATGCGCCCCCCCCGCTGTCTGTGTCATTGAAGGCGCCCGTCGTTAAAGCCTTTGGTCATAAATTCCAGGATTTTAAAGCGTTGGTGCAAACGACTTCGGACCGGACGGCTATCCAGATGGCCAGTCGCGAACTACAAGGGGATATTGAATGGCTGCCGCCAGGCGTGGGGGATGCCGGTGAGCGTGGTTTGCTGCAGGGCCGATTGAGTCGACTAGATTTAACGGCAGCCAGTGATACGCAGCCTGGCAGTGTGGCAGGGGGGGGCAAGGAGATTGATTCGTTGCCCGACCTATCGTTCCGGGTCGATGAGTTGTTGTGGCAAGGCCAGCCCTGGGGTAAGTTGAGTTTCAAGGCCAAGAATCAAAAAAGCGGTCAAGGTCAATCCTGGCGCGTCGACCCCTTCCAGTTGGAGGGCCCGGACTTGCGGTTTACCGGTCGTTTGAACTGGGTCAATCGCAATTCGGTCAGCGCCAGCGGGCAGGGACATCTCACGTCTATGGATTTCAAGCTCAATAGTTCGCAGGTCGGCAACTTGCTGACCAAGCTGGGTTATCCGGGTACCGTGAAACGTGGCACGGCAGCCATGGAGGGCCAGGTCAGTTGGCCAGGGTCGCCGTTTGGTTTTGATCCTGCACGCTTGTCGGGCAATTTTAAAATGACTGCCAAGAATGGCCAATTCTCAAAAATGGACCCGGGCGTGGGCCGTTTGTTAGGTTTGTTGTCGCTACAGTCATTGCCGCAACGTTTGACCCTGGACTTCCGGGATATCTTCAGTGATGGTCTGGCGTTTGAATCGATCGATGGCCGATTCGATATTCGCGATGGCTTGATGAAGACTTCGGATCTGCAGATGGATGCCCCGGCAGCTAAGGTCTTGATGCGCGGAGAAACCAATCTGGCATCACAAACCCAGGATGTAATGGTGACGGTCCGCCCCGCCCTGAGTAACAGTGTTGCGCTGGGTGTGACGGTTCTTAACCCGATTGCCGGTGCCGCAACATTTCTGGCGCAGAAGGTGCTGGATGATCCGTTGAGCAAGGTGTTTTCTTACCAGTATCACATTACCGGAACCTGGTCGGACCCCCTCGTGGATAAGGAATCACTGGCAACCGACACCGTCAAGGCAGGTAAGGCGGTCGTAGATATGCCGGGTAAAGCAGTTTCTGCCGTGGGTGATGCGCTATCCAAGTCCACTTCCACGTCCTCGCCGGAGGCGACTTCAACATCACCATCGGTCAAGCAGCCAGGGGATAGCCGATGACGCAGACGCTACGCATGGCAGCTGTACAGATGGTGTCTTCTCCTCGCATTGCCGATAACGTAGCGTCTGTCGATCGACTGGTCCGGGGTGCGGCGGCAGATGGTGCCGAGCTGATTGTGTTGCCGGAATTTTTTCCGATGATTGGTGCAACCGATGAAGCACGGCTATTGATCCGTGAAAGTACGACGGGTGGACCGTTGCAGACCATGTTGTCAGACCTGGCTCGTGAGTTGAAGATCTGGTTGGTGGGCGGTTCGATTCCGATGGTTGGCACAGATCGTGAGCGGGCGCTCAATACCACATTGGTGTTCGATCCCGACGGTCATCAAGTCAGTCGATATGACAAGATGCATCTGTTTGGTTTCAAGGCCGGGGCTGAGGCGTACGATGAATCCCTCAGCATTGAACCGGGTGGTTCGCCGGTGGCTTTTGAAACGCCGTTTGCCCGTATTGGTCTGTCGATTTGTTACGACTTGCGTTTCCCCGAGTATTTCCGAGCGCTAGGACCGGTGGATATTCTGGTATTGTCCGCAGCTTTTACCGCCACGACGGGCGAGGCACACTGGGAAGTACTGTTGCGAGCGCGTGCCATTGAGAATCAGTGTTATGTCATCGCCAGTGCTCAGGGCGGGCGTCATGAGACCGGCCGAAAAACCTGGGGACACAGCATGATTGTCGACCCCTGGGGCGATATTCTGAATGTACTACCCAACGGTGAAGGTTGGGTCTGTGCGGCGTTTAACCGTCAGCGGCTTGAGACAGTACGGCATAGATTGCCGGCACTTCAACATCGTAGGATTTAAAGATGAACCCACAAAATACGCCAGAAACTTCAGCAAACGCATTGGCCGTCGCCGAAACTTTCCTGCTGGATAACCAGGGGCTCACGGGGGGGCAGGTGGCGTCAGTGCTTGGCGACGTGATGCGTGCGGGGGTCGATGATGCCGATATCTATTTCCAGGCCACCCGCTCCGAAGGTTGGAGTCTGGAAGAGGGCATCGTCAAGGCGGGGAGCTTCAGCATTGATCAAGGCGTCGGTGTTCGCGCCATCAGCGGTGAGAAAACAGCCTTTGCCTACTCGGACGACGTATCGTTGCCCTCTTTGAAGTCAGCGAGTACGGCTGTCCGGGAAATCGGGGTCAGCGGTCGTAGTCAAACGGTGGGACTGCCAGCCCAGGCAGCATCTCTGGATACGCTTGGACGTTATCTGCCACTGAACCCGATTGCTTCACTAGAGGCGCCGGCTAAAGTTGCGCTCCTCGAAAAGCTTGAGCAATTGGCGCGGGCACTGGATCCGCGCGTCAAGCAGGTGATGGCATCGTTGTCCGCAGAATATGATGTGGTGATGGTTCAACGGGCGGACGGTCAACGCATCGCGGATATCCGCCCCTTGGTCCGTGTGGGTGTCACGGTGATCGTTGAGAAAGATGGACGTCGTGAGCAAGGCTATGCAGGTGGCGGTGGCCGAACGGATTATGCGTACTTTACCGAGGACGTTTTGCGTCGCTATGCTCAGGATGCCGTACACCAGGCGGTGGTGAATCTGGATGCGCGACCGGCACCGGCGGGGCAGATGAGTGTGGTGCTCGGCCCGGGTTGGCCGGGCATTCTGTTGCATGAGGCTATTGGCCACGGGCTGGAAGGCGACTTCAATCGCAAGGGGAGCTCGGCTTTTGCCAACCGGATCGGTGAGCGTGTGGCGGCGCCGGGCGTTACCGTGGTGGATGATGGTACGCTCGAAGGCCGTCGTGGTTCACTGAATGTCGATGATGAGGGCACACCGGCACAACGGACCGTGCTCATTGAAGATGGCATCCTCAAAGGCTATATCCAGGATACCCATAATGCCCGTTTGATGGGCGTGCACCCAACCGGTAATGGTCGTCGTGAGTCCTACGCGCACTTGCCGTTGCCTCGCATGACCAATACTTACATGATGGCGGGCACACAGGATCCGGCTGAAATTCTCGCTTCGATTGATCGCGGGATTTATGCCGTGAACTTCGGTGGTGGACAGGTCGATATCACCAACGGCAAATTTGTATTTTCAATGTCCGAAGCCTACTGGGTCGAGAATGGCAAGATCCAGTATCCGATCAAGGGCGCAACGCTGATTGGCAATGGGCCGGACGCGCTGACGCGTGTCAGCATGATCGGTAACGATCTGGCGCTGGATTCCGGTGTAGGGACTTGCGGCAAAGAAGGGCAAAGTGTGCCGGTTGGTGTGGGTCAGCCGACTTTGCGGATTGATGGCTTGACGGTGGGGGGTACGGGAGGCGCTTAATCCGTCCCGGTCCATATCCACCTGATTACTTTATTTGGCCTGTTCCGGCTTTGCCGCTTTTCTGCTTTGGCTTTTGAGGCCTGGATGGGTCAATGACGGGCGTGTTTCCCGGCAGAACATGAGGACGCTGATAAAGTAAATGCTGGCCAGCGTCAGTTCGATCATGGCGAGGATCTGGCTGGTACCGTTATCGCTGCTCGCACGAACCAAGCCTTCTGTCAGGTACGCCAAAATCAGTAGCGACGACCACTGGTAGGTGTAGCGCTTTCCATGCAACAGACCTCGCAGCGGTAAAAGCAACGGCACGGCTTTAAGCATCAGCCAGGAGCCACCCGGCCGAATAGGGGCTAGCCAGCGTTCCCAGAGCAACGAGAGCACTATCAGCCCGAGGAGTGTTAGCACCGCCATCCAGCGTAATCGGTTCAGAGATGGATTCAGTAAGGTTGTGGACTGATTCATGATGCGGAATGAGCAGATTTAAGTTTGATCGCGGTTTCGGCAAGGCGTTTGCCCTGTGCTCTGGCCAGCGTGATTTCTTCCTGTGTCAGCGGGTTGTTGCCATTGCTGCCAGCGATATGCGTTGGGCCGTAGGGTGTGCCGCCACTGGTGGTTTCGGAGAGCTCAGGGAGGCTGTAGGGTAGCCCCATGAGGAGCATGCCATGATGAAACAAAGGGAGCATCATGCTGAGCAATGTGGCTTCATTGCCGCCGTGCATGCTGCCAGACGAGGTAAAGACGGCGGCGGGTTTGCCGGCCAACTCCCCCGATAGCCAGGTGGTGATCGTGCTATCCCAGAAATATTTCATAGAAGCGGCCATGTTGCCAAAGCGCACCGGGCTGCCCAATGCCAGACCGTCACAGGATGCCAGATCGGTGAGGGTCACATAGGGCGCACCCGCGTCGGGGACGTCGGGGGCAGTTGCTTCGCAGACCGTACTGACGCGCGGCACGGTTCTTAAAACAGCTTCTGCACCGGGTGTGCTGTCAATACCGTGGGCAATAGCCCGAGCCAGTGCTTCAACCGACCCTTTCTGGCTGTAGTACAAAACAAGAATTTTTCGCATGCCGTATCATACCCGCCAGATATCTTGTGATGCGATGCTTCCTGTCGCCAGCCTATGCTCTCCAACCGATTCTCGCTCATGTCGATTTTGCGATTGCTGCGTGTAAAACTGCAGCCCGTTGTCGCCTTGCTGGTGCGTGTTCGTGCCGATGAGTTGGATGTTGTGGCGGCCTGGTTGGCCTATACAACGCTGTTGTCTTTGGTGCCGATGGTGGCGCTGGTGCTGGTGATCGCCACATTCGTTCCAGGTTTTGCCGAGGTTCACGCAGCCTTTGATCAGTTGCTGGTTGCGTATCTACTCCCCGAAAAGGCTGGCAATCTGATTGCCAATTACACGCTCACATTTTCATCGAATGCCACCCGCTTCACGGTGGTTGGTCTGGGATTCCTGCTGGTAGTGGTCTGGGCCATGTTCTGGGCGATTGAGCAGGCTTTTAATCGTATCTGGCGACTCAGCCCGGATCGACGCTTCTTGCATCGCTTAGGACATTATCTGTTGCTCCTCTGCATTGTGCCGGTGGTGCTAGGGATGGGCTTTGCCGGGGTCATGTGGGCCATTTCGTTGTCCTTGGGTTTTTTTAACGAGCCGCAGTGGTTGCGTCGATTAGCCTCCGGTGCGGTAGGGACGGCAACCCTGGCCGCGTTTCTGGCCTGGTTGAATTACGTCCTCCCTAACTGCCGTGTGCCTGTGCGTTATGCCCTGCTCGGTGGGTTGGTGGCAGCGGCTGGTATTGCGCTGCTGCAATGGGGGTTTGGGCAATATGTGCAGAAATTTTCATCGTATACGGCCATTTACGGGGCGTTTTCGGTGGTGCCGGTGTTTCTGCTCTGGCTCTACCTGTGCTGGTTGATGGTGCTGTTGGGATGCGTGGTGACGGCCGAGTTGTCGGACTCTCCTGGGCGGCAGCATGGGTTAGGGCGTTTTTTGTCCTGAAGCCTGATGGCTCTCTGTCATAATGCGTACCGTTGTTACCTGATTGCCTGGAGTTCCTAATGACTGCTTTGAATACGACTGATCTGCGCTCGCAGATGGCTGTTCCCCGAAACGAACGTTTGATTGTTGCGCTCGACGTAGCGGATGCTGCAGAGGCTCGAGCGCTGGTGGAGCAACTGGGTGATAGTGTTCAGTTCTATAAGGTGGGCATGGAGCTTTTCATGGCCGGTGGTTATTTCGAACTCATCGACTGGCTGGGTGAGCGCGGCAAAAAAGTTTTCGTTGACCTCAAATTTTTTGATGTGCCAGAAACGGTGCGTTCGGCGATTCGTGCATTGGCCAAGAGAAAGGTTGCATTTGCCACCGTTCACGGCAATCAGGCCATCATGGAAGCAGCTGGCAAAGAAAAGGGCAATCTGAAAGTACTGGCGGTGACGGCCCTGACCAGTCTGGACCGTGGTGATCTCGATGATCTGGGCTTTCAATGTGATGTCGCCCAATTGGTGCTATCACGTGCTCGGCGGTCGCTCGAGGCTGGTTGTGACGGTATTATTTCGTCGGGCCTTGAAGCCCCCGTGATTCGCAAAGAACTGGGACCTCGCATCATGGTCGTGACGCCGGGGATCCGCCCTGTGGAAAACCGCGGGGATGATGACCAGAAGCGTACCGTAGACGTTGAGCAGGCCTTCCGTAATGGGGCGGACTACATTGTGATGGGACGCCCGATTCGCGGGGCTGCTAATCCCAAAGCGGCTGCAGAAGCCGTTCAGGCCAGTATCGCCAACGTCTTTCCGGAATAAACCAACAAAGGGCTGGCGTTCCGGGCGATATTTATGTAGAATCCGCGTTTTTCTCTGTCCGGAATCATCCGTATGGTCGTTATCCGTCTTTCTCGTGGTGGCGCTAAAAAGCGTCCTTTCTACACTCTGGTCGTTGCTGACTCGCGTACGCGCCGTGATGGCCGTTTCGTCGAACGCCTTGGCTTCTATAACCCGGTAGCTTCGGGTGCTGAAGAGCCGCTGCGTATCGATATGGAACGCCTGGCTTACTGGAAGAGCGTTGGTGCTCAGGTATCGCCGCGTGTTGCTCAGCTGGCCAAGGGCTACGCTGCCAAACTTGCAGCCTAAGTCTGTTGTCAAAGAAGGCGCCGCGCAGCAGCGTTGCGTCATTCTTGGTCGCGTCGGTGCGGCCTACGGCATTAAAGGATGGTTTCACCTGCATCCGTTTGCCGATGATCCGGAGGGTTGGCTGGATATGCCAACCTGGTGGATTTCCGAAAAGGAACCTGATACCCAGGGACTAGCCATGTGGCGCGAAATCTCTCCGGAGTCTATGCGGGTTCATGGCGACGGCCTGGTCGTCAAGCTTGAGGGTGTTGCAGATCGCAGTGCGTCCGAAGCCCTGCGGGGTTTTTGGATCGGTGCGCCTCTGGCATCCTTGCCTCAACTGGACAACAACGAATATTACTGGGCAGACCTGTTGGGTTTGGAAGTTGTGAATGCCCAGAATCAATCCCTAGGCAAAGTCGATCGCCTGATTGAGACTGGCGCCAATGCCGTGCTCATTGTCATCGATAGTGCGCAGGAAAAGAAGCGCGAGCGTCTGATTCCGTTTGTCCGTGAGATCGTGCTTCAGGTGGATAAATCGGCAGGCCTGATTCATGTTGCTTGGGCGGCTGACTGGTAACGCCAGTCATCTGCTGTGGGTGTTTTCTTGCGTCTGGCTGCAATTACCCTGTTTCCCGAAATGTTCGAAGCCGTCACACGCTTCGGTATTTCGCGGCGCGCCTTTGAAACTGGCATCTGTTCGCTAACGGCGCATAACCCACGGGACTTCGCTACTGATCGTTACAAGACGATTGATGACCGACCGTTTGGCGGCGGGCCGGGCATGGTCATGATTCCTGGGCCGCTCGAGCAGGCCATTGATGCTGGGATTAACGCCGTGAGCGCAGAGGCTGATGCGGATGCCGGAGAGGCGCCGCTCGTCATATATCTGTCACCGCAAGGCGTTCCTCTGAGTGACCGTCTGGTGCGGGATTTGGCGACCCGTCCATCGCTGGTGCTGGTGTGTGGCCGCTATGAAGGCATTGATGAGCGCGTCATTGAGCGGAAAATCGATCTCGAGATTTCGGTGGGTGATTTTGTCGTATCCGGCGGCGAGTTGCCGGCCATGCTGCTGATTGATGCTGTTTTACGTTACCAACCTGGGGTCTTGAACGATAGTCAGTCAGCGGAAGAGGATTCATTCGCCACGGGCTTACTGGATTGTCCGCACTATACGCGGCCGGAGGTTTATGAAGGCTGCGGTGTGCCGGACGTGCTTTTATCCGGAAATCATGAGAAAATACTCATTTGGCGCGTAGCCGAGTCTTTAAAGAGGACTCGCGTTAGACGTCCGGACTTGCTAAAAAATCGAGATTTCAGCAAGGAAGAAATGCAACTACTCAAGAAACTCGAGCAATCGGGTGAGTAGCTCTGCGGTCGTCACAATAAGGAGATTAACGACATGAATCTGATTCAACAACTCGAACAGGAAGAAATTGCGCGCCTGACCGAAGGCAAGACCATCCCAGCCTTTGCACCGGGTGATACCGTGGTTGTGCAAGTCAAGGTCAAAGAAGGTTCGCGCGAGCGTCTGCAGGCTTACGAAGGTGTTGTGATTTCCAAGCGTAACCGCGGCCTGAACTCCAATTTCATTGTCCGCAAGATTTCGTCGGGCGAAGGCGTTGAGCGTACGTTCCAAACTTATTCACCGCTGGTGGCTTCGATTGAACTGAAGCGTCGTGGTGATGTACGCCGCGCCAAGCTGTACTACCTGCGTGAACGTTCAGGTAAGTCGGCCCGCATCAAAGAAAAGCTGGAGCGCAAGGCCTAATCAGGTCGGCTCGCAAGCAACAAAAATGCCACCTTCGGGTGGCATTTTTGTTGGCTGGCATCAATCAAATTACGAACTCGGACGTTCCCATTCGATCAACGCATAAGCGGAGTGGTTGTGAATCGATTCGAAATTTTCCGATTCGACACAATAGGCATCGAGTCGTGAGTCTTGATTGAGGCGTGCTGCGACATCTCGCACCATGTCTTCGACAAATTTGGGGTTGTCGTAAGCGCGTTCGGTCACATATTTCTCGTCAGGACGCTTAAGCAATCCGTAGACCTCGCATGACGCTTCTTTCTCCACCAGGGTGACGACTTCTTCAATCCAGACGTGTGCCTTCGAGGTGACGGTTACCGTGACGTGCGAACGCTGGTTATGCGCACCGCGCTCGGAGATTTCTTTGGAGCAGGGACACAGGCTGGTGACCGGTACCACGACTTTAAGTGCGACTCGAATATCATCGCCACAGATGTCACCGATGAGGGTGACGTCGTAGTCCATCAGACTTTCTACGCCGGAAATCGGCGCAGCCTTGTTAATGAAGTAGGGGAAGTTCATCTCGATGTGGCCAGTCTCTGCCTCGAGACGCTTCACCATATCCTGCAGCATGACTGGGAAGTTTTCGATCGAGATTTCGCGGGACTGGGTGTTCAGAATGTCGACAAAGCGCGACATGTGCGTCCCTTTGAAGTTGTGCGGCAGACCGACATACATATTGAAGTTGGCAATCGTATGCTGCACACCCACCGCCTTGTCGGCGACGACGATCGGGTGGCGAATGGATTTGATACCGACTTTGTTGATGGCGATGCGTCGGCTGTCGACCGATGATTGAACGTCGGGCATACCTGGGGTGTGGGTCTTCTCTTGGGTCATGATGCTTGTTATTGTTGGGTGGTAGGTGAGTTTGACATGAAATCTGCGATCCGGTGACGCAGCGTATCCGCGTCGAGGCCTGCGGATTGATATAAATTGGTCATGTCGCCATGCTCGATGAACTGATCCGGCAAACCGATGCGCAGGCAGGGGCGGGGCATGTTGAATGATTGCAACACACGCGCCACTTCGCTACCGGCGCCGCCAACGACCGCGTTTTCTTCAAAAGTCACCAGTAGCTCGTGTGTTTCAGCCAGCTCACGAATCAGATCAAGATCGAGTGGTTTGGCAAAACGCATGTTGGCGACCGTCGCGTCGAAGGTATCCGCCAGTTTCTCGGCGAGGGGCAGTAGGCCACCAAACGCCAGGAAGGCAATCCGTTGGCCCTCGCGGACCCGGATGCCTTTGCCGATGGGTAATGTGGCCAGATCGCTGGCAGGCACACGCCCGATGCCCGCGCCTCGCGGGTAGCGGACGATTGCTGGCCCCGGATGTTGATAGCAGGTGCTCAGCAATTGCCGGCATTCCGATTCGGATGCCGGCGTTGCGATGACCATATTGGGAATACAAAGCGCATATGAAAGGTCGAAAGCACCATGGTGGGTCGGACCGTCTGCGCCAACCAGTCCGGCACGGTCGACGGCAAAGGTGACATCCAGATTCTGCAAGGCGACATCGTGCACGAGTTGGTCGTAACCGCGTTGCAGAAAAGTGGAGTAGATGGCGACTACCGGCTTGAGACCTTCACAGGCCATGCCAGCCGCCAGAGTGACGGCATGCTGTTCGGCGATCGCCACATCGTGGTAACGATCCGGAAACCGTTCGGCATAGGCCACCATGCCCGAGCCTTCGCGCATGGCGGGGGTGATGGCAATCAGTTTGGGATCGGCGGCGGCCATATCGCACAGCCAGTCGCCAAAGACCTGCGTATAGGTGAGGGCCGCCACCCCCCCCTTGGTGTTGCCTCCGTTCAAGCCTTCAGCCGTCTCGAACTTGGTCACACCGTGATAGAGGATCGGATCTTCTTCGGCCAGTTTGTAGCCTTGACCTTTGCGCGTCACAATGTGCAGGAAACGCGGCCCCGGCAACTGTTTGAGATTTTGCAGTGTGGGGAGCAGCGCATCGAGATCGTGGCCGTCAATCGGGCCGTAATAATGAAAACCGAACTCTTCGAACAAGGTGCCGGGATTGATCATGCCCTTGACGTGTTCTTCCGCACGTTTGGCAAAGTCGAGCAGACTCTGCGATACGCCCAGGACTTTCTCGGCCCCCTTTTTGGCGGCGTTATAAAGCTTGCCAGAGGTAAGACGGGTGAGATAGTTATACAGAGCGCCGACCGGCGGTGAAATCGACATTTCATTGTCGTTCAGAATCACCAGCAGATTGGCGTTGGCCACACCGGCATTGTTGAGTGCTTCGAATGCCTGACCCGCGCTCATGGCGCCATCGCCGATGATGGCGACTACCTGGCGCTGTTCACCCTTGTGCTTGGCGGCTAAGGCCATACCCAGTGCTGCCGAAATCGATGTTGACGAGTGGCCCACGCCGAAGGTGTCATAGGGGCTTTCCGAACGCTTCGGAAAGCCGGCAAGACCATTGAACTGACGTAGGGTCGACATGCGGTCACGGCGGCCCGTCAGGATTTTGTGGGGATAGGTCTGGTGGCCCACATCCCAGACCAGTCGGTCTTCCGGTGTATTGAACACGGTGTGTAACGCAACAGTGAGCTCAACGGTGCCAAGGTTCGACGAGAGGTGACCCCCGGTCTGGGACACCGAGTCCAGTAAATACTGGCGTAATTCTGCGGCCACCTGCGTCAGCTGTTCTCTGTTGAGCTGACGGAGATCGGCAGGGGTGTTGATCTGGTCAAGTAGTGATGCGGACATGGTGTCTATTACCAATCAGTGGGTGCGCTGAACGATTTCCAGCGCAATATCTTTGAGGCGTTGCCCGGCGGGTCCGATGTGAGCCATGTGTTCGCGAGCATCATTCAGTAGGTCATCCGCGAAATTACGGGCACCCGCAAGCCCCATTAGGCTGACGTAGGTGGGTTTGTCGGCGGCCGCATCCTTGCCAGCGGTCTTGCCGAGTTCTTCTGTCGTGCCTGTGCAGTCCAGAATGTCATCAACGACCTGAAAAAGCAGGCCGAGTACTTTTCCGAAGTGATCCAGGCGTTCCAGTGTTGCCATGTCGAGTGATTCACCCGCCAGCGCACCCATGCGTATGGCCGCACGAATCAGTGCGCCGGTCTTCATGATGTGCATTTGCTCAAGCTGAGCCTCATTGAGTATCGAGCCTACGGCAGCGAGATCAATGGCTTGGCCGCCGGCCATGCCGGCACTACCGGAAGCCGTGGCAAGCGTGCTGACCAGTGCCTTGACCGTCTCTGCAGATACCGGTACCTGGACAAGCGTCATGAAAGCCTGCGTCTGCAGGGCATCACCCGCCAGCAGGGCGGTCGCTTCGTCGTACTGAATGTGGCAGGTCGGCTGACCGCGCCGGAGCGTGTCGTCATCCATGCAGGGCATGTCGTCATGCACCAGGGAGTAGACGTGGACCATTTCGATCGCAGCAGCGCAGCAGTCTAGCGCGGCTTCGGAAGCGCCGGAAATCTCACCGGCGGCGTGGACGAGAATGGGGCGCAGACGCTTGCCGCCGTTCAGGCAGGCATAGCGCATCGCCTCGTGCAGACGGATAGGGTGGTGGTTGGCAAGCGGTAAAAAATGATTCAAAGCGGCTTCAGTGCGCTGCCGGGTCGATTGCATCCATGTTTGAAGGTTCATGGATGGTCCGCCAAATTCATATTGGTGAGCGTTTGCCCGTCAAATTGCTGTAGTCGTTGTTCTGCATCGCGCAGGAGTGTACTGCAGCGGCTGATCAAATGCTGGCCGCGCTGATAAGCGTTGAGTGTTTCCTCAAGGGGGAGCCGGTTATTTTCAACCGACTGAATCAGTGTTTCCAGTTCAGCAATGGCTAATTCGAAGCTCAATTCATCGGCGGAAGGCTGCGATTGATCGGGTAGAGATTCCGTAGGTTTTCGAGGTGACATGATGTTTCGCAGCGTTCAGGTCGCTACAGGCAATGTAGCGAGGCACTAAAACCTTGAAAGTTAACCGATTCAGGGCTTTCGGTCAATTTAAGGGCGGGGTACAATATTCGGCTTTGCTAAACCCACTTGTTTGCGGAGGGTAAGGGGATGTCAGCCTTTGACTCGCCCAAATCACTGGTATCAGCGCAGTCGCAATTGCCCGTCTCGTGGTATTTCGACAACGACTTGCTTGCGTTGGAAAAAAAGGTCTTTTTTGACCAAGGACCGGGTTATGTCGGGCATGCGTTGATGGCACCTCATGAGGGGGCCTACCGGACGCTGGAAATGAAGGACCACGGGGCCATGCTGGTCAACCGTGGGGCGGGCTTCGATTTGATGTCCAATGTCTGCCGGCATCGTCAGGCCATCATGCTGGATGGCGCAGGTACGTTGGATAGCCACATTGTCTGCCCGTTGCATCGCTGGACGTATGACCGTCTGGGTAGCCTGGTTGGTGCGCCGCATTTTCCGGATAACCCCTGCCTTAACCTGAATCGCACGTCCTTGCAGAACTGGAATGGGCTGCTGTTTGAAGGGCAGCGTGACGTTCAGAAAGACCTGGCTGGCATGCAGCTGGCGTCATCCTTCGATTTTTCCGGCTATAAGCTGGATAAGGTCGTGACGCATGAATGCCACTACAACTGGAAAACATTCATCGAGGTGTACCTCGAGGATTACCACGTGGCACCTTTTCATCCGGGGCTTGGCGGCTTCGTCAATTGTGATGAACTGACCTGGCAGTTTAGCGATTGGTATTCCATTCAACGTGTGGGAATCACCTCGCTGGCGAAATCTGGCTCTGAAACCTATCGCCGGTGGCAGGATCAAGTGTTAAGCCAGTATGCCCATCTAAATCTGAAGCCCGAGCATGGCGCGGTCTGGCTGACCTACTACCCGAATATCATGGTCGAGTGGTATCCGCATGTGCTGGTCGTGTCCACGTTACATCCGCAGGCCGTTGATAAAACCCTCAATATCGTCGAATTTTATTACCCGGAAGAAATCGTAGAGTTTGAGC
>JACCDN010539540.1_pt1 | contig 23377 bp, 21 predicted proteins | sample 7441691 | NCBI WGS metagenome assembly JACCDN01 (sample SAMN15323439, study PRJNA562643) | freshwater metagenome | isolation source: river surface water | place: USA:Blue River Watershed | collected 2017-08-16 | reverse complement strand
TCTTGCTGCTTAAAATTAAGTTTTGGCCTTTGTTTGTCTTCATGCTTTAAAGAAACAAAACATTACCTTAAATACAACAGGTTCACAATGACGCATGACACTTATGCATACAGAAAAATGGGGGGGGGTTGAGTAGTTACTTTAAAAGTTGCACATCGCGTTACATCCTATTTTTATATAACCATATGTATATGCACCAAAAGCAAACGGGTACGTGAAAGTTTGAGCTAAATTCACCTAGTAAACCTGCTATTTTTTATTCCTAAATTTCATGAAATCTATCTATTGGAAACACTCTTGCTCTTTATTCATAAAAACATCCGGTCCAGCGTCATCCCTAAAAACAGGACAAACAAATACAGGATGGAATAGGCGAACAACTGCATAGCTGGCTTGGACGCATCCTGGCATTTAACGCGCCAGGCTAATATTAAAAATCCGGCTCCCAACGCGCATGCCAAACTCCCATAGACCCACGTCACCATGCCAATGAAGGAAGGGACAAGGCTTAAAATGATCAACAAAGCCGTATAAAGGACAACCTGGCGCTTGGTGGCCTCTACGCCAGCCGTAACGGGGAGCATGGGGACATTAGCCCGCCCATAGTCCTCATGGTTATAAAGGGACAAAGCCCAAAAATGGGGGGGCGTCCATAAGAAAATAATACCGAACAAGATCCAGGGTTCCAGCGTTACAGCGCCCGTTACCGCAGACCAGCCAATAACAGGCGGCAAAGCGCCTGCTGCGCCCCCAATCACAATATTGTGAGGCGTCCATCGCTTCAGCCACATGGTATAAACCAGCATATAGAAGAGAATGGTAACTGCCAATAATGCGGCCGCCACCCAATGAATGGCGATCCCCATCGTTATCACGGCGCTCCCGCTTAAAATTACGCCAAACGCAAGGGCGCTATCCGGGTCTACCTTGCCTTGAGGAAGGGGCCTTTTGCGGGTACGCACCATTATTTCGTCAATGTCCCGGTCCCACCACATGTTGAGGCAGCCAGCGGCGCCCGCACCCACCGCGATTGATAAAATAGCTGAAAAGGCTAAAACCGGATGAAGCGTTCCGGGCGCCATCAATAAACCGCATAAACCCGTAAAAACCACGAGGGACATAACTCTTGGTTTCAGAAGGTTTAAATAGTCCTGGACGCCGGCGTCAAATGCCGGGTCAAGAGCCGTACTTATTGTGGTCATCCCCGACAATCCTCCCTTAAAACTTTACTTTATAACCGGTTGATGTTCAAACGTATGGAAGGGTGGTGGAGAGGACACATGCCATTCCAGGGTTGTCGCCCCTTCTCCCCAGGGATTATCCGGGCACGTAACCTTATCCTTGAAAAGGCGGTAAATGATATAAAAGAAGAATAAAGCTGAAAAACCGGAAAGGAAGCCACCCAGAGAAGAAATATAGTTCCATCCCGCAAAAGCATCCGGGTAATCAGGAATGCGCCGGGGCATACCTGCTAATCCGAGAAAATGCATGGGAAAGAATAAAATGTTAACGCCGATGAATGTCATCCAAAAATGACAATTTCCAAGACATTCATTATATTGGTAACCGGACATTTTCCCAATCCAGTAATAAAAGCCGGAAAATAGACCAAATACAGCGCCCATAGATAAGACATAGTGAAAATGCGCCACGACATAATAGGTGTCATGCAAGGATATATCCACTTCCCCGTTAGCCAGAACGATACCTGTTAACCCCCCAATCGTAAATAACAGGACAAAGCCTAAAGCAAACTTCATGGGAACACGGAATAAAATGGACCCGCCCCACATGGTTGCAATCCAGCTAAAAACCTTTATTCCTGTTGGGACGCCAATAATCAAGGTTGCGACCGTGAAATAAGCCCGGGCATTTGCATTCATTCCCACCGTAAACATGTGGTGCGCCCACACCACAAACCCCAATACGCCAATCGAGACCATGGCATAGGCCATCCCTAAATACCCGAAAACCGGCTTGCGGGAAAATGTTGAAATCACCGTACTGACAATGCCAAAGGCCGGCATAATCATGATGTATACTTCCGGATGGCCAAAGAACCAGAACAAGTGCTGAAACAAAACGGGGTCCCCCCCGCCGGCTGGATCAAAGAAAGCCGTCCCAAAATTCCGGTCTGTGATCAACATCGTAATGCCCCCTGCCAAGACAGGAACCGCTAATAATAACAGGAATGAAGTAATCAGCATCCCCCACACAAACAGAGGCATTTTATGAAATCCCATACCGGGCGCCCGCATGTTAAAAATGGTGGTGATAAAGTTAATGGCGCCCAAAATAGAAGAGGCCCCAGCCAAATGAAGGCTCAACAAAAGAAAGTCAACGGCTGGGCCGTTGTGACCAATCACAGAGCTTAAAGGGGGGTAAAATGTCCACCCCGTCCCTGCTCCTGACCCGACCGTTCCTGCCAAAACCAGTAAAATCAAAGACGGCGGCAGCAACCAGAAACTGATGTTATTCATCCGGGGAAAGGCCATATCAGGCGCCCCGATCATCAAGGGAACAAACCAGTTGCCAAACCCCCCAATCAGCGCCGGCATCACCATAAAGAAAATCATCAACAAACCGTGGGCTGTAATGATTACGTTATACAACTGATGGTCACCCCCTAACACCATGCCGCCCGGGTGCATAAGCTGCAGACGGATAATCATGGAGAGGATGCCGCCCAATAATCCACCGAGCATCGCAAAAATGAGGTAAAGCGTCCCAATGTCCTTATGGTTGGTAGACAACACCCAACGACGCCAGCCGGTGGGATGGTGGGCATGGCCTTGAGGAGCATGTTTTATTTTCTTGCTCATTTATTCTTATCCTTCTCCTGCCCTGAGGCGGGTGCGGGTGAAAGCTTACCTTCTTTCGGTTGAGCCTCTTTTAATGGAGTCGCCCTAGATTGAACCCAAATCTCATAACCCTTCTTTGAAACGGCTTTCACATGGATGGGCATAAATCCATGTTTTATACCGCACAACTCAGAACATTGGCCATAATAATCACCTACTTTGCCAATGCGCAGCCAGGTTTCATTAAGTCTGCCCGGTACCGCGTCTTTTTTAATGCCAAGTGATGGCACGGCAAAGCTGTGTAAAACATCTTGGGACGTTACCAAAATACGAACAGTGGTGTCCACCGGCACAATAATAGGGTTATCAACAGATAACAACCGGACCTGCCCTACTTTTAAATCCTTATCTTCAATCATATAACTATCATAAGTAATTTGTTTTTCCGGATATTCATAGGACCAATACCACTGATGGCCAATGGCTTTTACGGTCATTGTAGCGTTTTGGGCTTTATCCAGAGAAAAAAGAAGCTTTAGAGAAGGAATGGCAATCATCACCAAAATCAGGACGGGAATCATCGTCCATACAACTTCCAGGAGGGTGTGATGCGCCGTTGTGCTTGGAACCGGATTACGGGATGCCCGAAACCGCACCATCACATAGCTCATAAGGGCGCCAACCAAAAGGGCAATGACCGTAATAACCGCCAGCAGCAAGTTATGCATGTGGGTTACCCCCTCCATCATTGGCGATGCAGCAGGCTGAAACCCCATTTGCCATGGTTGCGGGACAGAAGCCAACGCCGACCCCCCCATAAGAAGCCCCCCAACCACACTAATTTTCAAGAATCGCATCTCTCTTGCCTATGTTCATCCCTTCCCATAAGCATTTTGACCCTAACCTCTACCAGAAACAAGTTGAAAAGCTGGTTGCAAAGTAGAAAATAAGGCGGTTCCTCCTCCCCTTGCACCTTTAGAAGCCTGAAAAAATTTCCCTGGACCCCTTGAAAACTTCTTGCATCCCGAAATCGTGTATGCTTATGAGTAAGGCATGAAGTCTTTCAATCACTCATCTTTACCCTCCTGGTTGTGGATTATCCCCTTGCTGGCGCTATGGTTCGCCTTATTTTTAGGCAACCGTCCTTTTGCCTCTCCAGATGAAGGAAGGTATGTGGAAATCCCCCGGGAAATGGCAGCCTCTGGAGACTACGTTACCCCCCGCCTTAATGGCGTTAAATATTTTGAAAAACCACCTTTATTTTACTGGCTTCAAGCAGGTGCCATAAACGTATTGGGCATTCACGAATGGGCTATGCGGTTGTGGTGCGTTTTTTTTGGCAGTTTAGGATGCCTTGGCGTATACCTGTTTGGCCGTCGATTTTATGGACATCCGGCAGGAATAGCAGCGTGCCTAATTTTAGCGACAAGCCCCCTATATTATGCGTTAAGCCGTTTGATTATCCTCGACATGGCTGTAACGACGCTTGTCAGTTTAAGCTTGTTCTCTTTCCTGTTAGCCATTCACACCCCACCGGGATACCAGCGCCGCCTATGGGCCTGGGCTTTTTATAGCTGTTCCGCCCTGGGCGTTCTGACCAAAGGAGTCATGGCCCTGGCCATTCCCGGACCAGCCATCTTGATTTGGGCCCTTGGTACGCGCCGATGGAAGGATTTATGGCCGGCTTATATGCCGTCGGGAATCCTTTTATTCCTTGCTATTGCAGCGCCATGGCATATTCTTGCCAGCCTTAAAAACCCTGAGTTCGCTTATAAGTACTTTATTGTGGAACACGTCTTGCGCTACACAACCTCTATTCATATGCGAACGCAGCCTCTTTTATTTTTTGCGCCTGTCTTGTTCCTTGGTCTTTTCCCCTGGATAAGTCTTTTGTGGAGCGCTATACAAGATGGGCTAAAGTCGCATCTGGCAAAAGAACAACGGGGGGTTACCTTATTCCTCCTTATTTGGGCTGGCTGGACATTCTGTTTTTTTTCTCTTTCCAATTCCAAACTTATCCCTTACATCTTACCCTGTTTTCCGCCTTTGGCTGTCATCCTCGGAGCCTATTGGGTCAAAATCCACCAGCCAGAACATACCGATTCTGCCCGCCGGGGCATTGTCGTATTTGCCGGAATATCAGGAATCTTGAGTACAGGAGGATGGGTTACGCTCTGGATGATGCCCTGGCTCATTGACCACAAGCCCTACCTTTGGGTAGATTTTACCGTCCTCACAGGCGCCTTCCTGTTTCTCATAGCCCTTGCGGTTTTCTTCTTGTATCAAAGGCATTTGCGAAGCGCCCTGGCGATAATCCCTCTTTGCGCTTTGGTCCTGGTCATTTTTGTGATCCGCCTTATGCCTGAACTTCAGCGCCCATCCGTTAAACCTCTTGCTCAAATCATTCAGTCCCGCAAAAATGCAGATGACATTGTTGGAAGTTATAAAGCTTATTATCAGGATTTGCCCGTTTATGCAGATCAAATTGTCACCGTCATTGACGCCAAAGGAGAGCTGGAGTTTGGCTGCGAAGTAGAGGATTGTACGCAATGGATGCTGGATGAAAAGCGCTTTTTACAGTTATGGGGCGGGAAAAAACGCTTTTTCATCATAGCCAGGTCTTCTGAAATTGCGGCGCTTGCCCAACGGCAACCCGCCTTTCATTACTTACCCCTCGAGACCAACCAGGGAAATATTTTAATAACAAATAAAGGATAACACGGTTGCCGTACCCAAAATTCGGGGAAGCGGTACGTCAGGGTTGAGGGGGCAACATAACTGCATCTGCCTTAACAGAAATATAGATAAGCTTGCCAGGCAGATCCGTTCCTTGAGTTTGAAGGGGCTTTTGGTCAGGCAGCCTCCCGAACCTGTTAATAATGATCTTGCCACTGCCTTTGGGCCTGCCCCGGATAATTTTGGGACTGCCATCTCCCCTGTTTTCCCGGGATAACAATTGGGAGGCTCCTGAAATTCCTCCATGAAAACCTTTATAGGGCGCAAAACGGACAATCATTGGCAAACGACGGCCACTGGGCGCAGCCACATTTTCAACATGTTCTCCCGTATATTTTTCAATCTCCGCATCTGGATAAGTCATTTCAACCACAGGGTATTCCTCTTCAAACGGCGCGTGAACAGTCATGTAATCATTTTGTACCTTTGCCAATTTCTTGAAGACTTTCGCTATATAGCGTCCATGAAATTTGCGTTTTGAAGAGTGATAATGGGCCACTGCCCCCCTCCAGGTACCCGTATTGATTTTCTTGGCTTTTAAGAATTTTGCCGCATAAGCGATATTCGTAGCCGGATCAAATGCTGCCTCAAGGGTTGAAAAAGCGTCTGGATGCTGTTTAAGGTTTACCTGCATACAGCCAACATCAATACTGGTGATACCAATCCGGTGAAGCTTGCGAACCATTGTAACCGCTTCTTTTTTTGTTGCAAAAATATAAGCCTTCCCATTCGCATTAAGGGTCCATGGCCACGCAACAACGGAGCCGCCTACTTTACGTCCTGATTCTACTAATGAAATCGCTGTCAATAATTTGGGAGGGATCCCATGAGCGGCCTCATACTGACGAATCAGGGGGCCGCACATATTCCATGTTTGACCCCATGCCTGAGTCATTCCTAATACCCAAAACATGCAAAATGATATTAAAACTTGCGCCATGACACATCCTTTCCTTAAATCAATACAATTTTCATAATTTAAGGATTATGCCCTAATCGTTAATTTTTTATTAAAATCCAAATTGCCGCGGAAGAAATCCATCATGGATGAACATTAGGGAATTTTGAACGTGTACATGGATAAGAAGAATCCATGAGGCTTCAGGGCATTTAAAGTTTTTAAAAAGTTTAGGTTCTCTTTTCAATAGCCCTGCTCCCCGTGAATCAAAAACCGGTTTTTGATTCACAACAGGTAGAGGCTAATACGTTATTTTTTTTCCACCATCACAACCGCAAGAGGAAGGGCAGCCGCACCCTGCGGCTGACTTGGAGCAATTTGCATACATCCCGCAGCACCCGCTTAAAGTGACAGCAACACATAATCCCATAATAACTTTGTACATTTTGTTGTCCTCCTTTGTTCGTATTCTTCTGAAGTATACCTCACAACAAGTAAACGACTTATTGACAAAACCACTCTTAAGGGATCTGGAAATAATAAACTTTACCTTTATTCAAGAAATTTTTGAGTCAGGCGCAAGCGGATTTGTGAAGCTGTACGCAAAGCGTACTTAGCGGCGGGGAACTATTTCAAGGAAATTAAGCTTGAATTCCAGGACGAGGGTCGGCTATAAGTAGGGTGTGCCTGTAAAAAACAGCGTGGCTAAGGGTATGCCTGACCTGTTGTGGTACGTACTTAACACTATAATTATTGAAAAGAGAGTCAAATGCCCAAGTTAAAAACAAAAAGCAGCGCTAAGAAGCGGTTCCGGGTTACCGGTAGCGGCAAGGTCAAAATGGGCCAGGCGGGTAAGCGCCATGGTATGAGAAAACGTAGCAACAAAATGTTACGTAATGCACGCGGCATGACAATCATGCATGAAGCGGACGCAAAAAAAGTTCTCAGCTATTATTTACATATGTAAGGAGGCCCCCTTATGGCACGCGTAAAAAGGGGCGTCACAACGCACGCCCGTCATAAAAAAGTTTTAAAATTATCCAAAGGATTCCGTGGACGGTCCAGCAAATGCTTCCGTGTTGCGATTCAACGCCTGGAAAAATCCTGGCAATATGCCTACCGCGATCGCCGTAATAAAAAGCGTGATTTCCGGGCTTTGTGGATTCAACGCATCAATGCGGCAGCTCGCGCAAACGGTTTGCCTTATTCCCGCTTCATAAACGGATTGTTGAAAGCAGACATTATGATTGACCGGAAGGTTATGGCAGATTTGGCTGTTAACCAGCCTGACGCCTTTAAATCGCTGGTTGACCAGGCTCAAAAAGCATTGGCAGCGTGAGAGGCGGGTTAATCTCCCTGCTCCGTTCGTTCTCGCACGTAGCCGGACGGGGAGAACACCCCACGACGTGAACTAACTTACCTCTTGCCGTTCGCCCTGAGCGTAGCAATCCAGTTAAAAAATGGATTGCGAAGTCGGCAGGGCGCTACCACATTTTCAATCCGCTCGGTTCACGCGCGAGGGCGACCAGCACGAGGTAAGCTACTTTATGTTATGGCTGCAGCATCCCGGTGGTTAAAGCGCTCATGGCCTAACAGGATTCATTAAGATTACCCCTCCCGCCAGAAGAGAGATAAAACGCAAAGGCCCTTTAAAATAGGTTCATTCCATGTCTGATCTCTTCCGCCAAACGACATCCCTTCCCCTTACGGACTATTCCGCAAAAGACATTGAGGTTCTTGAAGGACTGGAACCCGTCCGTAAACGCCCTGGCATGTATATTGGAGGAACAGATGAAAAAGCTCTTCATCATTTAGTCGCTGAAGTCCTGGATAACGCCATGGACGAAGCCGTTTCCGGCTACGCAAACCGCATTGAGGTACGGCTTGAAGCAGGAGATATGGTTTGCATCAAAGACAATGGCCGAGGCATTCCGACGGATCCCCATCCCAAATTTCCAGAATTATCCGCCCTTGAAGTCATCTTGACAACGCTCCATTCCGGTGGAAAATTCAATAATGCCGTCTATGCGACAGCAGGCGGGTTACATGGCGTTGGCGTTTCGGTTGTGAATGCCTTGTCTGACTACCTGGAAGTTGAGGTCGCCCGGTCTCGTAGCCTTTGGCGTCAAACCTATTCAAAGGGTAAGCCCACCTCCCTTCTGGTTTTGCAAGAGGGCGCCACCAGCAGGCGGGGTACCACCATCCGCTTCCACCCGGATCCTGAAATTTTTGGAAATGCCCTTCATTTCCGGCCGGCGGCGCTTTATCAAATGGCGCGCGCGAAAGCTTACCTCTTTAAAGGAGTTGAAATTAACTGGTATTGCGATCCCGCGCTCCTGCAAGGCCATGACAAAGTTCCGCCCATAGCCCGCCTTCATTATCCAGCGGGCCTTGCGGATTATTTACATGACCATCTGGGGAACCGCATAGCCGCCACAGAAGTTCCCTTTGCTGGAGAAGCCACTTTTTCAGGCAACCAGGGACGTGTTGAATGGGCTGTGGCCTGGCCTGTGGACAATGATACGGACGACGGAGCCGGCTGGGTTTCCTCGTTTTGCAATACCATCCCCACGCCGCAAGGCGGCACCCATGAAAATGGCTTTCGTCAGGCTTTAACCCGCGCCCTCAAAGATTATGGAGACCGGATTGGTAACCGCCGTGCAGGGCAATTGACCAGTGAGGATGTCAGCGGGGGAGCTTGCGTGATTTTATCCTGCTTCATTCATCAACCTCAATTTCAAGGCCAGACAAAGGAAAAGCTGGCGAGCGTTGAAGCGACCCGTTTGGTTGAAAACACCGTTAAGGATCATTTCGACCACTGGCTGGGAGCGCATCCCCAGGCTGCCACACACCTTCTGGAACATGTCATTGGCCGCGCGGAAGATCGCTTGAAACGACGGCAAGCCAAAGAAGTGGCCCGGGCAAGCGCCACCCGGAAGCTCCGCTTACCTGGAAAATTAGCGGATTGTACATCAAATATAGCAACAAACAGCGAAATCTTTCTTGTGGAAGGAGATTCAGCTGGCGGCTCCGCCAAGCAAGCCCGTGACCGGGCGACGCAAGCCGTTCTCCCTTTACGCGGCAAGATTTTAAACGTCGCCAGCGCAACGATCGAAAAACTTCATGCCAACCAGGAAATCCGCGACTTGGCGCTGGCATTGGGATGCGGTATGGGCAAGCTTTGCGACCCTGTCAAACTCCGCTATAGCAAGGTGATTATTATGACGGATGCGGATGTTGACGGCGCGCACATCGCGTCCCTGTTGTTAACATTCTTTTTCCAGGAAATGCGCACGCTGATTGACGCCGGGAATATTTATCTCGCTCAACCCCCGCTCTACCGCCTGACGCAAGGAGCCAGGTCTGTCTATGCCCGGGATGATGCGGAAAAAGACCACCTCCTGAAAGTTCACTTCAAGGGCGCCAAAAATGTGGATATTGGCCGTTTTAAAGGCTTAGGCGAGATGCTCCCCGCTCAGTTACGGGACACCACCATGCACCGCGACAAACGTACGTTGTTGCGCGTCTTCATCAAGGATAAGGAAGATATCCGCCACTTTGTTGGCCGCCTCATGGGGAAAAACCCGGAAGCCCGCTATACGTTCATCCAGGAAAATGCTCCCCATATCCAAGAGGTGGATGTGTAAGGAGCAATCTATAGACGCAGAATGGCGCCTGTATATGGTAATTTTCTATCCCTCAACTCCAATCAACTCGACATCAAAATGCAAAGTCGCGTTGGGGGGGATTACGCCGCCAGCGCCATTTTCGCCATATCCCAGCTCAGGAGGGATAATGAGCTGCCGTTGGCCGCCGATTTTCATTGTCGAAATTCCTTCATCCCAGCCTTTAATAACCTGGCCTACGCCTAATTTAAATTTAAAGGGGTCCTTCCGGTCACGGGAACTGTCAAACTTGGTTCCATCCGCCAATGTACCGGTATAGTGGACGATGACGGTTTGGCCTTGCTCAGGCATTTTTTCAACCCCCGGCTTCACATCGATATACTGAAGACCCGAGTCCGTCCTGGTTGGTGTTGCCGCTGCATGAACAGGGCTAAGAGTGGCTGCGGCAAGCATGGATAAAATGGATGTTTCTTTGATCATGAAATGGTTCCTTATAGAAGTTAAGTTACTTCTTAATATTTATAAGAAGGCAACATTTGTCAATAGATCTGGTTGCCCAAAGACTTAACGCCCATCAATTTACGTAAACCCATAAAGGATGTGGCGTTTGATCGAGGACAGCGCATTTTCACAAGAATCGGAATCCCCGTTTAAAGAGGGAGAGCTGAGACATCCCAGCTTTTTTGACTCTTTTTTTCAGCAGGGTCCCGATGCTGTTTTTCCTGGAAGAGACCCCTTGAGGATATTCGGGAAACCGCTGCGCTCCGCCACTTCTTCATAATCTTTCAACTTTCCTTCAAACAGGGCGCTTTGAGTCGCATTTGCCACCACAAAAATATGTGTGGCTACTGTGTCAATAAAAGACCGGTCATGGCTCACAAATAGAATTGCGCCTTTAAACTCAGACAAAGTCTTTGCTAAAATATCTGCGCTTGCCATATCTAAATGGTTCGTAGGCTCATCGAGAATCAGAAAGTTCGCTTGGCGGGCAAGTAAACAACACAAACTAACACGGTTCTTCTCTCCTCCGGAAAGGATGCCAACCTTTTTGAAGACGTCATCCTTTTGCAGCAAAAACTGCCCCAGAAGGCTGCGCACCATCTGTTCAGTCAATTCCAGGTTCGCCCCTGTGACATTTTCCAAAGCCGTCGCATCCGGCTTAAGGCTCTCCAGGTGATTTTGGGCATGGTACCCCAGCATCACATTATGACCGAACGCCAGCTCCCCTTGAATGAGAGGGAGATTGTTCGCCAGGGTTTTCACCAGGGTTGATTTGCCAACCCCGTTCGCGCCAATAATGGCCACACGCTGGCCTCTTTGAATCGACAAGCTTAAGTTACGCGCAATGGGAGTGGCGTAACCAACCGCTCCCTTAACAAGCTTTAAAACTTCCTTTCCACTGGGCGCCGCGATCTTCAGGTTTGCTGAAATCACCCGTTGGGCTTGGGGAACCTTCAAAGCATTTTCTTCTTCTTTCAAACGGTCAATCATCTTTTGACGGCTTGAAGCTTGAGCCGCTTTAGAAGCCTTGGCGCCAAAGCGGTCTACAAACCGCTGAAGCTCCGCCTGCTTTTGCTGGATGCCTTTCAATTGCGCTTCCGTTTGGGCGCTTGCCAGGTCACGCTGGACTATAAATTGGTCATAATTTCCCGTATAGGCTGTCAAGGAACCATAAGCCAAATGCAGCGTAATCGTCGCCAAACGATTGAGCAATGCCCGGTCGTGAGAAACGAATAATACGGTTCCCTCAAAACTTTGCAAATAGGTTTCCAGCCACACCAGACTGGGCAAGTCCAGGTGGTTGGTTGGCTCATCAAGAATCAAAAAATTGGGATTGTTCACCAGAATTTTGGCCAATTCCAACCGCATGCGCCACCCGCCCGACAACTCTTGGGGGGGTTGACCAAATTGCTGTGAGGAAAAGCCAAGACCGACCAGATATTTTTTGGCATCTGATTCAACTTCATACCCGCGCAGCGCCTGAAACTCCGCTTCAGCTTTGTCATAAGCTTCATAAAGCTCATCGCTGTAGGATTCCCCCATTTCCGCCAGATAGCGATCGCGAACCCTGCCAATAGCTTTGACCCGCACAGCCCCCTCCAGACATTCTTCCAGGACGGTTGACGCTGGATGGGGATTCGGCTCCTGGGGCAAATACCCCAATACCAACCCCTTCGGCTTGATCATGGTTCCTTCGTCCGCTTCATCCAATCCACACAAGATATTCAAAAATGTTGACTTCCCCGCTCCGTTATCACCCACGAGGGCAATATGCTCCCCTTGAGGAAAATGGTACGAGACATGATCGAGGACAGCTTTGCCACCCAAGCGTTTCACAAGATTCTGGACATAAATCATAATACAATTCCTCATCTCGTTCTTTGCCCTTTATTTTATTGAATTCAGGCAAAAGACATCGTTATTCAGTTTTAGTGGGTATACCGTAATAAAAGAATATTAAGGCACACAAGCTTTTCAGCTGTGTTGCGACGCTATCCTTGTGATGACATATCCTCGATGGAACATGACAAGCTCCCTTTTCCACGTATCTGCAGGAGGGTTCTTGAAGAACCCTCCTGATCTGTTATGTGGGAATTTTTTCATACTTGTCAAGGGAAGGAAAAAGGCGCGCCGCTGACGGCGTGATTTTAAACACGTTCATGGGATTCAAAAGGACTCAAGTCCTTAACTTTGGGCAACACTTTAAGACAAATTTCTCCTCTGAAAAAGGGGGGATACTATAAAAATCCCCATTGACGACTTTCTTCATTCCCCTAAAACTTTCATCCTGTTTAACAACAGGCTTTTTGGGAGGATTTACAACATTTTCAGCCTTTGCCCTTGAGTTTGGCCTGCTGGTTGATCAAGACCTCCCCCTCCATGCTCTTATTTATGCCCTTTCAAGCGGGATGGTCAGCATCCTCCTCTTTTTTGCAGGCATCCGTCTCGTGCGGTTCATCACCATTTGAAATTTTAATAGACCGATGCTTGCGATTGTCAAATACCGTCAAACAGTATAATACTAAACTCAACGCCTTGAAGGAACAGGAAAGTGAATCCAAAAAAAAATATGATCGTAAAAGGCCGTCCAGCAGCCCGCCTCGCTGCTGTTCAAGCCCTTTATCAATTGGAACAAGAACCAACCACGCCCCAAAAAGTCGTTCAGGAATTTTTGAACCACCGGCTCAATGAAATAGTGGATGGGACGCGGTTTATTACGCCCGACAAAACCTTGTTCCAGGACATTGTGACGGGTGTCATGGAACGGCTTGCTGATCTGGATTCAATGATTACATCGACGCTTTCTGAAGACTGGCGCCTGGAACGCATGGAGTCAGTTATCCGGGCCATTTTACGGGCAGCTGTGTTTGAACTGAGCCGCGATACGGCTGTACCCGTACCTGTCGTCATTAATGAATACATTGAAATTACGAAAGCATTTAGCGGGGGTCCAGAAGTTGCATTTGTTAATGCATCTCTGGATGCTTTGGCAAAACTTCTTCGGACCACAGACTTGCAAGAATAGACTTCTTGCGAAACCGTCGCCTTTTGGTCCATGGCGTCGTCAAAAATTCGTTCGTGATCCTCACGTACTCTTATGTACACTCCGGACGTTCCCTAAAACGTAAAAAGATTCTCTTCTAACGGTATGCCAATTTCAACTTGCGCGAGATCCACATGTGTTTTGCTCGCTTGCGCATCCACAACTGACCATCCTTGCAACCGCAACATCGGGGAGGTGTCAAAAATCAGCGTGAGCGTTACATCATCATCGCCGGGACGTATGATCGTCAGATATATTTTTTCTCCTTCCGTTTTCATATTTTTGACTTCTAAACCATCAGAAAAATCAATTTTGTGGCGAAGCAAAAAACTTACCGGGGTACGATCTATGGAATATTCGCTGATATCCTTTTTTTCGCCATCTTCGTACCGTAAAACTTCTCCATTGGCGATAATTTTTATTTGAGTTGGCGGCGTATAATCTAACCGTAACTTACCAAAACTTGCGTTACCGAACCGCTTCATATATATCTTGCCGGAAGAAGCGGTCCCATCCTGGTTATTTTGAGAAAAATTGGCGCGAAGGGTGCGGATACCATTCAAGTAGTCTTGCAACTCCTTAATCCGATTTTCTTGCTGAACCTGGGAAGTTTGCCCTGTTGTTGCCATTGCTGCTTGCATGGTTACATAAAGCGTTGAGACCAAAGCTATCAACAGGGTCTTTTTCAATAATGATTTCATCATACCTTCTTTCATTAGAATTCCTGGAAAATCAGGAATTTTGATTCAGGGTTCGCAAGAAACGTGAACGAACACGTTCTTGACAACGGCAGAGAGCAAAAGACGATAGCTTACAAAGGCCACTTACAAAGGACGTCCTAGCGTTGATTTACTTAATTCTAGCATACCCTCTCCTCAAATCCAAAGAGGTATTCAAAAGAAGTCTAAAATCAAAAGCCTGTTTTTCCCCCTTACCTGGCCGGGGCGCCCACCAGCTCGGATACATGCCAATGCCATATGGCTTGGGCAAGGGAGCGAGCTTCAACTTCTTCAACAATCGGGACTGCATGGCTCATGCCGGTGTTTAATATGCAAGAGGTTATCTTTTGGTTGTCAGACTTAATAACCCTTCTTAAAAATTTGTCACCATTTAAGGCTTCGATGATACAAATTTGGCCTTGATAGAGGAAAAACCGGTTTTTGTTATTGATCTTTTTACCCCCAACGAAATCCCCTGCCTTATAAAAAGGAGACATGAGGTCGTCTGTAATTTTTAAGCCCATATAAGCTGCATGGGTCGTGAAGAAATGAATGTCCTTTTGAAGACGCCCGTCAGCGCCCCGGTCACTTGTCAATTTCGTCTCTTCCGGGGCTTCATTTTTCTTGCCGTAATATAAATAATCAAAGCTCGCTTCATGAACGTCTTCTCCCAAGCATACCGAGAATAAATTAGAGAAGAGATTAGAAAATAGAAGCGCCTTTTGAGCGCTCAGTTCCCGCTCACCATGCTCCAGCGCTTTAAGGGTATGGGGACTGATTCCTGTTTGTTCAGAAAAAGCAAGCCTCGTCAGCCCCGTTTTTTTTCTCAGGCTCTTGAGCCTCGCGCCCCGTTCAAGTACTATATTTTTGTTAGCCACGAATAGCGCCTCCCTGGAGAAAAATTGAGAATAAAATTAAAGTACGGAGAGTTTTGAAAGGTTCCACAGACCTGCGGCCAAAAATTTCTTTATCCTCTCTTCAGGCGCCCCTTTATTCAGCCCTCTCTTCCTCTCCCTGAATATATCACAAAATGTCTACCTGTACCAATTATTTCGACCAAGCTTGGCGCTCATTGGCCAAAATCATCTTCCTTCCAGAAGACTTTGAAAAATTTGTACCTTTTATATTCTTACCAATCATTATCTTTTCCAATTTCTGGCATTGCCCTTGTTTTTTCTTCTTTTTCAGGGGCGATTCGAATTTTTAGCATAATCTCGCGGGAAAGTTCTTCAGCCAGGTTAATGAGCGTGCGTTCACTGGCTGCAGCCTGGGCGCTTCGTGTGCTAAATTCTTGCGTCGAGTTCAGGGTATAGCTGCTGTAAGAAGTGACGGCACCTTTAGCGATCATCTGGCTGCAATCATAAAGGGTATAGGTCGCTCTTGCCTGAATTTGACTGCGCGATATGGTTGCATCCGTTCCATAGGCAATGGGAACATACCCCTCACTGACGGAAATCGTTAAGACGTAGGCTTTATCATTCACCTGAGGCGTAAGGGCGAGCTGTTTTTCCAATTCCCGGCGAAATTTATAAGCAGAGTAGCCAGATCCGCTGATTTTCAAAGTAAATTTTTGCGGCGTTTCATGTTGCCCTGTCATAAGGGGTTGAAACCCGCACCCGGCAAGAGGAAAGCTTAGAAAAGACACAGCGATTAATTTCTTCAAAAGCATGCCGGCCTCTTTCTTATAGGATAGAATTCTTGCATCAGAGAACGCCCCCATCATTATACCACGATATTGACGATCCGGTTTGGAATGATAACCATCCGGCGCGGAAGACGTCCCGCCATATCCCGCACAACAGCGGGCAGCATCAGCGCTTCCTGTTCTAAAAGAGAGGCTTCAGCATCGACGGAAGCCGGAAACGACCCCCGCATTTTACCATTTACCTGAACCGCGATGGTGACTTCTTCAATCATAGCCAGCTTAGGATCGGGGATTGGCCAAGGAGCATCCACCAAACTTTCAGCATGGCCAAGACGCTCCCAGAGTTCACTCGTCACATGAGGAACGATGGGGCCCAATCCTTGCGCAAGAACTTCCACCCCTTCCATTAGGGCAGCCCGGCTAACCGTGGCTGTTTCAAGGGCTTTTTCAAGAGCATGGGTAAGCTCCCGCAAGAAGGCGATGGCCTTATTAAAAGCGTTGCGTTCATAAGCTTGCTGGAATTTTTGAATGGATTGATGGATGAGCTTTCTCAAAGCAAGCGTTGGTTCCGCTTCACCCGGACGGTCTGCCAGATCAATAGCTGAAAGGACCAAACGCCAAACGCGGTTAATATATCGCCAGGCCCCTTCCAGCCCTTCATCATTCCAGTCAAAGTCCCGCTCAGGCGGCGTATCTGATAAAACGAAGAGACGCGCAGCATCCGCGCCATAGACGTCAATAATAGATTGAGGATCCACCAGGTTTTTCCTGGACTTGCTCATTTTTTCAGACCGCCCTGCGGTCACAGGCAAGCCGCCCTTAATGGTTACGTATTGACCTTTCGTATTTTTCTCTACCTCTTGAGGGTAAAGCCAATGACCATCCTGGTCTTGAAAAGTTTGATGACAGACCATACCTTGCGTTAACAGGTTTCCGAACGGTTCATCAAGGTCTACATATCCACAATCCCGTAATGCCTTGGTGAAAAAGCGGGCATAAAGCAAGTGGAGCACCGCATGCTCGACCCCCCCGATGTACCAGTCAACCGGCATCCATTTCTGACATGAAATTTTATCGACGGCAGCCGTGGCGTAAGGGTTGCAATAGCGCAAAAAATACCAGGAAGATTCAACGAACGTATCAAACGTATCTGTTTCACGAGTAGCCGGCTTGCCGCATTGAGGGCAATTGACATGCTTCCAGGTCGGATGATTGGCCAGAGGGTTCCCCCCTTGTCCAAAAATAACATCTTTTGGCAATATGACCGGCAAGTCTTGGGCCGGAACGGGAACGGTCCCGCATGCCTCACAATAGATAATGGGGATGGGGCAACCCCAATACCGTTGACGGGAAATGCACCAGTCTCTCAAGCGGTACGTAATCCGGCACTCTCCGATCCGCCGGCGTTCAATTTCTTCAATAGCCCTGGCCCTGGCTTTTTCAACAGATAACCCATCCAGAAAGCCTGAGTTTATTAAAGTTCCCTGGCCTGTATAAGCTGCCGTTAAGGGAAGATGAAGGTTCTCCTCACCTTCGGGTTGGACGACAACCGTCATGGGTAAGCCGACCTTTTCAGCAAATTCAAAATCACGGTCGTCATGGGCGGGACACCCGAAAATAGCGCCTGTTCCATAATCCATCATCACAAAATTCGCAACATAAACAGGCAAGGCATGCCCAAGAATAAAGGGGTGATGAACCCGCAAGCCCGTATCAAAACCTTGCTTTTCCTCTGTGCTTAAGGCTTCTTCCGTGGTCGGGGTGCGCTGGCACATCGCCACAAATTCCGCCAGGTCTGAATTTGTTTGTAGCAGGGCTTCCGTCAGGGGATGCGTTGGAGAAACCGCACAGAAAGCCGCGCCAAACACTGTTTCAGGACGGGTTGTGAAGACATCAATTACTTCATTTTCTCTATCCGCCAACGCAAAGCGAATCAAAGCCCCTTCAGAGCGACCGATCCAATTTTCTTGCATGCGGATAACTTTTTCCGGCCACCCTGCTTCCAGTTTCGCAAGATCATCTAATAACTCTTGAGCATAACGGGTAATTTGCAAAGACCATTGAGTTAATTTACGCCTTTCAACGATTGCCCCTGAACGCCAACCCCGCCCGCTGATAACTTGTTCGTTCGCCAGAACCGATCCTTCCACCGGATCCCAATTCACCCAAATTTCTTTGCGGTAAGCAAGGCCCTTGCTCCAAAAATCCAAAAACATCTTTTGCTCATGGCGATAATAATCCGGCTGGCAAGTGGCCACTTCCCGCGTCCAATCAAAAGCGAATCCCAAAGCTTGAAATTGCCGCTTCATCGCCTTGATATTTTCAACCGTCCAGTCTGCAGGGTCAACCTGATGCTCCCCTGCCGCATTTTCAGCGGGCAAGCCAAACGCATCCCACCCCATCGGATGAAGAACCGTATAACCCAGCACCCGTTTGTAGCGGGCAATCGCATCCCCGATGGAATAGTTACGCACATGTCCCATGTGCAAGCGCCCCGAAGGATAAGGGAACATTTCCAGAATGTAGGATTTTGGTTTTTTTGCCTCATCCCGGACTTCAAAAGCTTTCGCTTCTGACCAGGCTTTTTGCCATTTATGCTCACATTCTTTAAAAGGATAAGCTGTCATGACGGGACACTCATCAGCATCCCGGCCGCGTCTGTTCCGCAGCCCACGGCCTGAAGTAACTCACCCCTTGCCGTTCGCCCGGAGCGTGAGGAATAGAGTTCTAATGAACAGCCGTTTTTTTGACTCCCCACATCAGGCGGTCTTTTCATCTCCCGTTTCTCCAAGTTATTTATTGGCTTCCAAATGTTTTACCCGTAATTGACGCGCCCGGGACAGAATAATATTTTCCATTTGCGTAGCAGCCGCCGCATCGGAAGGAGCGCTCACCCAGGTTCCTCCCTTATTGACCTGCTTGTAAATGGTAGCCTTTATGGCATCCGTCCGCAATTGCGGATTTGTGACATAGATTGTAACCTTAATCCTCTCCTCGGGCGTCCGCGGGGCCGTATACCAATCTGTTACAATCACGCCGCCTAACGCATCTGCGGAAGAGAGAGGCATAAAGGAGAGAGTATCCAGAGAAGCCCGCCAAATGAATGGGTTCACGGTAGCCGATGAGGCCATGTCAGATGACCCGGGCTTCTTCGGGCCGCCAAAACTCAAGAACTCATCCCCAAACAAGTGGCCGAAATCTCTTTTGCGGACTTCCTCCCGCCCCACAGGAACGGTTTGGCCTTCTTTGGGAGATACATCGCCATGACACCCTGCCAGAAGGAAAAGGCTTGAGGTTAAGGCAAAGATGATTTTTTTTTCTTTTTGTATCAACACGATTGTAAAACTCCACTATTATTATGTAATTTTTAGGATGTTTTCCAGTATTTGCGGCCCCAGGGTTAAGCCAATTGTTTTCCCTTTATGCCATGAGGTTAGGGAACCTGACAAGCTGAAATGCGGGCAAGACCGTTTTTAAGGATATGAATATATTTACCCTTCGCGACCAGCTTTTCAATCTGCCCGGCCTCACGCGCGAGGCCGAACGGCAAGAGGCAAGTTAATCCTGTCCCTCCCCCCTTATCTCTTATCCCCCTTGTTGTCCGCGTCAGCAGCCCCGCCTCCCCTCGGCGGTCGTCGGCGGGAAGCGGGGATGAAATTTCCCATTCCGGAAAATTCCTTGATTTACAAGTTAATGCAACGAACAGACATCTTCCCAGGCTCCTGCTTCCCCTCTACGCCTGGCGATGCCGGGGCGCGATGCCGTGGTTGCAGGGTCTGATCAGATCCCCGCCACCCGCCCTCACGGCTCGTAACGGGTGGCGGAAGCTGACGCGGACGACAAGGGGGATAACTGAATAAACGCTTTATTGTGAAGACGAATTCTTCAACGGGCGCTCTCTGACGCTTCTGCGGAAGGCGGGGGATGCGTCAACTCAGGATCAAGCCTTTCCCGAACGTCTGCCAACTCGTCCTGCCGCCGCTGTTCCATTATGCCCGCGATGCGTGTAGCCTCTGAAAGATAGGGCGCTTCAAACATCCCCCTATTTTTTCCGTGCCATTCCAACGCTTGCAAGGCGATATGCCATTTGCCGTCATGAAAAGCATTCCAGTAAAAGGACCCCAGCTTTTTCAAAATAGTATCTTTGATAACAGGGACCATGATCCTCATCCTTTCTGACTCGCAGCGACATAGCAACCGCAGAGTTAAGCGGGAGCAAAATTGAACCACACAGGGAGGTTATAGAGATTGCCCGCAGGATGGGTCAAATTTTTAAATTGCCCATAATGGCTTATGTTCTATCCAACCTTTTTAATTTATTGTTTATTTTGAATAAATTACATACTTTGTCCTGCTATTTTTACAAAAGTGGAGGGAGCCTAGAGAGTAAAAGTTTAAAGACTGTTAATGAGCACAACTATCATTGCCGGCTGGAAACGGACTGAAAACCCACCCGTCCCCTAGGGCATGTCATCAATTGAAGGATTTTGTGGCGAAAATGGCGGGTTTCGAGAGCCGTAACGCAGAATACAAAGACGTATTTTTAGAAACGGAAGCGCAGAAAACCGCCACTTGCAGACCAAAAGATGACAATTGATGAGGCGCCCTAGCAGATCCCTTTCAGAACTTCATATGCCTCATTAATGCGCTTAATGGCTTCTTCCGCTTCTCGGCTACCCCCATTGGTATCCGGATGGTTCTTTTTGACAAGGGTCCGGTACCGTTGCCGCAGCTCACTCTGCGAATAAGGGTAGGATAACCCAAAAATGGTGAGCGCTTTCCCTTCCGGGGACCGGGGAGAAAAACCTGGCTGGGGAAAAGCATGGGGGGATGAAGGGGCATCCTTAAAAAGGTCAAAGGGATCTTGAAATGATTGTCCGGAATGGGCCTGCTGCCCTCTTTTTTTCCCGGCTTGCATGCCCGAAAAAGCCCCAAGGGGCCATGAGGGACGTTGCCATGTCATATCTGCACGGCGTTCCTGTTCAATCTGCGTCTCTGACATATTGCTGTAATAATTCCATTGGGCATTATAGTCGCGCACGTGAATCAGGCAAAACCAATGCCAGTCATCCACCCCCAATTCCAAGTGATGCCGCGACTTTGGCGCCCGGTACATTCCTTCATCAAGGCACCCCGGAGACCCGCAAGGTCGCCCCCCTGCATGATGAGAAGCTTTGCCCGCAGGGGGAGAATCAAACCAGTGCGAGAATTTACGAAACATGTAAGCCCGTCTTTAAAAAATTAACCCGACGCCATCACGCAAAACCGCCTCCGCCTGAGGGGTAAACCGGCCATCGCTGCCATGCAAGATCATGCCGGATAAAAGACGGGCAGAGCCATTCGCATTTTTACACCCCTGAACCAGCACGCGCTTGGCCGGCTTATCTTGTCCTGGCCAAAGCGGGTAAATGACGATATTCCCCATTTTCCCTGCAAAATAGCTCAAAAGCATATCGATCCGGTCCGCCCGATGGATAAATGTTACCGTCCCCTTGGGCCGCACCATCAATAAGGCGAAACGGACCCAATGTTCAAGGGCCGCCTCCCCTTCCCCGTGAGATTGGGCTTTTTGAACTGTTGAGGAAGGCGTATGATCCGCATTCCCCAGATAAGGAGGATTTGCCATAACATGCGCAAAAGTCCCTGCTGCAAGGCGGGGGGGCGGGCGCAAAAGATCTCCCGCTAAAATTTCAACACGGTCCCGCATGGCATTCAAGATGATGTTATCAAAGGCCAATCGAACGGCATCCCGCTGCGGCTCAAGTCCCGTTATGCGGCAATCCGGAATACGGGCCGCTAAACATAGGGACGCAGCCCCAACCCCTGCTCCAATATCCAGGATTGTCGCCCCAGGGTCTGGTTGAATGGAGGCTGCTAAAAAAATGGGATCAATCGCAACACGGTACCCTTCCGCTGGCTGGCGAATCTGAATCCGCCCTCCTAATAAATAATCTTGTGTTATAGCCTGTTGCACTCTTTTTATAAGCTCCTTTTGCGGATTTTTTCACATACTCTCAATAAGCGAGAAGGTTACATCATTTTTTTCTATATCCTAGCTCTTTTACAAGCTAGATTGAAGGAGAGATTAACAAATGGATGGATTTTTTAGCTCAATGCCCCTAGCCGCTCTCAAAAAAAGTGATCATGACCCCCTCTTAACCCTGAAAATCCTTCTTCATGAGGATATGAGAAAGGTTGACCAGATCATTGACCGCCATCTTGATAGCTCCATTTCCCTGATTCCAACCATAGGGCGCCATCTGATCCATGCGGGCGGCAAGCGCTTGCGGCCTTTGCTCACCGTCGCCAGCTTCCGCCTTTTTAAAGAAGAAGGAGAGGAGGCGCTCGGGTTAGCGGCAGCGGTTGAATTTATCCACACCGCTACGCTTCTTCACGATGATGTCATTGATGAGTCCAAGTTACGCCGGAACCTCCCTACGGCCAATGACCTCTGGGGAAACGAGGCGAGCGTTCTCGTTGGCGATTTCTTGTTCGCCCGGTCTTTTCAACTCATGATCAAAGCTAATCATGCTGAAGTTTTAAAGATCCTGGCCGATGCAGCCGCTTGCATTTCTGAAGGAGAAGTCCTCCAGCTTTCTCTTTGCCATAACCTGGATATCACAGTTGAAGACTCCTTACGTATTATTGAGGCAAAAACGGCAACGTTGTTTGCCGCAGCCTGTGAGGTCAGCGCCCTCATGGCGAACGCTACCGTGCATGCTTCCGCTTTAAGCGCTTACGGGCAAAACCTGGGCATGGCTTTCCAGATTATTGATGATATTCTTGACTATTGCGCGAATGCCGGATGCCTGGGCAAAGAAGCCGGTGATGATTTTAAAGAAGGGAAGCTCACGCTTCCCGTTATCCTGGCCTACCCTCACTGCCAAAACGATGAAAAACAATTTTTTAAAAGGACCCTTATTGATCAACGCCAAACACCGGAAGATTTAGCCACAGCCATCGAGATCCTTCACAAGCGCAATGGCTTGCGTAAAGCTTATGACCTGGCCGTCGTCTATGGGGAAAAAGCGCGTCAGGCTCTTGAGACGCTCCCTGAGCATCCCATCAAAAACTTGTTGGCAGGCTTAATCGAATATAGCCTTGAACGGCAGTGTTAGCTATCTGGCAGGCGCGATGAGAAGCGAAACCCGGCGCAGATCATTTTATTACCTGATTACCAACAATGTTCAGCTTGCTTTTCAGGACTAGGAAATTCATTGATTTAGCCAGTGATTCCTTGGGTTTAAGGATATGTTATGGAGGTTAATTTTTGTCGTAGCAACTGGCTTTAGACGGTTTATTTTTACAAAATCCTGGTCAAATTTAGGGGTATGTGTCGTAAAACATCAAGAATTCTCCTAGTTTTAATAAGCCCCAAAAGCAAGCTGAACATTGTTGGTAATCAGGT
>JACCDN010544569.1_pt1 | contig 23385 bp, 25 predicted proteins | sample 7441691 | NCBI WGS metagenome assembly JACCDN01 (sample SAMN15323439, study PRJNA562643) | freshwater metagenome | isolation source: river surface water | place: USA:Blue River Watershed | collected 2017-08-16 | reverse complement strand
GCTAAGCGCTGAAGAAGAACAAGAATTGGCTAATCGTTTACGCAATGAAAATGATCTTGAAGCTGCGCAGCAACTTATTTTAGCGCATTTACGTTTTGTTGTATCCGTTGCACGATCTTTTTTAGGCTATGGCCTTTCTTTGGCAGATTTGATCCAAGAAGGCAATATCGGCCTCATGAAAGCGGTTAAACGTTATGACCCCACTCTGGGAGTTCGCCTGGTTTCTTTTGCAGTACATTGGATTAAAGCCGAAATGCATGATTTCATCATCAAAAACTGGAAAATTGTCAAAGTTGCAACCACGAAGCCCCAACGCAAACTTTTCTTTAATTTACGCAGTCAGCACAAACGTCTTGGCTGGATGACTCCTGAAGAAATAAGCAATGTGGCCAAAGAATTAAAAGTGAAAGAAGCAGACGTGATTGAAATGGAAAAACGTATGAATGCGGTGGACATGCAATTTGACACTCCCATTGAAGAATCTGACAATGAAACAGCAAATCATCCCAGTCATTATTTAACAGCCCCTGAGTCGATGAATCCAGAACAAGAATTTGAATTCAATGAACGGGAAAAAGACATTGCAGCATTACAAACAGCTCTTGGCGAATTAGATGAACGCAGCCAAACGATTATCATGCGGCGCTGGCTAAATGAACCTAAAGCCACATTGCAAGAACTATCTACCGAATATGGCATTTCTATGGAACGCGTACGCCAAATTGAAGTTGCTGCTATGAAAAAGCTGCAAAAAATCTTAAAACAGTAATTACCAAAACTACTTACTACGATGTAATCTAATGAATCCGGCGATTATAAGGGTCATTTTTGATAATGGCATAATAATAGTTAACGCCATTATACACTTCTGACTTTAATGGCTGCATATATTGATGCCAAGAGCTAAAATCCATAGCATCGTTTAAACAATATAAGAATGGCATCTGCTCTTTCTTTTGAATCAGGCTTAAAACCTCTTTTGCCTCTTCATCTGGCTCTTCTCTATATTTAATTTCGGCATCACGAATAAATGCATTTAACATAGCCTCATCTTGCACCATACAATAGAGAGATTCTCCTTGCTGATTCCGCATTAAAAAATGCCCAAAACTATCAAGTAAATAATATTCTGTAATATTATTCTCTTGCAACAGTTTTCTGAAAAAAGTAGCAAAATTTTCACTCTGCAAAAAATTAGAAAATCCAGAAGAGCTACTATTGCTCAAACTATCAATGAGAAAATAAGATGCTTCTTGAAAATGCTTAAACTGCATTTCTTCAATTGCTTTTGGCAATTCTTTATAGAGATCAGCCGCATTTTTACGAATGAATTTATCAATAATACCGTGATTGAATGCATCTGTTGCCAATTCAAGACCAGCTTCCCCGGTCAGCATCACAATTTTAACATTATAATGTTTAACACGTTTACAAAATTCCAAGCCATTCATCCCCGGCATTTGATAATCAACCACAATAACCGAAACCTCTTCAATACGTTTAGAATCATAAACACGCTGATGAATCTTGGTGATATCTACCACAAAATTCCTTTCATTAGCATCAAAACTTTCTTGACCCAATAAACTGTCTTCTTCAAGCTTGGTAAAGCGTGCCACTTTTTCAAGATAGTCTATTGCTGCAAATGGACTTTTAAAAAGCTGATAAGGAGAACTCATATTCCGTTTTAAAACATGCAAAAAGTCTTCATCATCATCAATAAATAAAACTGTTGTCGGATAAAAACAACAGGGGATTCCGTTAATTTTCATAATCGATGAGCTCCTTTGCATACATTTGATTGATAAGTATATTACTCCACTATAAAATTGCAACTAAAAACAAAGTTATTTTCATCTTAACTTAGGAAACTCTAAGGTAAAGTGCGTATACTCTCCGAGAATAGAATCACAAGAAATTTTACCGCCAAATTCCGTCATTATCATCTTACACAAAGCAAGGCCTACTCCTGTACCATGTGCAGTTTTACTATAAAATACATCAAAAATATGTGGCATAATTTCTGTAGGAATGCCTGGCCCAGTATCTTTAAAATGCAGAAAATTATGTTTTTTTCCAGACTCAAGCCAAATGGTTATTTTTCCTTTTTGCGCTGCTTTGAGGTGATGTAAGGCGTTTTTAAATAGGTTAAACAAAATATGGTTAAATAAAGTTGCATCCCCCACAAAGTGAAAATCTTCATTCTCATTTGCATTCCACTCTAACAATATAATGTCCCCTCCTCTTAAAGGATAAAGTGATACAGCCTCATTAACAGCTTTACGTGCTGAAAGTTCAGTTAACTTGGCACTCTTGGGTTGTTCTAAATTTACCTTCATGAGCATCATGTTAATAAAGATATTGGCAGATTGTGCCGTCCGTCGTAATTCATGACCAATGGTCATAGCATTCTCAAGCTGGCGCGGCTGTAAATTTCCTTCAGCCAAATCTTGTGCCGCTGCCTTTTTATAAGTATTTACCAATTTACCCATAATGTCATCCGCCTCGCCAGCTAACATATTAATAGCTGCTAAAGGCGTACGAAGTTCATGAGCAATACCAGCGGCTAACATGCTTGCCACTTTTGATTTTTGTTCTGATACTTCTATCCGTAATTGCTCAGCTTCTTTTCGATCAGTTATGTCTAAACAAATACCGACAACACCAATAATCTTGCCATTTTGTATTAAAGGAGATTTTGTTGTTTCAGAACTAATAATACGACCTTCTATTGGAATATTTTCAGTTCTGGTTATCGTTTTTCCTGTGCTAATAACATATTGATCATCTTTAGCATATTCATTACTATATTGCTTCCATGGTAATTCTGGATCTTTTTTACCTATTAATTCATCTTGATCTGAGAACCCGCTAATTGCTAAAAATAGCTTGTTACATCCCAAAAAAGCACCATCTAAGCCTTTCCAAAATATTGGACAAGGAACGTGAAATAATATTGGGTCTAATAACATAGTTATAATTTTCCATCACATAATTTTAAGAAATTACAACATCTCCTACTTTTGCTGCATAAAGACGTTTTTGATACGCTTCAACAAGAACGGTATTTTCTTCTATAGGAGCCCAACCCGCATAAACGCGATCAATAGATGGGTTATATCTACAATTACGCACTTCTAAGTATGCGCCTTTTTCAATTGCTAAAATTGTATGATAACGCAATGGAGGAATTTCAACAACCCTCACATTTTTTTCATTTATTAATATCCTATTTGTAACTTTGCCTTGCTCATCAAAAAAAAGGATTATAATTTCCCCGGATAACCAACACATAAGTTCCCATTGTGTAAGTGTCTTATGCATATGGGGTCTAATATAGGTTTGAGGGTTCAAACAATTTACAAATCGTTGTGGTACTTCATCAAAATTACGATGAATCCGTATAGGCGCCCTTTTTCGTGCTAAAGTAGAAGCATAAATCAGGGCTTTATCAATATCATCCTTCTTTATCATTTTAATGCCATTAACAATATGGGCTTCTTCATAATTTATCAATGTAATCAATGAATACTCGTAGTTATGTTAGATATTTTTCATGCTGATCAGTATAACAATTTTATTAAGGACTTGTATAGATAAATATGCATATAAAAAAACCACTCGCTTTACAATTATCACCTTTCATTTATCAATACTTATAACAAGAACCATTTTTTCATGTTTTTGATAGAAATCTTTTCTTTTTCGTTAATACCTTGTTGATAATAATTGGAATTTTTGAAGCAAGTGGTTTTGGTAAAATTTGCGTCCCGATCCTAAGTGCAGAACGCCTTACCTCTTCGCGTTCATCATGACTGGTAACCAAAATGGAACGTTTTAATCCAGTTTGCTCAACAACCTGTAACCCAGTATACTCTTGCTTCAATAACTCGTAGTCGGTCAATAACAAAAACTTATTCTTTTGTTCAAGGGGAAATTGGCGTACATAATTAATTACATCTATACCATGAGTAAAATGTTTGACTGTGATATCAGGAGCATCAGTGTTAAAGCGTTTATCCCAAGCCCCATGAATTGCTGGATCATCATCTAAAATAAGTACTGTATCTTCTAGGGATATATGAATATGGTTTGCAATCCAAATGGGGGTGGTTATACATGGAAAAATAAGCGTAACTTCCGTACCTTTATCAACTTCTGAGGTAATTTGCATTTTACCATGGTTATTGGTTAATGTTTCTCTCACCTGGCTCATACCAATACCATGCCCTCCCGCTTTATCTGCAGTGATTTTAATATTATTGAGAATTTTATCGATAATTGCCGCAGACATGCCTTTGCCATTATCTTCAATAATAATTTTTGCAGCCGCCTGTTCTAGTTCAATTCTGACAATGACTTGCCCCGCTTCTTTATCAAGCGCTTCTACAGCATTATTAATAATGTTAGATATCATCCTTTTAAAAGCTTGCGATTGCATGTGTATAAAAGCAAAACTGCTTTGTTGATTGGCAAAATATTCGAATTGTATTGGCAAACTGGCATATTGTAGTTTTTTCTCAGCTAAAATTTGCAATAAATGGGAAGATAAAAGGATCGGTTCTTGTTTCTCTCTGATAGTCGATATAATAGAAACTTCAGCTTCATAATGAGTCAGTAAATTACGTGCAATATCATTGATTCGAGTCGCTATATTTTTTAGCAATAACCGTATTTCTTCAGGTAATCCATCAATATCAGCTTCTGCCAACATTGATAAAGCCGCGGTGGGAGAGGCAATATCATGAGCAACCTGAGAAACAAGTTTGGAGAACTTTTCTTGCTCATCTAATACTTTTTTATGCGTTTCATTTTCAAGTTTTAAACGCTCAGCTTCTCTACGATCAGTAATATCTAAACACATACCAATAACACCAATAATTTTGCCATTTTCAATCAAAGGGGATTTTGTGGTCTCAGAAATAATAACACGATTGAGCACTGGTATATCTTCAACCCGCGTTATCATTTGACCTGTAGACATAACATATTTATCATCTGCAGTATATTGAGCCGCACATTGTTTCCAAGGTAGATTAAAATCATTTTGGCCAATTAGATCAGTATAATCAGACAATCCACTCATGGCTAAAAACAACTTATTACATCCTAAATAACAACCATTTAAATCCTTCCAAAACATTGCACAGGGTGCATGAAGCAATATTGGATCTAGCAACATGATCTACCCCTCTTTAGAATCAGATATAGAATGCTGAAAGTATAGCAATTTAGAATTTTATGGGCAAATATTTGATATTAAAAAAACCGATAGGCATATCTATATCTCGGTAATCTTGCCATCATGAAGTATTGGATAAAAGTATTTGTTCTGCCCAATATACTTAAACCCATATTCAATAATCTCTGATTTACGAAAACAACCCAAACGATTTTTAATTCCTTCAATATGCGTTTCAATAGTACGGCTAGACAATCCAAGTTTTTGTGCGATCATTTTGGCGGAAAAGCCTTGTAATAACAAATATAGACATTCTTTTTGACGACCTGTTAATTGCTCATGTGGCAACTGAACGGGTTGTACTTGTGAATGCAACACCTTGGGGTTTCGACCAAAGCGCTTTGCAAAAACTTCATTATGGTTTATGAAAGAAGCAAAAATGGCGTAGGTAAAATAGATTTCACAATTTCCAGGGCATCAAATATTTTTAACCTATTCCCAGGAAGATCCTTTGCTTTCATTCGCATCCCCTTCGCTTCAAACAAATATCTTATGCTTTTTAACCATCATAAATTAGTATATAAAATGTTTAATGTCAACATATGCCGTACTCCACGCCCATTGTTACTCAAAGAAGGCATCAGGGCTATTGGTTGTGATAGTATTTGGTGTCTTCTTGTAGCTTAAGTAGTTTGCCCTTGAAAAACGAAAGACCATCCCCACATAATTAAAATCAATTGAAAAGGAAAAAAGCATGCAACAATTTCACGGAACAACTATCCTTGCTGTGCGCCGTAATGGCAAAATTGTAATGGGGGGTGACGGCCAAGCAACATTAGGTAATATGGTTGCAAAAGACAATATTGTTAAAGTTCGCAAAATTTATAAAAATCAGGTTTTAGCAGGGTTCGCTGGCGCAACTGCCGATGCTTTCACCCTATTTGAACGTTTTGAAGCCAAGCTTGAAATGTACCAAGGCCATCTAGAACGTGCCGCAGTTGAACTTGTCAAAGATTGGCGTAGCGACCGAGTTTTACGTAGACTAGAAGCTATGATTTTAGTTGCTGATAAAAATTCCACTTTGCTAATCTCTGGCTCTGGGGATGTGATGAGCCCAGATCAATATGATGTAATGTCCATTGGCTCAGGCTCTGCTTATGCCAAAGCTGCTGCGCGTGCTTTAGTGAGTAATACTGAACTTGATGCCCGCAGCATTGTTGAAAGAGCTTTAAATATTGCTGCAGATATCTGCATTTACACTAACCATAATCTTACTATTGAGGAACTATAATGTCAGTGATGACCCCCAAAGAAATTGTTCATGAATTAGATCGCCATATCATTGGCCAAACAGATGCCAAGCGTGCCGTGGCCATCGCTTTACGTAATCGCTGGCGCCGAATGCAGCTTCCTGATGATTTACGTCATGAAGTAACCCCTAAAAATATTCTAATGATTGGCCCCACCGGTGTTGGTAAAACCGAAATTGCCCGTCGTCTGGCCAAGCTGGCTAATGCGCCTTTCATTAAAGTAGAAGCCACTAAATTTACTGAGGTTGGGTATGTCGGGCGCGATGTTGAATCTATTATTCGCGACTTAATTGAGGTCGCTATCAAAATGACCAAACAAACAGCGAAAGATAAAGTGATGCAACGTGCTGAAGAACATGCTGAAGAACGTATTCTCGATGCAATTCTCCCTCCTGCCAAAGGCATGAAGCTTTTTAACAAAGTGGGATTTAACACTGAAGTTTCAGATGTTCCTCCGGAAAATAAAGACCAATCCATTGCCCGGCAAAAATTTCGTGAGCAATTGCGTAATGGTGAGTTGGAGGAGGTTGAGGTTGAACTGGATCTTGCTATTTCTGGCCCCATGAGTATGGAAATTATGGGCCCTCCCGGCATGGAAGATATGACCCAACAATTGCAAGATATTTTTCAAAACTTAAATCGTGATCGCACTAAGAAGCGTAAAATCAAAATTAAAGACGCTCGCAAACAACTCATAGATGAAGAAGCAAGCAAGCTTGTTAATGATGACGATATTAAACGCGCTGCCATTGAAAGCGTTGAGCAAAATGGAGTGGTATTTATTGATGAGATTGATAAAATTTGCCGTCATGGCGAAGTCTCTGGTGCTGATGTCTCTCGTGAAGGCGTGCAACGCGATTTATTGCCTTTGGTTGAAGGCTCAACCGTTAACACCAAATACGGTATGATCAAAACCGATCATATCCTATTTATTGCTTCCGGGGCTTTCCATGTAGCCAAACCTTCAGATTTGATTCCAGAATTGCAAGGCCGCTTACCTATTCGTGTTGAGCTAAAAGCCTTATCTGCTGATGATTTTGTTCGGATTTTGAAAGAGCCCAGCGCATCACTCATTAAGCAATATACTGCATTGATGGGCACCGAAAAACTTACCATCGATTTTCAAGATGATGCTGTGGCCCGTATTGCAGAAATTGCCTATCAAGTGAATGAACGCATTGAAAATATTGGCGCTCGCCGCCTTTATACTGTAATGGAACGCTTGCTCGATAAAGTATCTTTTACTGCACCAGATCAAGCCGGTGAAACCATTATTATCAATCGTGCTTTTGTGGATGGAGCTTTAACTGAACTTTTAAAAGATGAAGACCTAAGCCGATATATTTTATAAGCTTATCAATCTTCGCTTGAAAGCAACTCTAATATTTTCTTTGCAGCCTCTTGCTCTGCGGTTTTTCGGCTAGGGCCTTTGCCTTCGCCTATTAAATTTAAGGCCAAAACACTACATCGGACAAAAAAGATTTTGCTATGATCTGGCCCTTCTTCGCGAAGGATTTCATATTGCGGTATGGGTAAAGATTTACCTTGTAGCTTCTCTTGTAATCGGCTTTTATAATCTCGTGGAATATTAGTGATATTCACAGTTTTAAGCAAAGGTTCAAACCATTGCGAAATAAGTTTTTTAACTGTATCAAAATTACTATCTAAATAAATGGCCCCAATCATGGCCTCAAACGCATCTTCCAATGTAGATTGACGTCGAGAGCCTCCTGTAGTTAACTCACCAAGCCCAAGGTTCATTACCTCAGAAAGCCCTTTTTCTAAACTTAATTTAGCCAAGGTTTCGCCTTTTACTAAACTTGCACGTAAACGCGTTAACTCTCCTTCCGTACATTGTGGAAAACGCTGATATAATGCTTCGGCAATTACAAAACCAAGAATCGAATCGCCCAGAAATTCCAAACGTTCGTTATTCGGACGATTTTCACAACTACGATGGGTCATGGCTTGCTCAAATAAGGCCACATTATTAAAAGGATAACCTATTGTTTGATAAAGCTTGTTGAGCTTAATCTCTCTCATGAAAGCTTCGTTCCAATTCGATTCCATCGTATGTTATGTGTGCTGCTATCAAAGCTAAAGAAAACAACACTTGCACGCCCTACTAAGTCAGAATCAGGCACAAATCCCCAAGCACGACTATCATCACTATTATCACGGTTATCACCAATAGCAAAATACTCTCCTTGCGGTACCACTAAATTTTGAAAGTTTTGTGCTGGTATTCCAGGACTAGTATAAATTGTATGCGTGAAATCACCAATTTGGCTGGTGTATTGTGAAACCAAAGTTGCCTCAGCAGAATTAGACATCATGGGGGCTAAATTAGCATTATTAGGTTCAATCGTATTCTGTACAAAGGTTTGGGGAATAGCCTGACCATTTACAAAGAACTGCTTGTTAATATAACTAATCTTATCGCCTGGCAGGCCAATCACAGTTTTAATAAACTCAGTTTGTGGATTTGTCGGACTTTTAAAAACAAAAATTTCGCCTCGTTTAGGCTCATCAATCGATAAAAACTTTCCGCCAACCAAAGGCCAGCGAAGACCATAGGCAAATTTATTTACTAGAATAAAATCACCTAATTGAATCGTTGGTAGCATCGATCCGCTTGGAACAATATATGGTTCTATTACAAAACTTCTAATGAAGAAAACAATTACAAAAACACCAAAAAGTGAACGTGCATAATCTGTTACAATCGGGCCTTTCATCCGCTCTTGTTTTTGCTTTTTTGTTAGCGTCGCAAAATCAGGTTGCGCCTCAGCCAAGGCTTTACGCTTTTTATAAAAGAACTTTTGATCAACTAGAAAAATGACTCCAGAGGCAAGCATCAATACAAACAAGCCCCACTCAAAATAAATACCAATAAATCCCATAGCTTCCCTTTTTCTTAAAAAAATTTAGCTTACACAAAAAGAGGCTAAAACACCAGCAAATCACCATGCTAGGTTCACTAATAAATCTTGCTCTAATGCTGCAACCCGCTTTTCAATCTCATCTTTCTCAAGCAAGCCGGTTTTAGCATCAGGGTAGGCAATGACAGAAGCACTATTCACAACTCCTGCACGAATAGCAAAAGCCAAATCTCCTGCTTGATACCATGATCCTACAAAACCAGAACCAAAGGCATCGCCTGCACCAAGAGTATTAACAACATTCACCTTTGGAGCTTTATGAAAATAATGCTGATCTTTGGTAGCAACATACACCCCTTGCGAACCATTGGTTACAACAACAACATTGACTCCCAAAGATAATACCTTCTTGAAAAACTCGCGCAAGTTAAAATATCCCTGAGCAAAACTTCCCCCCGCCTCTTCTTCCAATAGCGCTATCATAAAAATTTTGGCTTCTTCTTCATTTAAAATCAAAGTATCAATATAAGACAGACTATCTTTTAAAAAACTACTACCACGTTTCAATTGGCTGACCCCAGGGTTCACAGCCACTTTAACTTTATGGTTATATGCTTCTTTTACTAGAGAAGGTAGATGTTGTGCTGAAGCTTTACTTAAAGAGGTAATATATAAAAAATTAGAACCTGCTATTTTGGCAAAAGGCAGGTCTTCGGTTAAAAGATTAGCATTAGCTCCACGATATGCAAATACTGTCCGATCGCCTTTTAATGAAGGAACAACGAACGAAAATGCTGTACCCATTTGCTCATCATAACAAAGTAAAGATAAATCTAAGCCATAACCTGCCAGTTCTTTTTCAACCACAGCTGCAGCGGCATCTTTTCCTAATTTACAAAACAATGAAACATCATACCCCTGACGCTTAAAAGACACGGCAGCATTTGTAGCACCACCACCTGTTGCTGCTGCTTGATCAACCACTTCAATTTTTTTACCTTCTTCTAACAAAAGGTATGATTGCGTAAAACCTTTGCGCTGATGAATCAATGTTTCCATATCCTCATACTGCACAATCATATCAAGGGTTGCGCCACCGATGACAAAAACTCGCGACATAAAAAATCTCCGAAAATATTATCACATACTGTATCAGAGATTTTAGACAACGAGAAGATGTTAAATTGCTAACACAGACTCATCCATTTCTTCTCGTGAGGGAACAAAACTAACACTTTCACGGCTGGCAACTTCAGCTAAAATGCCTAAAGATAAAACAACTTCCCCATTTTCATCATAAATAGGATAAACCTTTGCATGACATGTAAAATGACCTTTACCTTTAAGATGAGTATCAATTAAATTAGTCGTAATTTGATGAAAACGGAAAGCTTCTGTTTCCATCTTCGCTAACTCGTCTTTAGCAAGAACCTCGTTAAAACTAACGTGCCCCTCTTCTTCATCACCTAAGAATGCATCCTTTCCAAGTAACTCAGCATAACGCCGACTAACCCAAACGGAAGAACCATCTCTGTTTTTAAGATAACTTAAACGCGAAAGATGCATCATGACATAATGCAGTTCTGCTGGATCCTCTAATTTCAAAATACGCGCTAAAACTCCGACAGAGCGGGTATATTTGGCATAAACGCCATGAAACTGTATATTATCGTATACGCTCTTAAGTAATGAAATCATTTGCTTTTGTTCTGGTGTCAAATTCATAATTACCCCCCTTGTTAATAAAAATATTTTGTCTATTGCATCATATACTCTGCTTATAAACAACCGCAAAAAATAAAATATCAAATTTTAATATATAAATAGTCTTTTAACCCGTTATTTGATATTAAATTTATAAATATGTATGAAATTAGGACATATTCACAGAGCGAAATCATATAATTTATTCATTGTTTTGCACTATTAAATAGCATTCTGTAAAACAGCTTGATCTTCAAACGCTAGCACTTTACAATGCCTCTTTTCTATAATAGCCAATATATGTCCTTACCACAATTTATCAAAAACCTACAAATTGCCTTAGAAGATAAGAAAGCCGAAAATATCACTATTCTCAATGTACATGATCTTACTTCTGTATGCGATTATATGATTATTGTTGAGGGCAATTCCACACAACATGTTCGCGCCCTAACAGAACAAGCGCTAGATAGTGCCAAAAAACAAAATATTGAAGTTCTCGGAACAGAAGGAACTGAAAACCGTGAATGGGTTATTGTTGATCTGGGAAATACATTAGTTCATATTATGCTTCCAGGTACCCGAACTTACTATGAACTTGAGAAATTATGGGATAATCAAGAAGAAGGTTAATTAACTTAGTTTTCTGTTATTGCATCTCTATTTTTCTTGTAATAAAATACGCAAAAAATACTAACAACATAAAGGAATAAAAATCATGTCATATGTGTACCTAGCAGAAGACTTAGAGACCAATGAAAATAGTAAAAAAGCCATTGAAGCTCTAATCAAAAAAGAGAATATTAAAACAAAGGCGTTTATTGAAGATCATCAAACCAATCGGATCGACTGGAAACTTCGTGAATTATCTCCCTTAATCAAAAGCATGAAAAAAGGAGATACGCTTTGTACATATGAAGCTTTAAACCTTGCGCGTTCAACCTCGCAGCTTCTTGAAATTATTGAAGCATTAGCGATAAAAGGCGCAAATCTTCGCATGATCAAATATCAACGTACTTTTAGCACTGCCGAAATGGTTGATACTAAGGTGTTTTTGGAGTTTCTTAAAGGTGCTGAGGCTGAATACGAAAGTCGCAGAAGTGCAGAACCTTTTGAAAAGCGTACCTTATCTGGCGTACCTTTAGGACGTCCTAAAGGGCGTAAAAATAGAAGTCGCAAACTTGACAAGCATCTGCCCGAAATTAAAAAGTATTTATCTTTAAAAATTAGTAAGGCTTCAATTGCAAAGCTAATCGGTTGTCACGCGCAAACCTTATATAATTACCTTGAAGATAAAGACTTATTATCAGACGATAATGAAAATGATTCGGCTATAGTGAACTGATAACCTTGTCTATTCGGCTTATCATTCTAGATCGAGACGGGGTGATTAATGAAGATTCGCCCCTCTTCATCAAAACTGTTAGTGAGTTCATTCCCATTCCCGGTAGTATTGACGCGATTGTCAGCCTGAAGCAAAAAAACTTTCTAGTTGCGATTGCAAGTAATCAATCAGGGATAGCGCGAGGTTTATTCACTCAAGAAACCCTAAACGCAATGCATACTAAACTTGCAATGCTTTTAAGTCAATATGGCTCAACCCTTGACTACATTGCCATCTGCCCACATGGGCCTGAAGATCATTGTACTTGTCGCAAGCCTAAACCAGGACTTTTGCAAGAAATTTGCCAGGCCCTTAATATTATACCCCAAGAAGCCATTTTTGTTGGTGATAGTTTTCGTGATTATGAAGCGGCAACCGCAATTAATATGCCTTTTACATTGGTATTAACTGGCAAAGGCAAAGAAACTCTGGCAAAGCATCAAGAGCTTAAAGGTATGCCTATCTACCAAAATCTTGCAGATTTCGTGAATCACTTGTGATTCTATTGTTTTTATTTGCTGAACCTGCTTAAATTTAAGTACTTATCTTTATTTGGTGATTAATTCTTAAAATGAAACGCTCTATTTCTACCTTTGGTCTTTTGTTAACATCCATTTCTGCTATTATTGGCTCAGGCTGGCTATTTAGTGCTTTTTATACTTCTTCTATTGCTGGCCCTGCGGCAAGTTTATCTTGGATTCTTGGTGGCTTTTTTGTCGTCATCGTCGCTTTTGTATTTGCAGAAATCTGCAGTATGTTACCAGTCTCCGGTTCAAGTACCCGGATTCCTCAATACACACATGGAATGACCGTTAGCTTTATGTTTGCCTGGATGATTTGGCTATCTTATCTTGCATTGATGGCTACAGAAGTACAATCTGTTATCCAATATTCAAGCTTTTACTTTCCCTCTCTTACTCATGTAAACGGCGGATTAACAACTACTGGCTTCTTAACAGCTTTTGTTCTCATGCTACTCGTTAGCTTTATTAATACTTATTCTATTCGTTGGCTTATCCGTTGCAACAGTACCCTGACTATCCTTAAGCTTGCCATTCCAATTATTCTTGTGAGCGTAATTTTATATCATTACTTTAGCTTTTCTGCAGCTTTTCATCCAACTCGTTCAGTATTTATGCCAACTGGTATGGAGGGCGTGCTCGGCGCCATTAGTTCCGGGGGTATTGTCTTTGCTTTTAATGGTTTTAAGCAAGCTGCAGAAATGGCAGGAGAAGCTAAAAATCCGGGTAAATCTGTTCCCCTCGCCATTGTAGGCTCCATTTGTATTTGTTTAATCCTGTTTTTATTAATTCAGCTTGCATTTCTATGTTCTTTAAATACAAATAATCTTATGAGTGGTTGGTCCCATATTCTTCTACAGCAAGATAATAGCCCGCTTGCAAGTATCTTAAAACAGGATGATTTACAACACTTTCTCCCGCTTTTATATATTGGGGCAATTATTGCGCCCTTAGCAGCTGGACTCATGTATTGTTCTAGTGCTGCTCGTTCTCTCTATGGAATGAGTAAAAATGGTTATCTTCCTAGTTTTTTCCAAAAAATAACCCCTCAAGGAAACCCTTTAAATGCAACAATCATTAACTTTTTTGCAGGTATGTGTTTATTTGCGCCTTTGCCCGGTTGGCACAATATGGTTGACTTCTTAACCTCACTTTTAGCTATTACTTATGCTGTAGGTCCGATTTGCCTCATTGCTTTACGTTCTCAAGCCCCAAATTATAAACGACCTTTGAAATTGCCTTATGCTACAGCATGGTCATTTGCCGCTTTCTATATTTGTACACTCCTTGCATATTGGAGCGGCTGGCAGGTATTAAATAAAATGATTCTAGCCATGGCGATTGGTGTATTTTTTCTTGTAGTTTACCGCTTTTTCACTAAACATAAGGTTGCCTTACATGTACGGCAATCTCTCTGGATTTGGCCGTATTTTCTTGGCATTGTTATTTTCTCCTATCTAGGTAATTATGGGGGAGGCAGGGGTATTTTAAGTTTTGCCGAAACCTTAATTGGGATTGCCATTTTCTGTGTGCTAATCATGTGGCTGGCTGCACGCTATAAACTGGATGCAAAAGAAACTCAGGCTTATATCGAAGCACTCCAACTTGAAAAAAATGATATTGCCTAAATCAAGGCTTATGCGCAATCAAGCCTACCCATTCTTTGCCATTTAAAACAAAAAGGGGTTTCCCTAGACTTTTTGGGCAAGCGGTAAATTTGCATTGTTCAATCACAAATCCAGCTTTGCTAAATTCACGACATAAAATTTCCGGATCCATAAGATTCACCATTGGCGGTAATTTATTAGGTATCAGCGCATAATCATTAGAACACTGCATTAATCCAGGCCAAGGCTTTCCTTGCAAGCAATTTCGTTCATATACTGGAATAAAGGCTTCAGTAAAACGATGATAAGGAGTAAAGCATTGCACAAAAATTTTTCCTTTTGGTTTTAGTATCTGATACATTTTCTTGATTGCAATTTTAAATTCTTTTGGCCCTAGAAAATGGAGAATATGCGAAGCCAAAATGGCATCATACTTATTCTTCTCTAAAATGAGGTCCTCAGGGAAATGCCCCACAACTAGGGTCAGATGATTCACAACCCTTTGATCAGTATGTTCTTTCAAAGCCGAAAGTTGTTCTGCACTCAAATCCATCGCTGTAACATTAGCCCCTGCCTCAAGTGCCGGAATACTAGTCACACCATAAGCAGCTCCAATATCAAGTACCTGCCCAGGATGCTTTTTAACATAACTTAAAAACGCTTTGGTATACCTTGCTAAAGGAAACATCGATCCATGTTTATTGTTGGTGAATTTTGCGCGTCGCATTTAAATAACCCTCCACCCCTTGTAAAACTTGCTTTTGCTCTTCATCTAAACATATTTGGCCGATTTCTAAAGCTTTTGCCAAAGCTTGAAAGCACGTTCGTTTAGATTGCAGTTGATAATCCATCACTCCTGAACTCTCATTATGCCAAATTCGACGAAGATAATCTGCAAATTCTGGGGTTTCCTGTCCATAAAACCGTGCTAAAAAACGTTGAGATAAAGCCCGTAACTCCGAACGCTTAAAATAGACATTAGCCTTCTCAGACAAAGGGCTTTGCCAAAATTGACGCATGGCAAATACATCTTCATCCGTCCAGAATTTGTTTTGATATAACGCTGCATCAATATCTGTTTCAGGATATACCGGAAACTTAAAATCTAAAGCATAATCTTGTATTGCTCTAAAATATTGAGGCGTTTCTTGCAAAAAGCGTATAGTTTCTGCTGCCAACTGTTTACGATCTGCATCAAGCTGATAAAAGCCCCCTTTTGCCTGCATAATAAACGGTGGCTCAGCCGCACGCTTCTTTGTTGTCCACAGTTGCGAAATTAATGCCTCATCCCCTGATAAAATACGCTCATCATCCAAGTTCAACCAAATAGTTTGATTTGCATAATGCCAATGTTGCCCCAACCCCAAAACCGGAACTTGATAAGATTTTGCCGAACCAAATTTACCGCTCACAGCAATCCCCGTAGGATAGCCAACTCCGTTAATCTCAACTAAGGGCAATTTGGAAAGCCGCTGTAAATCTTCATTTTTAATAAAACATCCAAGTAAACTCTCCCATAGTTTGCTATCTTCTCTAAGTCTTTTTGCTAAAGCGACCGTTGCTTCAACATCGACCATCGCATTATGTGCCGGCCCATCAGCTAATTTATTTTTTTCAGACAACAACTCCAACTTTAACGAAACTTTGTCATCACGCAGCCCCCACTCCAAATGATCACGCCGCCCCAAATAATAAAAAACCACCATGGGAAACAAATCCATACGCCGACAATGATTTGCAAACTGATGCGTATAAGGCGTAAGTAAATGACGATAAAAATTAAAGCGTAAAAATTCATCATCAAAATTAAGTGTATTATATCCTAAACTAATAGTCCCTGGAGTATTTAAAAGCTGATGAATTTTAAAAATGACCGTATTCTCAGCTTCTCCTTCAGCAATTAATTTTTGCATTGATAAGCGATGAACAATTGATGCTCCAGGATCAGGAATAATATCAATCGTTGGCTTTACTAAAAACTCATACCTTTCAATTTCATTTAAGTGTAAATCGGTTCTAATGGCTGCAAATTGATACACTTGATCAAATACTGGTGAAATCCCAGAGGTTTCTAAGTCATAAAAAAGATAGGTCTGCATGCTATATAGAATTACTGTTTTGCAATGATTATAACAAAAAAATGACGAAACGTTTGAGTCCCCCTACAAACGTCTCGCCATCAAAGGAGTCACACGATTGCTTTTTATCCAAGGACAGCCCCTAATCCCCACCAAGAAATATACTCATCGAGTTTAAAGCCAGGATCCGTTAAACCAACTTCTTCAATGTTACCACTAGGTTGTACATGAATATTGACAGCGCCCGTTGCAGCATCCGCTATCATCCCTTTTTGAAAGTCTTGACCATTAAAGCTTACTTCAATCAAACCGCATTTAGTATAAAGATGATTACTTGCAAATGCTACTTGCATTGTTGATTTAGCTGGAACAACTGTAACACCCTGGCCACCTCGAATCGATAGATCTTGGTTTGAGCTATTGACTACCGTTACAGGAACAGCGGTACATGCGTTGGGAGTTGCATAAAGCAGACTCCCAAAGCAAAGTCCCATCATTAAAATTAATACCTTTGATAAATTTAAGGACTTCGTGCACATAGCACACCTCCGTCTTATTATTATTTTTATTCGACACTTTATTTATACTCCTTTTATGCTATTAATAGCAACTCTCATTTAGATTTAATTACATTTTTTATCTATGTTATTTATAGCAATATGTCATAAGTCATTGATTTAAATTGAATACAGTTTTTATATCCAAAATCTCTCTCTTTACTTATTTCACAAAAACTTGCATGATTTTGTATAATCTTTCACTGTTTTACACATTTCTCTATGAGCCCCCGGCAAGAAAGTCTTGTTATTTTACTCAACGTTTTACAAAAAAACCGAAGTCTATCGCTTGAAAATGCTTCACCCTGGGTCAAGGCATTATGTTTTGGTGTTCTTAAAAAGACATCAATTTTGGATTATGTTTTATCGCAATTTACGCGTATTCCACTTAAACCGAAAGATATCAAGCTTAAAGTCATTTTATATATAGGAATCTATCAGCTATTGTTTATGGATACCCCTCAGCATGCAGCTATCTTTGAAACTGTAGAACTTAGCAAAAAAAATCATCTGCAACATCAAAGTGGCTTTGTAAATGCAATATTGCAAAATATAGTACGTCAGGGAGTCCCTGAAATTCCTACAAAAGCCACGTATAATCATCCTGCCTGGTTGTTAGAACAGATTAAACAAGCCTATCCTCAAGCATGGCAAGCAATCATCGCTGCGAATAACGACCACCCCCCCATGTTTATTCGTAAAAAGAATATCAAAGATCCAATAGAAATTGACCCGCCTTGTGATGTTAAAGATCTACCTGGCTTTGCCACAGGCGAAGTTTCGGTACAAGACTATGCCGCTCAACAAGCAGCCTATCTTTTAGATTTACAGGAAGGACAAATAGTTTTAGATGCCTGCGCTGCACCCGGAGGTAAAACTGCACACATCTTAGAAACTACAAAAGTTAAACTCATTGCCGTAGATCATGATGCGATTAGAATGGAACGTGTTAAGCAGAACCTAAATCGTCTCAAACTATCAGCAGAGCTACGCGTAGCTGATGCCCTCACCCTTGATTTTCCTACTGCCTATTTTGATCGCATCCTTTTAGATGCTCCCTGCTCAGGCACTGGTGTCATTCGTCGTCATCCTGATATTCGCTTTTTACGCCGAGAAGAAGATATTCACTCTCTTGTTAGCATACAACAAAAACTACTTACGCACCTGTGGCCCATGCTAAAACCAGGAGGCATTCTACTTTATGCAACTTGTTCGATCTTACCACAAGAAAATGATGCTATCATTGCCAATTTTATTACTCATACCCCTACGGCCAAGATTATTCCACTCTCGTTAAACTATGGCTATATCACCCCCTATGGTTGGCAGTTTTTACCAAACCCACATGGCCCAGATGGTTTTTATTATGCCAAGCTTGTGAGAATTTAAGTTTTACCTGATAATAAGCGCAATTTTATTGCTTAGATTTCTCCATGGAACTTTCAGAAATCCGTAACCTTATTCAAACTGACCTTGATCAAACCACAGCGTTGATTCATGAGAACCTACGTTCTCCAGTTCCTATCCTCGAAGAAATTGGTAATTATATTATAGAAAGTGGTGGCAAACGTTCTCGAGCTGTTTTAGCATTACTCGCGAGCAGGGCTTGTAACCTACCCCTCCCACAGGCATCGCTCTTTGCTGCAATTATTGAAATGATCCATGCAGCGACCCTTCTTCATGATGATGTGGTTGATGTTTCAGAACTGCGTCGAGGAAAACCAAGCGCCAATGTCATATATGGTAATGCCGCAAGCGTGCTTTCTGGTGATTTTTTGTATTCTCGTACTTTTGAAATGATGGTTACTTTAAATAGCATCCCCACACTCAAGGCACTTGCCAATGCATCTAATCAATTGGCAGAAGGTGAAATGTTACAATTACAAAACTGCCATAAAACCGACTTATCCGAAAACGACTATTTACGAGTGATTGAACGCAAAACTGCAACATTATTTGCAGTATCAGGTAAAATTCCAGCGCTTTTAAACGGTGCAAGCAAAGAAATTCAAGATGCTCTATCAGAGTTCGGCCGCTTAGTTGGTATTGCCTTTCAATTGATTGATGATATCATCGACTATACCAGTAACAAAGCTATTATGGGCAAAAATCAGGGTGATGACCTAGCTGAAGGAAAAATGACCCTCCCCCTTATTTATGCCAAAGCGTTGGGGACAGAGGCAGAGCGAACCCTTATTGACGAAGCAATCCAACATGGAGATGCCAGCAAATTATCAGACATTATTGAAATTATCAAACGTACACAAAGCCCGCAAAAAATATTAGAAAAAGCACAGTATTTTGTTTGTGAGGCTAAGAACCAACTTACTCTTTTACCACAAAATGAGTATACTAGAGCTCTGGCTCATTATGCAGATTTGGCTATTGCTCGTATCGCTTAAGGATTCTTATGTTAAACGCACTTAAATTTTCTAAAGAAAATCTCACTCAAAACTTGATTGGCCTAGTGATTCTCTTGGCGGTTGGCTTACTTTGTTGGCCACTTGCTCCAAAGCCCAATCCAAACCCAACAGGAATATTATTACCGACTGCGCCATTAAATGCTCCAATTTCAACTAATCAGGTACAAATCCTAGAAGCCATGCCTCCTAATGCTAAAATTTTAGGTACTATTAATACCAAACTATATTTCAGTTCCTTGAGCATCGCAGAAGAAAATAGAGATATGGCTGCAAGTTTTAATTATGCAAAAATTCTGGCTGCACAAGCAGGTGCTAATGGTATTGTTCCCGTCCAAATTGGAACAACAGGCACCGTTAACCCTTTAGATGGCTTTGTCGTACAAGCCAATGCAATAAGTTATTAATTATGAGGGGTTTCTCACTTCTAGAAGTTTTAATTGCTTTGGCTTTGGCCAGTATTTTTATACTTGCTGCAGATTTTTCCTTAAGTAAAGCAATAGCCACAAATACACACGTCAGCCACATTTATGCAGAGCTTTTTGGTGGATAGTCCACATTATAATGTAGGCCAACACTATCATGACGGTAAATCGCAGCGTTCACAATAAGCTCTGCAATCAAAATCAAGTTGCGCAATTCAAGTAAATCACGATTTACACGAAAATGCGCATAATATTCTTGAATCTCGCGTTTCAATAATTGAACACGATCAAATGCTCGTTGCAAACGTTTATTAGAACGCACAATCCCCACATAGTTCCACATAAAACGGCGAATTTCATCCCAATTTTGCGTCACTAAAATTTCCTCGTTAGAATCCTCCACAAAGCTTTCATCCCAAGGACGGATAGGTTCTGGTTTAAAACCAACTTGCCAATTTTTTAAAATATCTTCAACCGCCGCTTTTGCATAAACAAGACATTCTAACAAAGAGTTGCTTGCCATACGATTGGCCCCATGCAGACCGGTACAGGTCACTTCTCCTGCCGCGTATAACCCTTTAATATCTGTACGAGCCTCAGTATTAACAATCACCCCGCCACAAGTATAATGTGCAGCTGGAACCACAGGAATAGGTTGTTTAGTGAGATCGAATCCATACTGCAATAAGTTAGCATAGATATTGGGGAAATGGCTTTTGATAAATTCTGGATCCTTATGGGAAATATCCAAATACACACAATCAATTCCTAAACGCTTTATTTCATGATCAATAGCGCGAGCAACAATATCACGTGGTGCTAACTCTTCCATATCATGAAACTTATGCATAAACCTTTGAGAACCTGGCAACAACAGCACAGCACCTTCACCACGTAATGCCTCTGTTAACAAAAAAGAGCGTGCTTCAGGATGATATAAACACGTTGGATGAAACTGATTAAATTCAAGATTTTTAACGCGACATCCTGCACGATAAGCCATAGCAATACCATCCCCGCTCGACACACGTGGATTCGTTGAATATAAATAGACGCGACTTGCACCACCTGTAGCTAAAATGACCGCTTGTCCACTAAAAGAAATTACCTTATGACGCCCTTCATCAAGACTATAAAAACCAACACATCGCCCTCCTTGCTTTACCAAGTCAATAACTACTTGGTTTTCAAAAATATGAATGTTGGAATTCGCTTTAGCTAATTCAACCAACGTAGTAGAAACAGACCGTCCGGTTTCATCATCTGAATGAATAATTCGTCGGTGTGAATGCCCGCCCTCACGGTTTAAATGATAACGCCATTCCCCACTTTCAGTTTGTTCTTTGGTGAATTGCACACCTCGATCAATCAGCCATTCTACAGCTTTGCGTCCATTTTCTACCGTAAAACGTACTGCTTGTTCATCACAAAGCCCTGCTCCAGCGATCAAGGTATCCTTAATGTGTGATTCAAGAGAATCCTCCGAATCAAATACTGCAGCAATGCCTCCTTGAGCGTAGAGAGTCGAACTATCTGATAAATTCCCCTTACAAATAAGCGCAACTTGCTTTCCTGCCTCAGCAAGCCTAAGTGCTGCAGTCAAACCAGCAGCACCACTACCAATAATTAAAACGTCAAAAGAAAAGTCCATAATATAAACCCCTAAATAAGCTATTATCATGCCTTTTTTTTAGATAAAAGGCAATTTTCGATTGCATTTTTTAAGGTAAGAGGTATATCCTTGGCTTAAGAACAAAATTAGAAATTTGCAGATGAAAATAGCCATTCTTTCCCGCCTACCTCACTGTTATTCGACGGAACGTTTAGTACAAACAGCACGTGAACGTAAGCATGAAGTTCATGTTTTAAACTACAATCAATGTTATATGCAGTTAAATCCAAGCAAACCTAGCATTTTTTATCAAGGTAAAGAATTGCCGACCTTTGATGCAGTAATCCCAAGAATTGGAGCATCCTCCACCTTCTATGGTTGCTCGGTATTACGCCAATTTGAAGCTATGGGCACTTATACTATTAATTCATCGCTTGCAATCACACGCTCACGTGATAAATTACGTGCCTTACAATTGTTAACTCGCAAAGGTTTAGGGCTTCCCACTACTGTTTTTTCACACTCAAGCCATGATATTAAGAATTTAATCAAACTCGCAGGTGGAACACCCATTATCGTTAAGCTTTTACAGGGAACTCAAGGTGTTGGTGTCATGCTCATTGAAAAAGAACGTGAAGCTAAAAGCATTATCGAAGCATTTTATCAACTAAAAGCAAGCTTCTTAATTCAAGAATATATTAAAGAAGCAAATGGTGCTGACATCCGTTGTTTTATTGTAGGCGATAAAGTGGTAGCAAGTATGCGTAGACAGGCAAAAGCAGGAGAGTTTCGCTCAAACCTGCACCAAGGAGGCCATGCTGATATGGTAAAAATCAGCAAAAAAGAACGTGAAACTGCTATACTTGCGGCCAAAGTTATGGGACTCAAAGTTGCAGGGGTTGATATGTTGCGCTCTTCGCGTGGCCCACTTATTATGGAAGTCAATTCTTCTCCTGGTCTAGAAGGTATTGAAACTATTACCGAAAAAGATATTGCTTGTGAAATTATTAAGTATATTGAAAAACATGCAAAATCAACTCCACCGCATAAAAAAATAGAGGCTTAAGCGTGAATCCAAAGCTGTTACTTGGCTGGAAAGAATATTGTGCCCTACCGCGTTTAAAAATTCCTCTTATTGTAGCCAAAATCGATACCGGAGCTGATACTTCCTGCTTGCATGCCATTAATATCGAACCTTTCTTGCAAGAAGGTCAAAAGCATGTCCGATTCGATACGCACCCCAAACGCTTTGATGATGACTTTACCAAAACTTGCATTGCACCCGTAGTTGATTATCGTATAATCCGCAGCTCCAACGGCGATCATGAAGAGCGCTATGTAGTTGAAACTGAATTAATTATTGGTGGTTCTGCTTTTATTATCGATATTAGCTTAAGCAACCGTGTTGAACTCAACTTTCGCATGTTGTTAGGGCGTCAATTTCTCAAAGGTCACAGCCTCATTGATGTCTCTTTAGCTTTAAACCAAGGCAAACCTAATAAAGCAATTTATGAACAACTGCGCCATAAGCATATAAACTTCTAAGCCTGCTCCTGCTGCCCCTCTATAAATACCGCATGCTTTAAATTCACAAGGGTTAAATTATTTCCCTCCTCAATATTTGAATCCTTCAGCCATGCTCCTGCAAATACACTGTTCTTTAAATTAGAGTGGCGAATACTACTGCTTAAAAATTTACTATC
>JACCDN010427238.1_pt1 | contig 23385 bp, 22 predicted proteins | sample 7441691 | NCBI WGS metagenome assembly JACCDN01 (sample SAMN15323439, study PRJNA562643) | freshwater metagenome | isolation source: river surface water | place: USA:Blue River Watershed | collected 2017-08-16 | reverse complement strand
TCAATGCAAAAAGATTTTTGCAAAGTTAACTACTTACGTTTGCTTTTCACCTCGTTTACGAATTCTTTTGCTGGTTTAAAAGCAGGAATAAAATGTTCAGGAATTTCTACCGCAATATTCTTTTTGATATTTCGACCAATTTTTGCGGCTCTTTTCTTAGTAATAAAGCTACCAAAGCCACGAATATAGATATTTTGGCCATTTGCTAAACTTTCTTTTACTTCTTTGAACATGGTTTCTAAAGTGACTAAAACGTCAACCTTAGGTATTCCCGTCTTCTCAGAGATTTGATTGATGAGATCAGATTTTCTCATGGAGTTTGGTTTTGGGGTTTTGGTACTAAAAATAAATGAATTTTTAACTTTTTACAACTATATGATCGTTTTTTTTATCTATTTGTTAACATAATTTTAAGCTCATATATATTTAATAATTTACATATATGAACTAATTAGGAGTATTTTTTTCTCTATTTTTTTCATTTCTTATCAGTGATTTCCCTTTTTTTAGGCAATTTTGTGGCTAATGGCTACCTATTTTACCCAACAGCTCCTCAAGTGGAACAATTTTTCGAATCAACGGGTAATGCCTTGGAAAGGCGAATCGGATCCTTATAAGATTTGGCTTAGTGAGATTATTTTACAGCAGACCAGGGTAGAGCAAGGCTGGTCATATTATGAAAAATTTATTGCTAGTTTCCCTACCATCCAAGATTTAGCAAAAGCAAAAGACGAAAAAGTCTTTAAACTCTGGGAAGGATTAGGCTATTATAACAGATGTAGGAACCTTTTACATACTGCAAGGCATATTGTTAAAGAAAGAAAGGGTATTTTCCCAAACAATTATGAAGCATTATTAGCGCTGAAAGGAGTTGGTCCCTATACTGCAGCTGCCATTGCTTCCTTTGCTTTTAATTTGCCTTATGCTGTAGTGGATGGGAATGTGTTTAGGGTACTTTCTAGATTTTATGGAATTGACGTTCCCATCGATTCAAAAGAAGGGCTGCATATTTTTAACGAAATTGCAAAGAAAAATCTAGCAATTGAAGCACCTGGAGCATATAATCAGTCGATTATGGACTTTGGTGCAACAGTTTGCAAACCCAGTACACCAGATTGTGCAGCTTGTAATTTGGCTTCTAAATGTGTGGCTTTTAACATTAATAGAGTGAATCAACTGCCTGTTAAGTTAAAACGTATCACCAAAAAGAAAAGACATTTTGATTTTTTCTGTTTTAATTTTAAAGGGCAATGGATGATTCAAAAAAGAGGTGAAGGGGATATTTGGAATGGTTTGTATCAATTTTATGTTGTAGAACATGATCGAGTGCCAGTCTATTCTGACAACTATTTAGAGGAATTCTTGTTCAACCAATTTATTTTATCAAAAAAACATTGGAAGCCAATAAATATAAAAGGACAACCAAGGCTTTTTAAACAAATACTTACCCATCAGACTATTGAAGCGCGTTTTATTTGTATTCAATTAAATAAGCTACCTAAAATGCTTGAAAAAGCCTTGTGGGTAAAGCCTAAGCAATTGTCAAAATATGCTTTCCCAAAAATCATTAATGATTTTTTAGTAACTTTCCACCATGGAAGCGCACTCGAGTAAGTTTATATTTTTAGCAGCAACTTATTTTGATATTTCAAAAATGCAGCAGGATGCAGGTTTGCTTTTTCTTTTATTTGTGTTGCTTTTTTTATCTTTTGCTATTGCTGGATCTGAAGTAGCGTTTTTTTCCTTGTCTTACAAAGACATTCAAGTTTTAAAAACAAAAAACCATAGACCTTTAAAAAGGATTGTAGACTTATTGGAAGATCCGAAAAAATTATTGACTTCAATGTTAATTGCAAATAGCTTTATTAATATTTGTATCATCTTGGTGTCTAATATTTTAATTGATCATCTTTTTATATTTGACCAGATTCCAGTTCCAGGCATAGAATTTATTGTTAAAGTATTAGCAGTGACTTTATTGCTTTTATTTTTTGGTGAAATTATGCCTAAGGTGATGGCCACTCAAAATAATATTCGATTTGCTCAAGATTTTGGCGGCATCATACAAATAGTCTATTTTTTATTTTCAAGGATGAGTGGCCTTATGGTAAAATACACCAATATCATTGAGAAAAAATTAGCACAAAAAAATACTGGCAATACCTATAGCATGGAGGAGTTGGATCATGCTATCGAGTTAACTACTTCTCCTAATCAATTAGACAGTGAAAAGAAAATTTTAAAAGGTATTGTGAAATTTGGCAATATTACTGTTCGTCAAATTATGAAAACAAGATTAGATGTTTATGGTGTAGAGGATAATATCAGCTACAATGCATTGTTAGAAAGTGTTAGAGAGCATAACTATAGTCGCTTCCCTGTGTATAAAGATGATTTGGATACGATAGTGGGCATGATTCATACCAAAGATTTAATTCCTCATTTACAAGAAGAATCATCTTATCAGTGGCAAAAACTAATCCGCCCAGCATTCTTTGTACATGAACAAAAAATGATCGAAGACTTATTAAAAGAGTTTCAAAATAAGCGGATTCATTTTGCAATTGTAGTGGATGAATTTGGCGGCACAAGTGGTATTATTACTTTAGAAGATATTTTAGAGGAAATTGTGGGTGATATTAAAGATGAGTTTGATGAAGAAGAAGCCATGATCAAAAAAATTGACGAATTCCATTATATCATTGAAGGTAAAACTGCGATTATTGATTTTTGTAATTTTATTGATATCCCAACTAATTTCTTCGATGCAGTAAAGGGAGAGAGCGACACTGTTGCTGGCTTGATGCTTGAGTTAGCAGGTGAATTTCCTTCAGTGCAACAAGTAGTTAAGTATAAACAATTTAGTTTTACAGCTTTAGAGATTCAAAAAAATAGAATACACAAGATCCAGTCCATTATTACCCCTTTGAGTACAAGTAATCCTGAGCATGTATAAATTTCTTTTTTTTATCACAGTTTTGCCAGCGCTAACTTTTACCGCATGTAATTCTCGGTATACACCCAAAGCAAAGGGATATCCAGCAATTCCGCTTCCATCAAAATCTTATCAGTCTAACAGGGTGAGCAACTTGCCTTATACTTTTGATATACCTGAATACGCAATGGTGGACAAGAAAGTGAACTATTTGGGCAAGGATCAACAAAAAAATGGGTGGATGAATTTGCAATTTCCAACCATGAATGCGACAGTTTACATTAGTTATAATCAAATTCAAAAAGACAACCTGGACATACTGGTTCGTGATGCCTACAATTTTGCCAATAATCACTCCAATAAAGCTAGTTTTATAGAAGACTCTGCTTTTGAAAACCCACAAGGACTTCGTGGTGTAATTTTCCATCTTGGCGGAGATGTAGCAAGTCCCTATCAATTTTTTATCACTGATTCAAGTCGTCATTTTTTAAGGGGTGCACTCTATTTTGACACCACGCCAAATGCGGATTCCCTAGCGCCAGTCATTGATTTTTTGTATCAAGATTTAAAAGCGCTTATCAACACCTTTCATTGGAAATCTTAATCAATAAGTAATACCTTTGTTTCAACCTTTTTAGTATGATTATAATTGACCATGTTTTAGTAAGTGACCAGGTAGTGGAAGAACAATTTGTATGTGATTTAACAAAGTGTAAAGGGGGGTGTTGTGAGGATGGCGATGCGGGTGCGCCATTAGATAATCAAGAGAAGGAATATGTGAAAGAATTTTATGAGATTGTTAAACCCTATATGACTAAGCAAGGCATTAAAGAAGTTGAAACAGTTGGGCAGTTTTTGTACGACAGAGAGTTTGGATGGGTAACACCAACAATAAACGGGGGCATATGTGCGTATGGTTATAAAGACAAGCAAAATGTTATAAAATGTGCTTTTGAGCAAGCTTATAATGATGGAAAAATTCCATGGAAAAAACCAATCAGTTGTCATCTTTTTCCTATTAAAATTCAACAAAGCAAATCTGATCCGTCTATTGACTATATGAATTATGAGCCTAGGGAAGATTTATGCAAAGCTGCGTGTAGTTTGGGAGTGAAATTGAAAGTACCAGCTTATGTTTTTTTGAAAGAGTCGATTATTAGAAAATATGGTAGTGAATTTTATGAAGCTTTAGAAGCTTCGGCAAAACATTTAGAGAATAAATAAGTAGTTATGCAAAGTATTTATGCGGCATCTTTTGATCAAAAAAGTAGTGAAAAAGCGCTCGACAAAACGCATAGGCAGAAGATCAATTTCAATATTGGCAAATACAATGCAGTAGTTCCTAAGGGTAAGATGCAATTTAATGATTTAGAGAAAGTCAGGGCGCTTGCAAAGAATAGGAAATGGGAAGCGATTGAACATTTAGATTTATACTTAATACAATTCGAAGAGCAAATTACAAAAAGGGGTGCCAAAGTTTTCTGGGCAGAAGATAGTGAACAAGCACTTGATTTTATTGGAACTATTTGTAAACAAAAAGAGTGTAAGACATTAGTTAAAAGTAAAAGCATGGTGACCGAAGAGATTCATTTAAACACTTATTTAGAATCTATCGGTGTGGAGTCTGTAGAGACGGACTTAGGTGAATATATTCAACAGCTTGATGGTGAAGCCCCTTATCATATTGTTACACCGGCAATGCATAAAAGTAAAGAAGATGTAGCCAAGTTGTTCGCTGAAAAATTAGGGACAGATATTAATTTGACACCGGAAGAAATGACTCAAGTTGCTAGAAAAAATTTGAGAGAAAAATATGTTCAAGCTGAAATAGGTGTGACAGGTGCTAATTTTATTTTGTCAGATATCGGGGGTATTGCCTTGACAGAAAACGAAGGTAATGCAAGACTCTCTGCTTCATTTCCTAAAACACATATTGTTATTGTGGGCATTGAAAAAGTTATTCCATCAATAACTGACTTAGGATTATTTTGGCCATTACTATCTACTTACGGTACTGGCCAGCAAGTGACTGTTTATAATAGTATTATTAGCGGGCCAAAACAATTGGATGAAGTGGATGGTCCAGAAGAAATGTATGTGATTTTATTAGATAACGGCAGAACAGAATTATTGGCTAATGCTAAAAGTAGGGAAGCACTTTACTGTATTCGTTGTGGTGCTTGTTTGAATGCTTGTCCAGTATATAAGAATATAGGAGGGCATGCTTACGAGACTACATACAGTGGTCCAATTGGAAGTGTCATTACACCACATTTGAGAGGCATGCATGATTATAAACATTTGAGTTTTGCTTCTAGTTTATGTGGCAACTGTACTGCTGTATGTCCTGTTAAAATTAATTTACATGAACTTTTATTAGAAAATAGGAGGGAATCGGTTATAGCTGGTGAAAGTAATTTTTCTGAAGAATTTGCATGGAAAATTTGGAAACAAGCTTCATTGAATAGACTATTGATGAATCAAGGAAATGCAACCATTAAAAATTGGCTTGTCAATAAAATATTTAAAGGTTGGGCTAATCAAAGGGCTCCTTTACAATTTCCAACAAAGACTTTTAACCAGCTTTGGAAGGAAAAACAAAAGCATAAATAGTTATTTTCCACAAAGTTTTTACGACTACATTGCATCTGCATCAGATACTGCTGTGACAGGATCTTTTTGGTCTTTTAGACTCTTATTAACTAAATAGACCCCAGCTAAGGTGCAGATTGTACCCACGATATTATTCCAGGTCATTTGCTCATTTAATAAAATGGAGCCCACCCATATAGCGACAATTGGATTGATATATGCATATAAGGAAGCAATGGAAGACTTTAGATGTTTCATGCTATAAATAAAAGATATGAAAGCAAATACAGAACCTCCAATAACCATATAAACAATCACGCCCCAAGAGATAGCTGGAATCTGTTTTAATGGTACATAGTCTCCGCTGATGATAGTGATGCAGGCCATGATTAAGGCGCTGATCAACATTTGCCAACCAATTGAATTATATGCATTGATTTTGATTTTTGTTCTTGAAATAATGATAGAGCCAATACTCCAAGTGATCATGGCCAGTAATGAAAGGCCTACGCCTAAAATATAATGATCTCCATGAAGGGTTAAACTGTCTTTATAGAATATAAACCCAATCCCTAATAACCCCAAACACAAGCCTATTAATGTTTTTGGAGTAATATCTATGGCTTTGTAATAATACCTTTCAATCAAAACAACTGATAGTGGGTAGAGTGCTGCAATGAGTGCAGCTAGTCCGCTTGTGATAAATTGTAAACCATAAGTAGCAATGCCATTAGACGAAACAAACATTAAAAGCGACATACCAATTAGCCAAAGAAATTGTTTTTTTGTTGGAAATGGCTCTCCTTTTATTAAAAAGAATCCAACGTACAAAGAACCACCAAGTAATTGTCTTATGCTCGCTAATTCAAAAGCAGGCATATGGGAAATGCCCATCTTGCTAGCTACCCAGGTTGTTCCCCAGACAATACTGGTAACAGCTAAAGCGAAATAGGCTTTTTTCTGATGAGCCATGGGCTTTATTAATGTTTGAAATGTCTTAATCCTGTCATCACCATTGCTAAGCCATTTGCTTGGCAATAAGCAATGCTATCTTTATCTCTTACTGAGCCACCAGGTTGAATAAATGCCACAATTCCTGCTTCTTGTGCAATTTTAACACAGTCGTCAAATGGGAAAAATGCATCCGATGCCAGGCTTGCACCTTTTAAATCAAAATTAAATTGCCTTGCTTTTTCTATGGCTTGTCTTAATGCATCAATTCTAGATGTTTGACCACAGCCCTTGCCAACTAATTGTTTATTCTTAACTAATGCAATGGCATTACTTTTTAAGTGTTTGCAGATTATATTACCAAAAATTAAATCTGCTTTTTCATTTTCACTACATAGTCTTGCGCCCACTTCTTCCCAATTGGTATAATTTCCAGTGTCCAATCCTTGTTCTAAACTTCCGTTTAAAATTGATTTTTTTTGAATTGCATGAAAATGCATACCTGGTTTTGTCTCTAATAAAATACGATTTTTCTTGGTTGACAAAATAGTTAAAGCTTCTGCTTCATATGCTGGTGCGATTAATACCTCAAAAAATATTTCTTGTATGGCTTCTGCGGTAGCTTTGTCAATAGTACCATTAGTTACTAATACGCCTCCAAAAGCACTTTCTGGGTCACCCGCCAATGCAGCTTCCCAACTTGCAAATACACTTTTCCTTTGTGCGACACCGCATACATTGGTATGTTTAATAATGGCAAAACTGGTAGAAGGCAAATCTTGAATCAATGCAATAGCCGCATCTACATCAACTAAATTATTATAGGATAATTCTTTTCCGTTTAACTGAGTAAACCAAGCATCTAAATTGCCATTGAAAGTAGCTACTTGATGTGGGTTCTCGCCATATCGTAAGGTCTTGCTATTTGCAGGATTAAAATAATTGCTAATGGCTATATCATACTGCATTACTACTTCGAAAGCCTTTGCTGCAAATGCTTTTCTTTGATCCAAGTTGGTAGAACCATTTTGGTCGATTAAAATTTTATTTAAAACTTCATAATCGTCTTTTGCCGCAAGAACTGTCAAATCGCTAAAGTTTTTTGCTGCGGCTCTAATCATGGATGGTCCACCAATATCAATTTTTTCAATGATAGCTTTTTCTTCTGAGGTTGACTTTAAGGTTTCTTCAAATGGGTATAAATCTACAATCACTAAGTCAATGGTTGGAATCTTGAACTCCTCCATTTCTTTTAGGTCCTCTGCTACATACCTTCTGCCTAATATACCTCCAAATACAGAAGGGTGTAATGTTTTTACACGACCTCCTAATATTGACGGATAACCTGTTACTGATTCAACAGCGATACATGGGATACCCAAATCTTCTAAAAATTTTTGTGTTCCACCAGTAGAATAGATGGTAACCTTTAATTGGTGCAATGTTCTAGCCAATGGCTCTAAGCCGTCTTTGTAAAAAACAGAAATTAGTGCAGATTGTATTTTCTTTTCCATATGTAAAGGTACAAGCTTCTATTTTTTTGACCTGCCTCGATTTTCCACAATATGGATCAAATGCTGAATAACTTTAATAGGCTATATAAACAAGTTCCCGATACAAGTATAAATAGGCATTTTGACGCTTTGTTTTGTATCCAGTAGAAGCCAACAAAGAGGCAAAAATAATAATAAATCAATCCTGCAATACCCAAGTTGTATTGCTGCTCCCCTAACTGCAATATTTGAAATAAAATTTTGATTATTTCATTCATTTTTTCAATATAGGTACTAATGAAACTTGCGATCCATTGTTGAATACCCAAAATACTAGGCATTATCATAAATACCAATAAACCATAAAGTAATAAATTACTTGCTGGTACAAATAAAAAATTACCAATAATTGAAAGGCTTGAGCTTGTATGAAAATAGAATAACAAAAGGGGTAAAGTGGTTAATTGCGCAGCGATAGAAATCGCCAGATTATTCCAGGCAATTTTTAATAGCTTATTGTCCATTGGTACTAATAGCGCGAAGGGCTTATAGAAAAAATGAATACCCACTACTGCCGCATAGGAAAGTTGAAGTCCTATTGCTGAAATGATTTGGCTATTGTATAGTAAAACAAGTAGGATACCCGTGCTAATGGTGTTGAATGAAAATAAATTTTTTTGAAAGAAACGACCGATTAATATTAAACTAAAAAATAGACTAGCTCTTACCACAGATGGCCCAGCATGTGCAATACAAGTATAAGTCCATACAATAAATAGCAGTGAAATGAATTTGACCCAACGTGCCCAACTAGCATGGGGCAACCAAAATGTCCCCTTCTCTAGTAGTTTAAATAAAATATCTAAATGCATACCGCTTATAGCAATAATATGTAAAATACCAAGTGCTTTATAAGCTGACTTAAGATCAATTGACATATTACTTTTGGTACCCAATAAAAGTGTTTTTGAAAATTCATTGGATGCTTTGTTCGTAAAAGAACTATCAAGTTTATGAATTAACTGCGCTCTTAAACTGTCCACCGAATTTGAGCTGGCAAATACACTAAAAAAATTTTCCTTATTGTTGAACTGAGCAATACATACCCCCCAAAATATTAATAGTATCGCAGGTAAAATTGGTAGCACTTTTTGGACCCTATTATTTTGGTTGCAGAAGTGCATTAGCAAGATAGAGTAGAATAATAAGTAAATGATACTTTTTTCTTCTATCATAGGCCAATATTGACTTGTGGCTTTATAGCAACAAATACCAATCAGGAGATAGCAACAGATAAAAAAAATTGGGTTTGATGCTCTCCAGAGGATTAGTTTGTTTTGCATGAATAAGAATACTGCAAAACAGGGCGTATTTGTTTTCGGTAAATACTTATCTACCTAAGATAAAAATGGCTAATTTCTTATGTAATTCAGGTTTGTGACTTTTCCAAAATTGAATAGTTGCTGTTCTAATACTTTCACTTGGGCCAGTGATATCAACACCAATACAAAGTTGAGTATTAGGATGGCATGTTTGTAAAATCGCTTCTAAAAGTTGATTATTCCTATAAGGTGTTTCAATGAATAATTGTGCAATGCCATGGCTTAATACAAGTTGCTCTAGAGACTGAATTTTCTTTTTTCTTTCTGCAGCATCTATTGGCAGATAGCCATTGAAAGTAAAACCTTGACCATTAAATCCACTTGCCATTAGGGAAAGTAAAATAGAGGAGGGGCCCATGTAAGGTTTAACTGTAGCACCTAATTTTTGTGCTGCAGCAACTAAAAGCTGACCTGGGTCTGCTATGCCCGCGCAGCCTGCTTCAGAGACAATGCCAATGGTTTTACCTGATTTTAAAATCTGTACAAACGCGTTTATCTGTGTTTCTTCTACTTGGTGGATCGTGAACCATTGATAATCATCAATGACCATCTCCTTCCAAATTTTTTTAAAAAATCTTCTTGTTGTTTTTTCGTTTTCTACAAAAAATGCATCACAATTTTTGACCCAATTCGCAATATCTTTTGGAAGTGCCTCCCAGCCCTCTTCATGCAATAACATAGGCAATAGCAATACTTTTCCTAAGGCTTCCATATTTAATCGTTGTCTTTGATTTCCTGTGTATTAAGGTGTGCAGCTACTAATGCGTAAAATGGAGCGGTAATCCATCCAATAATCGGCAATAAATGTAAAAGGTAAAATACAATGCCATTGCCAATGGGTAGTCCTTTATGGCGACTTACATAAGCTGAAGCAAGATTTCGATTTTGTTTTTCAGTAGCCAAACCGAAATCCATCATAGCAAATCCTAAAAAGTAGCTTTCCATTAAAATTGTAAATAGGGGCGTAAACCATCCTACTACTGGCAAAGTGCATACTAGTACAATTGGTATGAGATATACTGTCTGCCAAAGCATATTGTTTAAATTGACTAAGATCGATCTTACTACTAATTTAAAATACTCCCGTTGATTAAATACAAAAGGGATAGACTGTTGAATGGCGACAATGCGTAAATGTAAATAGGCGAATAGTGGCGCAAAAAAGATCAAAAAAAGATATTTGAAAAGGGCAAAGTAAAATAATAATAAGGTGAACCAAAGCCAGAAGCTACCCATCGTAATGAAAAAACCAAGCCAATTATTATTTAAACTATCAATAAATGATTTAAGACCTGTTTTTAAGATGATCGATTCAATAAATAAACTTGAAGTTTGTCCAAAATAATTCATGCCTATAATGAACAAGCTGGTATAGATCACACCTGGCACAGCCATCCATTTCCATAATTTATTTTCTAAAATAAATCGGTGGGCTAAAAAATAAGCGCGTATAGATAAAATAAGTTCTTTAAGCAATGATTCGTATTTAGGATAAAGATACGAATGAACGCCGATCTAAGACTGCATTTTGGTGCCAAATGCAAGATCTCCTGCATCCCCCAGTCCCGGAATGATATAGCTTTTGTCATTTAATATAGGGTCAATTGCAGCACACCATATGGGTATGTCAGCACCTAATTCCTTTTCAACATGCTCAATGCCTTTTTGACTAGCGATGGTCACGACAATATGGATTTGAGCAGGTGTTTGTGTTTTTTGTATCTCCTGAATAGTCTCTACCAATGAAGATCCAGTGGCAAGCATAGGATCACATACAATTAAAATTCTGTTTTTTAAATCTGGGCAACTTAAATATTCAAGACTGATTTCGAAACTCCCATCTGGGTGATGTTTTCTGTAGGCAGAAATAAATGCATTATCAGCTTTATCAAAATAATTTAACATGCCTTGATGTAAAGGCAATCCTGCTCTGAGTATAGTCGCCAATACGGGCTGTTCTTCTAATAAAGGAGTTGAAGCTACTCCTAAAGGAGTTTGTACATCAATTGTTTTAAAGCGCAAGGTCTTACTTAACTCATAGGCAGCGATTTCTCCAATGCGTTCGATATTTCTTCTAAAACGCATTCTATCATTTTGCACTTGCACATCTCTTAATTCTGCAACCCAATGATTTAATAAACTATTATTTTTACTTAAGTTGATGACCATAAATTTGTTTTAAATGCTTTTATTGAGATCCATCAAATTTAATATAATTTAAATTGGTCTCCATCAAAAAGTCCCAGATCACTCATTTTTATATGTGGGATAACCAATAATGCCATAAAGCTAAGTGTCATAAATGGCGAGCCAAGCTTCGTACCCAACGATTTCGCCATTTGATCAATTTCAATATAATTATTGGCTACCTGGTAAGGGTCTGCAATACTCATTAATCCAGCAACTGGAAGTCCAAGAACTTTTGATTCGTTTTGACGCACACAGCTGATACCCCCTTGTTCTTGTATCACCAAATTAATTGCTTTTAAAATACTTTCATCGTCCGCTCCAACTGCTATGATATTGTGGCTATCATGTGCTACTGTAGATGCAATAGCGCCTGTTTTAAATCCAAAAGACTGAATGAGTCCAATCTTAGGTTTGGCAGTATGGTATCTATTATATACCACCACTTTTAAAATATCTTTTTCAGTATCTGCTACAATTTCGTTTTCCTTTATCAACGGCTTTGTCCAAATTAAGTCAGTGATGAGCTGCCCATCGATTGCATGGATCACTGGTACTAATCCGTCTTTTGATGGATAGTTGTCAGCAACTAGACTTAGATCAGATAGCATGAGCGAATTAGCATTGAATTGATTGATAGCTGAAGCCTGAATGGGTTCTATCAACGAAACACCCTCTTTTGCAACTAGTTTACCATCGATATAAGTTTCCATAACATTAAAGTGTGTTAGGTCCTTTACCAAAATCAAGTTGGCAGGATCGTTGACTCTTGCGAATCCGGTTGGCAATTTATAATGTAATACTGGATTAATACAAGCAGCTCTTAACACATTAAACACATCTAAACCTTTTGCAACTGCTCTTGCACAGAGTTGATTGATGTGACCCTCTAATAAACTGTCTGGATGTTTATCGTCGCTACACAACATTATTTTTTTAGGATGATCATCAATCAATTCGTGTAATGCTTCAAAATTTTTGGCAGCGCTACCTTCGCGTATTAAAATATGCATACCAAAGCTTAATTTATCAACTGCTTCCTCTATCGTAAAACATTCATGGTCGGTGCTAATACCTGCTTCGATATATTGTTTTGCAAGATCACCCATTAATCCAGGAGCATGGCCATCAACTGGTTTACCAATTTGATGCGCAGCTTTAATTTTTTGCATCACTTCTGAATCCTGGTGTAATACACCTGGGAAGTTCATCATCTCACTTAAATAATAAATATCAGGAGAAGCTAAAAGTTTTGCAGTAGCAATACTATCAATGGATGCTCCAGCAGTTTCAAATTGAGTTGCTGGCACACAGCTTGGCGCGCCAAAGAAAAAATGAAAAGGCACTTTTTTACCATTGTCAATCATGTATTCAACCCCTTCTAAGCCGCAAACATTGGCTATTTCATGAGGGTCGCTTATCGTACCAATAGTGCCATGAACTACAGCTAGTCTTGCAAAAGAACTAGGCACAAGCATACTACTTTCAATATGCACGTGACTATCAATGAATCCAGGTAAAATGTAATGATTAGGGGCAGTGGAACATTCAATAATCGAAACTATTCTTCCAGCTTCTATTTGGATGGTAGCTGGGTAGATGCGTTTGTTAAGAATATCAACATATTGACCTTGGAGGATGGTTATTGCTGTTTGCATTTTTAAGCTAGTTAGGTTTTTATAACCAATAACTAAGCTTAAAGATAAGTGCTCTATTCTTATTTTTAAATAATGGATCGGTAAAATAATTGTCTGTGTAAACTAAAAAGAAATCACTCATTGGTTTATAGCGGTATTGCAGTCTACTATTAATATTAAAATTATTTGCCTGTGTATTGTATTGTACAAAAGTGGTCCAAAATAGTTTTGTATTAAAATTGTATTCAACCCTTGGTGCAATTAATAATAATCTAGTACTACCATAAGCATCTGGTAATTGTATATTATTTAATTGTGCATTCAAGCGTAAGCTAAGATGAGGCTGATTTCTCCAGCTAATGCCTACCCCAGCGCTTTGTACTTGTCCATTGTAAAATTGCCCGAATGTCCAATCTGTTGCCCAACCAAATAGTTTTCTAGCGTCTGAGGAATAGCCCATTCCAAACCTTGCATATTGGTATTGTTGGGCAGGTAGTGGTAACCCGTCTGTAAAACTAGTTGCAAAAAGTAAATTAGTTACATTATTGCTTAAACGTAATCTAAAACTGGAAGCATTCTTGAAGTCAGATTTAAGTTGAAAAGTACTTTCCCATTCATTGAAGCTATTGTCTGGATTGAATATGACACTGTTTTGAGCAGAAGACTCAATCCTGCCTATCTTCCCTTTTGTAGGCAGAATATTATAGGAGACTTCTGTGTAAATATGTTTAAATCCTACTCTGATACTGGTGTCTCTAATGGCGTCGTAGTTATTAATTCTTTGCACAAAACCCATATCTGTGTAGTAGTTTTTATCAACGTTAGCAAAATCGATGACAAAACCAAATTTTCTTGTATTGTAATTGGTCCCAAATTCATAGTAATTGTTTAAGTCCTTGATGGTTGGCTTTATTGATAAATTATAATTAACCCAGTAGCCAAATGTACCTTCGGCATTTGAGTAGTCGAAACTCAATCCTGCATTTCGGCCATATTTGTCGAGTGGATTTTTCTTTTCTTCTTCAACAGAAATAAAATTTTCTCGGTTTAAAAAATACCCTTTTACTAAAGATCTTTTTAACACCCTTTTTTGAAGTGTAAAAGCTGAGAAATTTTCTGGCGCATAATTATCCTTTCTGCCAGTTTGCATATTCATAGCACCAATTCTTACATTAGGTGTTAAATTACCAGATAACCTAGCTCCAAATAAAATAGGAATCTTATTACCCTCTTTATCTAATCCAATGGTTCTAGAATAAAATGGACGAATAGGCGGGATACCAAAATTTGCAAACAAATCAGCATTTTCTAAAAAGAAGGCCCTTCTTTCTGGTAAGAAGATACTGAAACGTGTCAGGTTGGTCACTTGATTGTCTACTTCCACTTGAGAAAAGTCTGGATTCACAGTAAGGTCTAAATTTAGGGAAGAGTTTAAAGCAATTTTTGCATCAAAACCAGCATTACCAGTGGTAGTAGTCTTGGCTGTTTCCTTTTCACTCGTAGCACCTCCGGTCAGATAAGGTAAGAAAATAATATTATTGGTACTAACAGGAGGATTGGTTTCCCATTGCATGAGTCCAGTTAAACCTAAGTCATAAGATTTGAAATTAGTAGCAATTTTAGTCCATGTACTATATTCAAAATTTTTAGCATCTATACGAACAAAATTGACTCCCCAGTTTTTATTTTCTGAGTCGTAGCGAATTGATTTAAATGGGATCGCAATTTCAGCAATCCAATAATTGCCATAATCTTTAGTCATTGAAAACCATTTACTATCCCAGCTATAGCTTATGCCATCGCTACTAGAACCTGATAATTGATCTTCAGATTGAACATTCAGCGTACTTAGAACAAAGTAAAATCCATTAGTTTGTTGATTTGTTGGATCTAATATGATGCCTACTCCGTCATTGCCATCATGTCCAATATCTCGCTTTAAACTTTTGGTGATAGCAGTACCACTGTCATATACTTTGAATCCAAAATAGATATTTTTGTCATCGAATAAATATTTTACTTCTGTTTGTTTTTTGGGTGCCCCAATATCTGTGGGAAATTTTTTGATAAAATTACTGACCGCTTCAACTGTATTCCATGCTGCTTCATCCATCACCCCATCTAATTTAATGACCTCTTTGGTGGACTTGATTGTTAGTTTAAAATCTCGTTGATTGGGTGCAGTGTTTTGTGCATAGCCAATTTGAGTTAAAGCAATGATAAAAATTAAGCAATACGTTTTAAGCAACAATTTCATGAAGTTAGATTAGAAGGTCAAATATCCTAATCTTAGACGAAAAAGCGCCAAGTTTGTTACAAATAGAAGATAGAAGGGTTGAAAGGCGACTATAGGCGGTCTAATAAGTCGGGGCGCCTTGATTTTGTTCTAAATAAGGCTTGCTCTGTTCTCCAAGCGTCCACTTTCTTTGGGTCTCCTTGAAGTAAAATAGGAGGCACTTCTAAACCTCTAAAATCAGCGGGTCTCGTATAGACTGGTGGAGCTAACAAATTATCCTGGAAAGAGTCGGTTAATGCAGAAGTCTCGTCATTTAAAACCCCTGGGATCAATCTACCCACTGCATCTACAATAACAGCAGCAGCTAACTCGCCACCACTTAATACGTAGTCTCCAATTGAGATTTCTTTAGTGACATATATCTCTCTAATTCTCTGGTCAATTCCTTTGTAGTGGCCACAGATTATTAAGATCCTATTTTTCAAGGATAAATTATTGGCCTCTTTTTGTTCAAATCTATTTCCATCTGGCGTGACAAAAATGATTTCATCAAAAGAGCCACCTTCTTTTTGTAAATCATCAATTGCATTCGCCAATGGCTCACACATGATCACCATACCCGCACCACCACCATATTGATAATCATCTACCTGGCCATGTTTATTAATGGCCCAATTTCTTAGTTGATGTAATTTTATGTGAAGGTGTCCTCGCTCTTGTGCGCGTTTCATGATACTGTGCGCAAATGGGCTTTCTAATAACTCGGGAAGAACAGTTAAGATTTCAATGGTCATGGTACAAATATAATTGAGATTAGTCCAAAAAATCACCTAAATCTCGACGGTTCTTTTTAGTAGGTCGTCCAATCTTACTCAAGCGCTTGCCAGTTTGAAAAGTGGCTGCCACTTGCCTGACTCTTTCTAATTCTTCTACTGGCGTTAAATCCTCATAATACTTAATAGCCTCTGCATACGCTAATCTACCATCAAGTAACTGTGTCACTTTCAACACCCAGTTTTTATGTTCTGTCCTGGCTTCATAGACATCTCCAATAACAACATTACGAGACGCTTTTACATTTTCACCTTTCAATTTGACCCGTCCTTTTTCAATAGCTTCAGTAGCTAAGCTCCTTGTTTTAAAAACACGGATCGACCATAAGTATTTATCAAGTCTTAATTTTTCTTTTTTTGCCTGTGGCGCGTTCATTTATCCTTATTTTTTTTCCGCAAAGTACTGGTGAAAATAGGGGATGGTTTCAATCCCTTTGTAGAAATTGACGATATCGTATTTTTCATTAGGGCTATGCAAATTATCGCTATCCAAACCAAAGCCCATGAAAACGATCTTTAATCCAAGTTCTTGTTCAAATAAAGAACAAATTGGAATACTTCCACCACCGCGAACAGGAATAGGTTCCTTCCCAAATGTCTTGGCAATTGCTTTTGCAGCACTTTGGTATTCGTGTGAATCTATCGGTGTAATATAAGGTTCACCGCCATGGTGTTCAAATGCTTTTACGGTCACATTGTTTGGCGCGATAGATTTAAAATAATTCAATACTTTTTCTGTAATAATTTTTGAGGATTGATTAGGCACTAGTCTGCAAGAAATTTTTGCAAACGCTTTTGAAGGTAAAACTGTTTTAGCACCTTCTCCTGTATATCCGCCCCAAATACCATTCACTTCTAGTGTTGGTCTAATGCCTGTCCTCTCATTTGTGCTATAGCCTTTTTCACCCCATACATTCGAGATGCCCAAGTCTTGCATAAATTCCTTTTCATTAAACGGAGCTTCAGCCATTTTAGCTCTTTCTGCAGCACTTGATTCAATTACATCATCATAAAAACCTGGAATCGTGATATGATTATTCTCGTCGTGGCAGGAGGCAATCATTTTTGATAAAATAGTAATTGGATTTGCTACTGCACCCCCATATACACCACTATGTAAATCTCTATTGGGTCCAGTGACTTCTATTTCAATATAACTTAATCCTCTCACACCAATATCAATAGAGGGCGTCTCCATGCTAATCATAGCCGTGTCGCTAATTAAAATTACATCTGCTTTTAGTAAAGACTTATTCGCTTTTACAAAGCTCGCAAGATTAGGGCTTCCAATTTCTTCTTCACCTTCAATCACAAATTTAATATTGGTGCATAAGGTATTTGTTTTAGTCATCATTTCCAATGCTTTCACATGCATATAGAATTGTCCTTTGTCATCACAAGCGCCTCTAGCAAAAATTTTACCATCAATGATAGTTGGTTCGAATGGACCACTATTCCAAAGTGCTAATGGATCAGCTGGTTGAACATCATAGTGCCCGTAAACTAAAACAGTTGGAAAAGTAGGATCTGCTATGATTTCGCCATATACTATTGGATGTCCTTCTGTTTCATAAATTTTTGCCACTTGCGCGCCTGCATCTGTCAATGATTTCGCCACCGCCTTCGCACAAGCTTGCATGTCTTCGTTATGTTCCGACTTTGCACTCACACTTGGTATGCGTAAAAGATCCAATAACTCAGTTAAAAATCGATCTTTATTTGCTTCTTGAAATTCCTTCCATACATTCATAACTAATCTTTTATAATTGATGTTTTAAATCTGACAATACGTTTTCAATAGTCCAATCTAATCTTTTTTCAAGTGGTGCTTTTCTTTGCGGACAATTTTCTACTGAACAGATGGGGCAACTATAGGGCATACAGCCATCGGTGTGCACAAAGAATTCAATACTTGAGCCAAACTTATTTTTAATTAAATTCGTAAAATCTTCTACCACTTGGTGCGCTTCATTGACGTTTAAATACCAAGGTACAGTGAGATGGCAGTCAATATGCATCAAGCTGCCATATTTGATCACACGTAAATTGTGCAAGTCCACCCAGTTGACGTTTCTATTTTTATTGAGCTCAATAATTACTTCCTCTAATAAGGCAATGTCGGCTTCATCCATAATTCCGGCTAAGGAAGCTCTTATAATTTGATAACCATTATAAATAATCCAAAAGCTCATTAAGATAGCTAATGCCGCATCGATCCCAGTGATATTAGTGAACAAAACTATACCAATACCTATGGTTACTACAAATGTGGTGAAGCTATCTAAGATTAAATGCTGACCGCTAGACATAAGTGCTAGCGATTTATTCTTCTTCCCCATTTTTTTTGCAATCAATCCAGCAAATAAATTTAAAAAGGCGGTTCCTAATAAAACCCAAATACCATTGTCTAAACTATGCAATTCTATGGGTTTGAAAAATGCGTTAATCGCCTCATAAAAAATAATCAAGCCAGCAGTAATGATTAAACTTCCTTCAAAAGCAGCAGAAATAAATTCCGCTTTACCATGTCCATATGGGTGTTCTTTGTCTTTAGGCTTAGAAGCTACGTATAAACTATAGAGTCCAATTGCGCCAGCCAATACATTCACAATACTCTCAAGTGCATCTGATAACACAGAAAGTGAATGCGTCATGAAATAAGCAACAAATTTTAATACAAAAAGGACGATGCTTAATGTAGTGACATAGAATTGTATTTTTAAATTCTGTTTAGCTGCTTGCAATGTGATGAATTATAGATGAATTAAATTTTAAACGTATTGTATCTTACTTCAACAAATTTCCAATTAACCAAATTCCACCAATTGGCAATATAGTCTGGTCTTTTATTTTGGTATTTTAAATAGTAAGCATGCTCCCATACATCCAGACCTAATAACGGATAGCCCTTTGTCTCAGCTAAATCCATCAATGGGTTATCTTGATTTGGGGTGGAACAAATTGCTAATTCATTTTTTTCATTGATGATCAGCCAGGCCCATCCGCTTCCGAATCTATTTTTAGCCGCTTCGGAAAATGTTTTTTGAAAATCGGCAAAACTGCCAAATGACTTCTCGATTGCTTTAGCCAAATCACCAGTTGGAATTGTGGTAGGGCTAGGCTGCATGGACTGCCAAAATAATTCATGGTTAAAATGGCCACCAGCATTGTTGCGCATTTTAACAGAATACTTAGAAATGGAAGCTAATAAGTCTGTAATTGATTTACTATTTGTGTCCACTTTTTCTGCCACACATGCTTCGTTCAAATTTTTAGTATATCCAGCTGCGTGTTTTGTATGATGTATTTCCATGGTCATTGCATCAATAAATGGCTCTAAAGCATTATAAGCGTATGGCAATGGTTGCTGCAGATAGTGAATGGTTTTACTACTGTGAAGTCCACCTAATTGATTAATAAGGGGCATACTTGCCATTGCAATACTCGCTTTACCAGTTTGTTTGATAAACTGACGTCTGCTGTTTGTAAATGTTGACATAGGATTATTTTTTAAAGTACTTCTGTAAAGTTACTTTAATTGGTTGTAAAAAACGGTAGTAAAATTCTTGGTTGAACAACTGTGAATCACGCATTGCTTTGTAAGTAAGGAATACGCCCACAGGTATCAAAAATAAGCTAGACAACCACATGCCAGCATAAACTGACCATTGTTCAGACTTAGCCAATTTCTCTCCAAAATTATTTAGCAGGAAGAAAATAACAAAGAAGGCGATGGCAGAAACCATGGGTGTTCCAAGTCCACCTTTTCTGATAATTGACCCAAGTGGAGCACCTATAAGAAATAATACAATGCAAGCGAAGGATAAGGTAAATTTTCTATGCCATTCAATTGCATGCATTGTTTCAGCATGTTTTTTTTCATTATAGATATTCACCAAGCTATTTAAATTGTTTTGTAGAGAGGAGAATTGATAGCCAACTGATTCCATAATATTCATTCTTTCAGAGGGATGTATCAAATCATCAAAGCGCTTTACAGGGGGCACTTTGATCGAGTTGAATAAGGCGGCACTATCCTTGAATAACATAAATTTTAAATAAGGAGTAATTTCGGTACTTGCTTTTTTAATAAAAAAACTATCCATTGTTTGAATGGAATCAATGGCCTTTTCTAATTGTCTTACACTTAGCATTTTTGGATCATAAATTGCATCAGCAGTTTTATTCATTTGAAAAGTTTTTAAATCAAAAACTTTCTTGTATTCCTTAAAATTTAGTCTGGTGAATTCGGTGTTGGTTGTTGCTCTGTATCCTTTTTCTTGATAACGCCAACCATTGTACAATATGAATTCTAAAAATTTTTTATCAGGTGTAACACGCATCACACCTGATTTTGCCATGATCATATTATCCTGTAATCCGAATCTTTTTTCAAATATGACAATATCTCTAATGACACTATCATTAGATTCTTTTTTTCCAAGTTTAATAACATAACCATCAATTTTATCATAAAAAACACCTTCTTTCAAATCAATAGCAGGCTTTGAAACAATAATCTCATATTTCAAGGTGGTTAATTTCATTTGTGAAATTGGGATGATATTGTTTGCTAACAGAAAAGCAACTCCGGACAAAACAATTGCAAAAATGAAAAGTGGACGCATGAATCTTACTAATGGAATACCCGCAGATTTGATGGCGATGAGTTCAAAGCTTTCACCTAAATTTCCAAATGTCATGATGGAAGAGAACAACAATGCAAGAGGTATAGCAGTAGTCAACATACTCACAGATACCAGTCCAACTAATTTTAAAATGATAAACGTGTCTAGACCCTTTCCAACAAGATCGTCAATGTAAAGCCAAAAAAATTGCATAGTCAGCACGAAGATCGAAATAGTCAGTGCTGCCAAAAAAGGTCCAATAAAGGCCCGTAGAATTAGTATGTCTAATTTTTTGAACAAAATTGTAGTACTAGCTACCTATTCTATGAAATAGCTCTTTGATTTGGTAACCCCAAAGTTGACTTTGGTCTTTGATTTCATTTTTTTCAGCGAAATCTTTGATTATCAATACAGTTTGATTTGAGATCTCTGTTTTCTCTATACAAAATTCAAAATATTCGTTCTTTTCACCATGCAACCACCTGAAACGAATGAATTTATTTTCTTCTTGATCTAAGATCTCTGCTTTATCTGGCGTACCTCCATTCCATGAGAAACTGAATACATTCTCCCATTCATCAACTTTATCTGCAAACCACTCTTGTAAACCAGATGCTGTGGAGAGGAATTCAAATAAAATTGCTGGAGAACATCTAACCGGGAACTCAAGTGTAAATAATTGTTTCTTGCTCATAATATCAATATACCCTAATTAGGGTTCGTTAGATGCAATAATATTAAATAAATGCTTGGTTCCAAGTATTTTTAGCATTTAATTCGTTAAGAAAGTGTAAAGACTTTCAGTACCTTAGTTAAAACCTCGTTAAATATATTGATAATCAATATATTAAGTTAAATTTTTCAATTTTTTCTAGGCTTGATTTTTTTATCCTTCATACTATCAAAAGAGCTGATTTTCACTGAGTTTGAAGACTTATCTTTGCAAACTATAAAGACTGTTTTATGTTCAATGCACTTAGTGAAAAATTAGAATCAGCGTTTAAACATCTAAAAGGACAATCCCGCATTAATGAATTGAATGTGGCTAATACCCTAAAGGATATCAGGAAGGCATTGTTAGATGCCGATGTGAACTTTAAAATTGCGAAAGAATTTACTGACAGTATCAAGGAAAAGGCAGTGGGTGAAAAAGTCATCAATGCGATTAGTCCTGGACAACTGATGGTAAAAATCGTACAAGATGAATTAACTGCATTAATGGGTTCGGAAGCAAGTTTATTGGATACGTCAAAAAATCCAACCATCATTTTAGTAGCAGGCTTACAAGGCAGTGGTAAAACAACTTTTTCAGGAAAATTAGCCACTTATTTAAAGGCACAAAAAAAATCTCCATTATTGGTTGCTGCAGATATTTATCGTCCAGCTGCGATGGATCAGTTGACCGTTTTAGCAGAACAAATTGGAGTAGATATATTTGTTGAACGTGAAAATAAAGATGCAGTTTCTATTGCACAAAATGCAATTGCGTATGCAAAGCAAAATAATAAAAATGTAATCATCATAGATACGGCAGGTCGTTTAGCTGTTGATGAAATAATGATGAATGAAGTTGCAAACATCAAATCTGCAATTCAACCACAAGAAATTTTATTTGTGGTAGATTCCATGACAGGACAGGATGCAGTCAATACAGCAAAGGCTTTCAACGAACGATTAGATTTCACTGGAGTTGTTTTAACTAAGTTAGATGGCGATACAAGAGGTGGGGCTGCGCTCTCAATTAAGTACACCGTGAACAAGCCAATCAAGTTCATGAGCAGTGGAGAGAAAATGGACACACTTGATGTTTTTTATCCTGAGAGAATGGCGCAGCGAATTTTAGGGATGGGAGATATAACTTCATTGGTGGAGAAAGCGCAAGCGCAATTTGATGAAGCAGAAGCAAAAAAATTAGAGAAAAAAATTCGTAAAAATCAATTTGATTTTGAAGATTTTTTAACCCAAATACAACAGATTAAAAAAATGGGTAATCTAAAGGATTTAATGGGTATGATTCCTGGGGTAGGGAAGAGCATAAAAGAGATAGATATTAAAGAGGATGCATTTAAAGGAGTAGAGGCAATCATTCAATCCATGACTTTGATTGAAAGAAGAAATCCTGATACCTTGACGCCAAGTAGGAAAGCAAGAATTGCCAAAGGGGCTGGAAAAGATATCTCGGAGATCAATGCATTCATCAAACAGTTTGACCAAATGAAACAAATGATGAAAATGATGAATGGTCAAATGATGGGTGGAGGATTAGGAGGCAGAATGCCAAGAATGAAAAAATAGACTGAACCCAACTGACTGATATTCAGCTAATTTATAGCCAAATATTTGATTTTCTTGTCTATTTGCTCCCAGAGTAGTACCTTCGCACAGATTAACCCTATTTGTTAACGCCTATAAATTTCTATTTAAAATGGCAGTAAAAATGAGACTACAGCGTCATGGTAGTAAAAAAAGGCCTTTCTACTTTATCGTAGTGGCTGACGGACGCGCACCAAG
>JACCDN010118305.1_pt1 | contig 23388 bp, 22 predicted proteins | sample 7441691 | NCBI WGS metagenome assembly JACCDN01 (sample SAMN15323439, study PRJNA562643) | freshwater metagenome | isolation source: river surface water | place: USA:Blue River Watershed | collected 2017-08-16 | reverse complement strand
TGATTCAAGCGGGTGCCATGGGCGAAGGGGGTGATGTTTTTGTGCTCGATATGGGTGAGCCTGTGCAAATTCTTGAAATGGCTAAGAAGATGATTCACTTGAGTGGGTTGTCTTTACGCGATGAAACTAACCCTGGTGGCGACATAGAAATTTCCTTCACAGGTTTGAGACCCGGCGAAAAACTTTATGAAGAGTTGCTGATCGGCGACAACGTTTCTCCCACAAATCATCCACGCGTTATGCGCGCTAATGAGAAGCTGATGGAATTCGCAGAAGTTGAAAGGCTGGTGAACGAAATTGAACTAGCTTGCGATCAAAATGACAGCGATACTCTTAGGCAGCTTCTCGTTCTAGCCGTTAACGAGTTTGAGCCTCAATGTGGCAACGAAGACCTGTTAGCCTGATAAATCCCCATATCGAGACTCGACTTCACCCACATTCTCCACCTCTAAAAGCAGAAGGATCTTCCCCTATCTGGCAGTTGTCGTGCGCACCCACCGGTGCCTGGGGCTTGGAGTGCTGTTGCGTTACTTCACCCCGGTCCTAGCGGCGTTCATTACCAACCTCAACCATGACCCTTGTGATTGCTTCACAGGTCTTAGCTATCTCAGCTTCGATTAACGTAGGATGGACTAAAAACATCAAGCTCGTCTCTCCCAAAAGCTTCGCGACAGGCAAACGAACTTCCGGTCGCCATTTGGTTCCATCAAAGGCTTTTTCCAAATACACCTCGCTGCAGCTGCCCTGGTAGCAAGGCACTCCTTGGCTATTGATTGCCTCAATGATTCGGTCACGAGTCCACCCAACTGCCAAACGCTCAGGTTCCACATACACATAACACTTGTAATGAGCGTGCTCACAGCTTGCCTTATTTGCAAGGCACGAACCTGGACAACTGGCACACTTAACTTGTGGAACCCGCAGCGCTGGAAAGTCACGACATACCGACCAAATAGCCTCAGCATTGCGTTTGCGTGCCGCTGCCCAATCGAACATTCGACGAAGCTGAATACGTCCAATGGCTGCCTGCATCTCCAGCATGCGCCAATTTGTACCAAAGCTCTCGTGCAGCCAACGGAAGCCTGGCGGGTGCTGGCGCTCGTAAACCGCCTCGTAACTCTTGCCATGGTCCTTGAATGACCACATCGCTCGCCACAACGCCTCGTCATTTGTCGTCACCATGCCACCCTCACCGCCCGTAGTCATGATCTTGTCCTGGCAAAAGCTCCAGGCACCCACATGACCAATGCTGCCAACAGGCCGCCCTTTGTAACGCCCTCCATGCGCTTGGGCGCAATCCTCAATTACCTTCAGGTCGCGCTCAGCAGCCAGCGCCATGATCGGGTCCATGTCGCAAGGCCAGCCAGCCAAATGCACACAAACTACCGCCCTGGTGCGGGGCGACAACACCGCCGCAATGGTGCGGGCAGAAATATTGCCCGAATCTGCCTCCACATCGGCAAACACCGGTACTGCCCCCGCATTCACCACACACGAAATCGACGCAATGAAAGTGCGCGGCGTCACCACCACCTCATCGCCAGGCCCAACGCCCAAGGCCTTGAGCGCCACATCCAAAGCAAGAGTGCCGTTGGCCAAGGCCACCGCATAGCGTGTCTGGCACCAAGCGGCAAACTCATTTTCAAATTCACGAGTTTCAGTGCCCGTCCAATAGTTCACTTTGTTGGACATCACCACGCGGTGCACCGCGTCGGCCTCTTCGGGGGTGAAACTGGGCCAATGAGAAAACGCCGTATTCAGCACAACTATTCCAATCAATAATTAGTTCAACCTGCTCGACACATGTCTCTAAAGTAAGAGATTTTCACTTCCTGCTCGGAGATGAGATCAAGTGGTTCTGGGCTCCAAGAATCGGTGGGCATGAGCTTGCAAATGGAATGCTCTTCTTCGAACACCATGCGATTGACTTTGGCGCTTGGTTCAAAGAAAGGCTGAACAATTTTTCTGCGTATGCTAATCTTTCACATTGCAAGTCAGGTCCTCGCAGCAATCAAGCATGTGCCGCCAAAGACCGGTCGGCGGCTTCAACAACAAAAAGTCACCATCGGTAGGAACTCCTTGTGATGGCAGACCATATGCCAATACTTCTGAAACAGCTTAACTCCAAGGTCCATATTAAAGCCTCTTTGCAGGCGGTGCATAAACCACTGCATCGGCCGGTACAGAACGAATCACAACGGCACCAGCACCAATGCGCGCGCCAGTCCCAATTTTGACTTTTGGTAAAACACTCGCGCCGCTTCCAAAAAAAACACACTCTTCAACCTGAACCCATCCCGTCAAATCGACATGTGAACTCAAAGTCGAAAAATTGCCCAATTGCACATCGTGCCCCAGACTGGCATTGCAATTGATCGCACACAAATCTCCAACAACCGCATCGGCCGATACGATAGCCTGGGGGCAGAGCACTACACCTTCACCCAGCCTGGCCGAACGCGCAATGACAGCAGAAGGATGAATGAGAGTGGCAAAAGTCGCACCCTTGTTCTTGAGCTCCACAAAAAGAGATTTTTTAGCCTTAGGGTCACCAATGGCCATCAACAATTGATCTCCTGGCTGGGGGGTAAAGCTAGAAATGGTTCCAAGAGAGGGAACAGAATACGGAAAACCATGCAAAGCATTAGGATTGTCATCCAGGAAACCACTCACAGAGATGCTTTTGCCTAAGTCAGCGAGATCCTCAACCCAGTTGATCAACTCGCGCGCAAATGCACCACAACCCACCAAAATCAATCTTTTTGTCATCATCGCACCGTGTAGCCGCCGTCTACAAACATGGTCGTTCCGGTCACCCAACGACTAGCTGGACTCAATAAATAGACAACAGCCTGAGCAATATCAGCAGGGGTACCAAAACCAAGCAAGTGTGAGTTGGCATAGGCTTTGGCGGCATCATCCCCACTGCCTTTGGTCAAACGCTCATGCATAGCGGTTTGAATTGCGCCGGCCGCAACGGAATTGACCCTGATCTGCCTAGATGCCAGCTCACATGCCAGCGAACGAACCATGCCATCGATAGCGGCCTTGGCTGCACTGTATGCCGTCATGCCAACCTGACCGGTTGAACCTGCAACAGACGACATGAACACCATAGATGCCCCATCAACCAACGCATTTTTCCCGCTCAAAGCCCTGGCCATCCCGAAAGCAGCAAACAAGCTGCTACCCAAAACATCTTCAAGCTGCGCCTGTTTGATCATTCGTACTGGGCGAATCATCTCAATGCCTGCTGAATGAAACACGCCATTCAAAGGCCCACTGGCCTCTAGCAAACCTTTTACCCAATCATTGGTTTGATCTGCTGTCGCTAATGCAGTCGCAAAAGCCAAATGACCCGCTCCATTAAGTGAAGTCAGAGTTTCGTTCAGTCTTCCTTCATCACGACCATTAATTACTACACGAGCACCACTCTCCGCTAGTAAAATAGCAGTAGCTCGACCAATGCCCGAGGAAGCCCCCGTAACCAGGAATGTCATCCCCTGAAGGGCGTCATTTCTAAACAAGTTCATGAATGAATCGTCTCCACACATTTGAGGGGGCCGACATCCAAAGAAGCGCCCGCCCACGAATATCCCACACCAAAACCAAACAGGCCCAGACGCATAGAATCACTTGATAAACGATCGCGAAAATTGGTTGTCATCAAAAGCGGTATCGACGCGCAACTTGTGTTTCCGTATTGATCGATGTTGATCGGAGCTTTCTCAGCACCAAGCTTCGACTTCTTGATTAAATGCTTGAGCATGAACATATTGGCCTGGTGGAACAAAAAACCATCGTGCTCGTCCAACGACAAACCAGAAGAAAAAATGGTTTCGTTCACCAATTCAGGGACAGCCCTCAGTGTGAAATTAAATATTTCACTTCCGTCCATAAACAAACAATCTGAATTGTTACCAATTAACCGTTCGTCTCCACAGAGAGAATAGTCTTTAAATCCACCCCGTGGCACGATCAAATTTTTCGTACCGCGGCCATCCGTCCCCATCACGAAGGTGGCCCTTTGTTCGCTAGAAGCTTCAATGGCTGTAACAGTTCCGGCATCACCAAAAAGCAAAGCAGTTGACCGATCGTTAGGATCAACGATCTTACTAATAGTGTCGCCAACAGCCAACAAGACACGCCGAGCCGCCCCTGTCTGCACCATAGTCATTCCTAGCCATAACGCATACGGATAGCCCGAACAGCCAAGGTTCACATCAAAGGCGATGCAGGCAGGCGAAATTTGTAAGTCTGCCTGCAAAGCGCACGCGGACGCAGGCAATCTGAAGTCAGGCGTTTGTGAAACAAAAATCAGCGCATCGACCGATGCGGGCTCCCAATCCAATTGCCGTAATAAATGTGCGCCTGCCTTGGCACACAAGTCTCGTGTTGATGTGCCCCCATCGGTCCAAAACCGATTTTCAACACCAATCATTTTGACCACGTCTTTGACAGCGACCTCTCCAAAAACGCTTTCAAAGTGGGTGTTGTTAACTTGATGACCAGGTAAACAGCAAACAACCCCCGCAATGGCAGCGCCAGAAACATGTACAGCACGCCCTATAGCATTGGAGCGATCTGGCATGTTCATCCTTTCTTGGCTGAGGCGATCAGGCTTTCAATGTCAGCAATGGTTTTGCACTCGCCCAACGCCTTACCTTCAAGCATTACACCAAAACAATCGTCCGCCAATGCAATGGTGGAAACAATCGCCAGTGAGTCCCAGGCAGCCTCGCCCGAGTGCAGCTCAAAATCAGAAGAAATCGTGCTCGCATCAACTTCAAAAATTTCCGCCATACCTTCATAAAATTCACTCATCTTTTCCCCCGGTTAAAAATTCACTAAACACGCTGCCCAAGAATAGCCAACACCGAAACCCACAAGCATAAGCCTTTGCCCGTTAGTTAGCATTCCTTGGCGGATCAATTTGAACAACGCAATCGGAATAGTCGACGAAACCGTGTTGCCACAGTCATCCATAGTGATAGGCAATTTCTCTTGAGGCACCTTTAATTTTTTCCGCAAGGCTTCAAGCATGAACTTATTAGCCTGATGCAGGACAAAAAAATCAATGTCCTCTTTGCTCTTACCGGCCTTCTGCAAGAGCGCATCTGAAGCTTTTGGAACCTCTTTCAATGAAAAGGCCATCACATCCGCGCCATTCATGTAGAGATTTTCGCGACTCCTGACGTTACCATAGTCGTCAGTTTTCTCAATTGACGTATCGCAAGACACGGGCATCCGATACATACCGGCTTCGACGATCAAATTTTTTGCACCAGCCCCATCTGTCCCGAAGACAAACGGACCAATCGCTTCTTCGCCCTCGCTTGCAACAATAGCTGTTGCCGCTGCCGCGTCACCAAACAAAGTGCGCACGCTTTTATCTAGTGGGTGGATGTATTTGGAGTACGTATCAGCAGTTAAAAGCAACACGCAACGAGCAGCACCTGTCTCAATCAAGCCTTTTGCCAGTGACAGTCCGTAGACAAAACCCGAACACCCAAGGTTAATGTCCAAGGCCCCTGCCTGTTGCGAAATGCCCAGCCGATCTTGCAACACGCACGCCGTAGTAGGGAGCACATAGTCCGGGGCTTGGGTACATAGAATAATGAAGTCTACATCCAGAACTGAAATCTGCCCCTGTAAAAACAAGTTGCGAGCAGCTTCGTAAGCCATATCCCCAGCCGTTTGGTGTTCGCTAGCAATACGTCTTTCGCTGATGCCTGTTTTCTCAAGAATCTTTTCAGCAGGCCATTCAGGATAGAGCTTTGCCAATTCATCATTCCCCAGGACAATCTCTGGCAAATAGACCGCTATATCTTTAAGGCGTGCACTGACTTTTTTCATTTTGCTTGCTCTGAAGAGTTGATGGGCTGTGATCCCTGGAATGCGGACATGGTGGCCTCACCAGCACCGCTAATTCCATCGCGCACCATCACCTTTTTGACTGTTAGCCAGAGAATCTTTATATCCAACCACACACTCTGATTGTCCACGTACCACACATCGAAATTGAATTTATCTTCCCAGCTGATAGCGTTACGGCCATTCACCTGAGCCCAGCCGGTTACGCCCGGTCGTACCTCGTGCCTGCGAGCCTGCTCGGGTGAGTAAAGTGGCAAATACTGCATCAATAGAGGGCGCGGCCCCACTAGGCTCATGTCGCCCTTTAGTACGTTCCACAACTCGGGCAATTCATCCAGGCTGGTGGTACGCAGAAAACGGCCGAATGGTGTAAGGCGCTGAGCATCGGGCAACAAAGCGCCGCTGGCGTCACGCGCATCCGTCATGGTGCGGAACTTGACCATGCGAAACGGCTTGCCATACAAGCCAGGGCGCACCTGGGTAAACAACACTGGGCTGCCCAACTTGCGGCGCACCTGCCACGCCAGCAAGGCCAATGGCACTGCCAAAATCATCAAGCCAATGGCTGAAGCCTGTAAATCGAACACCCGTTTCATTTCCCTGCCCCACGTACCTTCCGACTCAAACGATCAAACAATGAAGCAAACTTGGCTGCCCCCACCTGCAAACCCAAGTTTTCTCGGTAAAAGCGGCTGGCACTCTCACCCATCGTTTTCAATTCATCAGCAGGCATTGCCGCCAAGGCATCGACAGCATCTGCCAAGGCTTGCGTATTTTCTGACTCTGCGGTCAACCCGCAATTAGCCTGCCTGACCAAGTCGGCTGCATCGCCGTTGACTGCCATCAACAAGGGTCTGCCGACGGCCATGTAAGCCTGAGTTTTGGAGGGGATGGTGATTTCAAACAACGGGTCTTTGCGCAAATGCACCAGCAGCACATCAGCCGCAGCCAACACCGTACCCACTTCGGATATGGCCACCGGGGCCAAAAATACCACATTGCCCAGCTTCATTTCAAGCGCACGGGTTTTAAGTCGACTGACTTCCACGCCCCCGCCCAACATGACCAGACTGGCGGGGGAGCCGCGCGCTTGCAAAATCGCAGCCGCATCGAGCACGGCATCCAGCGCCTGAGCTTTGCCCATGTTGCCCGCAAACACCACCGTGAAGCGATCTGCACCCGGGAAAGCCGCTGGCACAGCACTCAGGGACGACTTCAAAGCCGACTCATCGGCCCAGTTGTAAATCACGTCAATCTTTTTCGCGGGCACACCACGTTGAACCAGCAAACGCTTGAACCCTGGCGACAACACCACCAGGTGGTCCACCCGTTTATAGACCCAGTCACACACACGCCCCACCAACGCCAATGCCCGAGGGTTGCTTAGCATGCCCGTTGCACGCAAAGTATCCGGCCACATGTCCTGAATGTCGTACACCAATGGAATATGCCTGACCCACCGGATTAATCCAGCAGCAACCCCCACTGTTAACGGCGGATGATAGGCATATATCACATCTGCACGCTTAGCCATGAACAAACCATAAAAAAGCGCCGAAACTGCAAAACTGGCGTAGTTCAAAGCTCGCTTCAAGGCAGACTGGTCATGATTTGGGTAAAGCGGCAAGCGAGTAATATCCACACCATCAATCCGCTCACGCTGAATCCACTTGATCTTGTAGCCTGGATAAATCTTTCCTCCCGGATAGTTTGGGAAACCCGTAACCACCTCAACATCAAAACCTAAACGCACCAACTCCCGCGCAAATATCATCCCTTTAAATGCAGGTTCGGGATCAAACCATTGGGTTAATATTAAAACACGCATTCATTTAGGCTTGTTAATTTTAAACACCCTCCACCCAACAAATTTAAACACCATTTTCATTTGAGCAACAAAGTATTTTGGATCTCTCATTGAGTTTATCAATAAAGCTTTCAAGAATGAGGCAAACAGTATCGCAATGTAACTCACATTATGAATCATTGCACTTACGCCTGCTGGTATTCTCCTTTTAATTTCTTCATTTATATTACATTCAATCACTATATGAACTCGAGCCTCTGCGCCATTATTTTCAACGGCATGCACATATGAAGTATCCAAGCACCACAAATCGCCTGGCAACATATTTACCCGCTCACCGGATACGATAAACCTTACCTCTGGGTTTGTAATAATCGGAATATGAAATCGAATTCGATTATTTAATCCCGCGCCAGTCAAATCTCTATGAGGATGAATTTTTGCACCAGGGTCCAAATAGTAAAACACAAGCAGCTCAGGGTTATTAGACTTCAAGTATTTCAAAATTTTCTGACAAAAGTCGAGCTCTGATGACAAATCCACCTTAAACCATTTAAGATTTGCATATTTACCAGACTCATGAACACAGCTTTTGTTAAGCTCAAATGAACGGGCCATACTAACAATTCGTTCTAGCTCTTGGGCAGAGAAGAAGTTTTTCTCGTAAATGAATGCGCCGTTATTCATAATGATTTCTCCCATTAAATTTTTCGCCAAACAACCCGATTCACATAATCGGTATAACTGTGAAGAATCCGTAGCACCTTAGCACTCACATTTGACATGCTGTAATCAGCTACTAAACGCAAATCGCGTTCAGCACCTCGGGCTTGTGTCGCAATAATTGCCAAGCCTTGACGCACCCGCTCCACCTCTAGGCCCACCATCATCACGGCTGCTTCCTCCATACCTTCTGGCCGCTCATGAGCCTCGCGCAGGTTAAGTGCCGGGAAGTTCAGAATGGACGACTCCTCGTTGATGGTGCCGCTGTCGGACAACACAGCTTTGGCGTGCATCTGCAGGTTCACATAATCGTGAAAACCCAGTGGTTTCATCAGGCGCACCAGTGGGTGAAACTGCGCACCGGTGCTGTCCACGCGCTTTTGCGTGCGCGGATGGGTAGACACCACCACCGGCAAACCGTGGTCTTCGGCTACGCTGTTAAGCACCGCCACCAGTTTGGAGAAGCTCTTGACCGATTCAATATTTTCTTCACGGTGTGCGCTCACCACAAAGTAACCATGTTCTTGCAGCCCCAAACGGACCACGGCATCAGACGCTTGTATCTGCGGCAGGTAGTAGTGCAGCACCTCATACATGGGGCTGCCTGTTTTGATGACCCGATCGGGCGGCAAGCCTTCTCGCAGCAAGTAGTCGCGGGCAATGGCGCTATAGGTGAGATTAATGTCCGACGTGTGGTCCACGATGCGACGGTTGGTTTCTTCTGGCACCCGCTGGTCAAAGCAGCGATTGCCAGCCTCCATGTGAAAAATCGGCACCTTGCGCCGCTTGGCAGGAATGACCGACAAACAACTGTTGGTATCGCCCAGCACCAGCATGGCCTCGGGTTGCACCTGGGCCAACACACCGTCCACAGCGGTGATCAGGTTGCCAATGGTGTTGGCTGCCCCTGTGCTGCCTTTCGCACTGTTCAAAAAGAAGTCGGGTTTGCGCACGCCCAGGTCATCGAAGAAGACCTGGTTGAGTTCGTAATCGTAGTTTTGTCCAGTATGCACCAGCACATGATCGCAGTGCTCGTCCAGTGCCGCCAGCACGCGAGACAAGCGAATGATTTCTGGCCGTGTGCCCACGACCGACATGATTTTGAGTTTTTTCATCGCTATTAAACTTTGCTGGTGATCGTGTCGGGATTGGCTCGGTCAAAGATTTCATTTGCCCATAGCATTACTACCATATCCTCAGTGCCAATGTTGGTGATGTCGTGCGTCCAGCCGGGGACTGTTTCGACCACCTGAGGCTTGTCTCCATGGGTTTCGATAAGATGCACCTCGTTGGTGAGCATGTGCCTGAACCCAAAACGAGCGTGACCTTTGATCACCAAGAATTTTTCTGTCTTAGTGTGGTGATAATGCCCACCGCGCGTAATGCCGGGATGCGCCGTGAAAAAGCTGAACTGCCCGGCGTCTGGAGTCTTGAGCATCTCGACAAACACACCTCGAGCGTCGCCGTGTACCGGCACGTCGTACACAAACCGATCTGTGGGTAAATAGCTCACATAAGTGGCATACAAAGCGCGCACCAAGCCAGTGCCTACACGCTCTGACACCAGCGTACTGCGACAGTTCTTGAACGCTTCAATCTGGTCTGACAATTCACCCAAGGTGATGCTGTATTCTGGGGCCACCGCCGGACGCACACAAGCTACCCAGCCTGTGGCCAACTGGGCCAGCATGGCGCTTACCACATCATCCACATATACTAGGCGCACTCGGGCACTGGCATCGTTGATCTGCACTGACAAGTCATGCGCCTTGTTGTGGCAAAACGTAGCCACGACCGAGTTGTAATTGGGCTTGCACCATTTACCAAACACGCCTGGCAAGCGATAGATCGCCACAGGGTTGCCGCACTGAGCTGCCCACGCCAGCACAACCTGCTCGGCGGCGAGTTTGCTTCGACCATAGGGGTTGTCTTCTTCAGCCTGGACAGAAGAAGCCAACAGCACGGGGATCTTTTTACATAAATCTCGCAAGCCCTGGCAAATCCGCTCTGTCAAACCCGTGTTGACATCAGCAAAAGCCTGCACATCGGCAGGGCGGTTCTCACCAGCCAGGTGAACAACCGCATCGGCCTGAGCCAGCGCATCACGCAAATCAGGATCGCTTTGGCCGCGCACAAAGGTCAACACTTCGTAGTCGGGCAATTCGCGCAAGCGAAGCACCAAGTTTTTTCCAATGAAGCCATTTGCACCGGTCACCAGAAGCTTCATGGCTTATTCCTCTGCGTCTATCAATTCACCGCGAGCAATGGCTGGCATGAATCGCAGTTTCATCAGCAAGGCCTGCATGCCGACAATGTCCAGTCGGTCTGTGTTGTGCGAGTTGTAATCTGTAGCTTCAGAGATTTTGACTTCACCTTGTTCCACAAACTTGCCATAGTTCAAGTCGCGCAAGTCTGGCGGCACACGGTAATAACCGCCCAAATCTTCAACAGCCACCATTTCTTCACGACTAAGCAATGCCTCATAGAGCTTTTCGCCATGCCGAGTGCCGATTACTCGCACTTCATGCTCCGGCTTGCCCATCAGTGCCGTCAACGCCTTGGCCAGCACCTCAATGGTGGCCGCAGGCGCTTTTTGCACAAACACTTCCCCCGGCTGACCATGCTCAAAAGCATAGAGAACCAAGTCCACCGCGTCATCGAGCGTCATCATGAACCGTGTCATGCTGGGGTCAGTAATGGTTATAGGTTTACGGGCCCGAATTTGATCGATGAATAGCGGAATGACCGAGCCACGGGATGCCATCACATTGCCATAGCGGGTCACGTTGATGACTGTTTGTGAACTACTGCGCGATTTGGCGACGGCCACTTTTTCCATCATGGCCTTGCTAATGCCCATGGCGTTGATGGGATACACCGCCTTGTCGGTACTGAGCACCACCACGCGCTTCACACCACACTGTATGGCTACTTCCAACACGTTTTCGGTACCCAGCACATTGGTCTTGACCGCCTCTAGCGGATGAAACTCGCACGACGGCACCTGCTTGAGCGCCGCGGCATGAAAAATGAAATCGGCGCCGCGCACGGCGTTCATTACTGACTGAGGATCGCGTACATCACCAATGTAAAACTTCAGTTTAGGGCTGTTGTAAAGCTTGCGCATGTCGTCTTGCTTCTTTTCGTCCCGGCTAAAAATGCGAATCTCCCGCAAATCCGATTCCAAGAAACGACGCAACACAGCGTTACCAAAAGAGCCAGTACCACCGGTGATCAAAAGCACATGGTCATGAAACATTCAGCAAACCTCTAGTGTTTTTATATTTTTAATGCAGCACGGCACAACTGAGTCTTTTGATCCGGAGAGGGATAGCTTATCAGCACCGCACGGTATTTTCCTTTAAAAACAAACAGGCTGCCCGCTGCAGCTCCCACCACGCCAACACGAGAAACCAGCTGACTCATGTCGTCTATAGAGCCGGCGCCACCCAAAAAAGTCACAGGAACCTTCAGAGCCTGACGAAACTGCTTCGCAAGATCTAGGTCATAACCCTGCATCATCCCGTCACGGTCAACTGAATTGACCACAATTTCTCCAGCTCCGGCATCTTGCAATTGCATAGCCAAAGCAATGGGGTCTTGCTTGTGGATTACACTGGCATTGCGAGTACACACCTCGAAACCTTTGGCAAAAAGACCTGGCATTTTGCGAACATCTAACACAACAACCACCGACTGTCGCCCTACCGCTGCAGCCAACTCCGTCAAGAGAGCCGGATTAGAAACGGCAGCGGCACTAACTGCGACCTTCTCAACGCCCATATCGACAATACGCGCTGCCTGATCAGCAGTGGTAACCCCACCGCCGTAACACAATGGCATGCGGCATTCTGCCGCCAACTTGGCGATCAACCCAAAGTCAGGCTCACGACCTTGTACAGTAGCATCGATATCCAACACTATCAACTCATCGGCTTCTTTCTCATTGAAAATCTTTACGGCATTGATTGGATCGCCGACATATATCGGGTCTTTAAAACATTGTGTTTTGACCAAACCACCTTGGTGCACCAACAAGCAAGGAATGATTCTGGGGCGCAGCATAGAACTTAGAGATTCACAAAATTTTTCAACAATTGGGCTCCCCAGCGATGGCTTTTTTCAGGGTGAAACTGTACCCCGTGTATGTGCCCACGAGAGACTACTGCATCAAAATTCATCCCGTAATGGGCTGACGCTACCACATCGGTTTTGAATTGTGCATCGAAGTAATAGGAATGTAGAAAGTAAAACTGCGGCTTATCATCAAGGCCTTCAGCAAACAAAGGCGTGTTAGCAACAGGTTTCACATCATTCCATCCCATATGAGGCATGGGTAAATTTTGTGAATTGGAGTGGTTGGCAAAAGCACGCACCTGACCTGGAACCCAGTTCAAGCCTGGTAACTTACCCTCATCTGAACCTTTCGCCAACATTTGCATCCCCACACAAATGCCAATCACTGGTACACATTTGCTCAAAACCATACCTTCGAGTGCAGGACGCAAACCTGAGTCATTAAGACGCTGCATAGCGTGGTCGAAGTGTCCAACACCAGGCAAAATTAACTTCGTCGCCTCGTTCAAATCAGTGGGCGAACAAGCGCGTTCCGCAATTATTCCCAATCGCCTGAACATTGTCATAAAAGCTTGGATATTACCCACGCCGTAGTCCACGATGCGAATCATCGAAAGAGCCTTTTTTCCAATCCAAGAATCCTCATTGCTTTAGCGCCCAAGCCAATTGCCCATCGTTTGTTTCGATAATTTTTATATGTTTTATTGGGCTGATTAAAAATATCTTGAAGCTGTTCCACCGTCATATCTAGTTTGTGCGCGACATATTCAAACTCTTGCTCCAAAAAAAGCTCCGACATTTCTGGCTTTGTCAACCTTTTCAAAGCCTCTTCACGACTCATTTGCCCCGTCATAATCAAGCTAGAAAAATGAGCACGTCGTTTTTGATACCCAAATTTTCTAGGAAGCCAATAATCCTCATAAAATCTAGTGAAGCGTGACTCGTGATGCTTGTGCTGAAACCTCTTCCATCCGAATTTTCTCTCCAATTCAGCTTCAGCCTCACTTTTTAAATAAGGGACCAAGTTTAAAGGTCGAACCACTTCCATACCCATGATACGTTGATACAGTATTTTATAGGTGAAAATGTCAACAACAGGAAATGATTTTAATTTATTAACTCCAAAGCGACGGTAAATATCATTCATTAATAGCGTATCTATTCCTGGATATGCGCCCCACTCTTCAGGCTCTCGACAACACTCAGTCGAATAGTTGCCCCCAGTCAAGACATATTTAATTCGGTGCTTTCGAGCAAATTTGTACAAAGCAGAAAAGAAAGCTATATCCTGCGGAGCATCTTGATCTGCTATTTGCGATTTAAGGTAAGCTACTTGCAAGTCTTTCATTTCCTCCCAATTAACAACTTCAGTGTATAGCTCAAGACCGAGTCCATCAACAAGCCTTTCTATGTTTCCAACGGCCTGATCTGTATTCCATCCAGCATCAACGTGAAACAACAAAGGACGAAGCCCCATTTTCTCTTTGGCAATATATGCAACATAAGAACTATCCAATCCCCCTGAAATTCCAATTATGCAATCAAAGTCTTGATTTTTAGCAGCTAACTTAATTTTATTAGCTACTTTAATTAATTCATCCTCATAAAGCGTATCGCACTTCCATGATTTACAAATTACCTCTTTGAAATTATAACAATAATCACAAATTCCAGAATCATCAAATTTGATCCCAGGATCAGAAGTATCCATGACACAGTTTCGACATACACGATATTCAGTCTTTGAAGATTTCATTTTTAATTGGACGAGGGTTTTTGAACAGAAGAAGATTCTAAGATACTTAATCTCGACAACAATGCAACAAACAATGCAAGAAGACCAGCAGTATACTGATGCTGCAATGGCTCCGTTAATGCCAGAGTAACAGAGAAGAAGGGAACTACGAATATAGCATGGCGAAATGAAAGTGATTTAATATGAAAAACAATATTTACCAATAAAATGGCCGCCGTAAAATAACCGAATGTTATCGCAAAATTCAAGTACGTATTATGTGGATCGCGTGATGTTTCTTCATAAAACACCTTTGGAACAATCAGTGAAATAAAATCAAATTTTGAAAAATGATCCATAAATACCGCCCCCCTACCGCCCAACATCTCTGGATTATAATTCAATGGAAAATACACATTAAGAATTAATACAAAAAAAGGAATTCCTGCAACAATAAAAAATATTATTGAAGAATATAGCAACCGAATATTAAAACTGAATTTATATTTTTTGAAAAAATATTGAGCGACTCGAATAATGGGATAAAAAATTAGAAGATATATAGCAGAGAAATTTTCAGCATCAATTGCCCCCAAAAGTGATACCAAGTAGTAAATATTTACACCTAATATGTTTAAACCAAAATGAGATACAAAATAAAGTCCAATTATTACCCCGAACGAATAGTATTGTTCGTAGTTATAAATAATTACATGCCCCGGGACTATAGCAGAAAATTCTCCAAAATAACTATTAATCAACGCGGTCAACTGGAAAATAAAAAATGTTAATGAAATATTCAAGCAGAACTCTTTTAAATTTTCATGGCTATGTTTATTAATTAAACTTTTTATCATATATAGAAAAATCCAAAATTGCAACGAAAATAAAGCTTGGTATCTTCCGCTGGCAATAGATGCCGAAAGACCTATAATTAAGCTAAAAACTATTAATAAAATAGACTTTACTTCACCCGCAATAAAAGATGAAATACAAAAATATATAAATGAAATAAACCCGATGGAAAAAGTTGCCAAATAAATTCTATCGTCAAAGCCTCCAGATCCTCGATCAAAATAAGGAATTAACTCAACCCCAAACGACATAAATACTGGTATTGGAATTAAATACAAGAGCAGGTTAGCGAACCGATTCATATTCCAGTCAATTTTGTATTGAACGACGAGCTATTTTGCTATATGAAAATTCAAGTCTTTTGGACTTTTTAGCGTTATTCTTCATTTTATTCAAGAAGTCTTCATCCAAACACTTTCTTATGATGTTACTCATTTCGATTGCATCACATTTTTCAAGCCAAATTAGATTTCCACCAATATCTAAATGATAAAGCGCATCCCAAGACTTAACGACGAGTGGCACACCTATAGCCACACATTGTTCCCACAGAACTGAATGCCTACCTGGAAATATTGCCAAATCTGCAATTGCCAAGGTTTGAAAAGTCTCCTCAATTGAAAGCCATCCAAGATATTTAATATTTGTTGAATCTTTTACTAATTTAGTAAATTTTAATTCTATATCATTGCTTATCGAGCCAAAAATAATCAAATCCACATCGTCTTGGAAATCTTTAACCGCCTCAATAACAGCAAGTGTCTCAGTTTTGTATTTGTCAATTTTACCGCCGGTAACTAAAGTTAATTTCTTACGATTGACGCCTAATTTTCGCTTAATATCTTCAATTAAAAAACTATTTTGTTTCAGGGCAATATAATTATCTTCAGCACCCATAAGTAATAGATCAATTTTTGACACAGGTAGGCCGTAAACTTCTTTTAGAAAATTAACACGCGAAGGCAGGACGCCCCAAAACTTTACAGCTACAGTATTTAACGCTTGAGCGCAAAGTTTATAAATTATTTTATGAAAAAATTCTCTGGAAATAAAATTTCTTGCACTATTCGAAAAATCTGCATGACAATCAACATATACTTTTACATTTTCATTTTCTTCGACATATCTCTTAACTACAAAAGCATCAAGAAATTGTACATCATGAACAAAAATAACATCAGGTTTATAACTTACCAATTTCTCATACAATCCGATATAGCTTCTTAGCTTTTTCATTATGAAATGGGGTGCAAATTTTTTATATGGCAATCTAGCCACTCTTATCCCATATTCATTTATATATTCTGAAGGTTTTAAATATCCAAGCTTATTGTTGTTAATGAATGTTTCAGTTGATGCAACAATGTAAACCTCGTGACCTAATTTTGCATGTTCTTTCGGAAGAATATTTTCTTGGTATGAATAGTTATCAATGTAGAAATTTGCCAAACAAAGATGCATTATTTTCATTCTTATTTACTCAACAGTAGCTCTCGCCGATTTTTAACGTCTCAAATGCCTGGGTGGTGTCTCTATCTTCAACAATTGATGGTGGCATTGTTGTTTGCAGAACCAAATCCAGTCTACAATAACTCGACTTTAATATCACGCTGTTTCAACACGATGCCCATCAATACACAACAGTGCTTCTTGACCGTTCGAATGACCCTTGCCACCAATCCCCTCTTCACCAGGCAAAGCTGATTAATATATTTCTACTGCAAACTGTAACTCGCAGCCAAATAATGAATGTTTTGAAGGGGTGGTTAATCTCTATACTCTTGTAATTAGAAACTTAATTTATTGAGTAATATTAAAGTTTTATTAATCTCATGGCTAGATTAACTTAAATAATTGATTTTAAATTATCAAATTTCGATATTTTCAGCCATTCTTAGTTTAAATCTTTTTCCTTTTTTTATTCTCTTTGTGACTTCTTCGACATCTCTTACAAAAATTTTATTAATTGAATCAGCTTTAAGGCTATTGAAGTTAAAAATCTTTCTTTCAAATGGATCGTATGATATGTGATGGTATCCATTTTCAATCAAAAGTGTTTCAATTTGGCTCTCTGATACGCCATATTTGGCAGCATTATCATTAATTTCAATTATAATAGCTAAAAAACATTTTAGTCTTAATAGTTTTTCGCACCCAACTAATACCTTATACTCGTAACCTTCAACATCGATTTTCATAATCAATCTTGATGAAATTTCATCTTGGAAATATTCGTCCAATGATATTGTTTCAACATTCACTGCATTACATGTATTTGTATTGTTATCAGTTATTACATGGTTAATTGTATCATCCATCATTGTGAATGAAAGATTACATTTAATGTCGCCAGCACCCTTTGGGACAACTATTGCTAAGTCTTCTACACAATTAATTCGAATTTGATCGTTCAATTTTTTAATTGTTGTAGGAATTGGCTCGAAAGCAAATGTTTTAGCTCCAACTACCGCAGAAGCCAATATTGAATACGCCCCTTGATTAGCCCCTACGTCAATAAAAACATCATCACTCGTCAGCACATGAAGTAAAAACCCCATTTCTACTGGATCAGCCAAACCACAGTACACATTTCCAGTCAAACCAGCATCACCTCTATTTATTATTAATTTACTATTATCTACCCAATCAATAACCACCGGATTTCTCAGAATTAGCGTTCCAATTTGCCATTTGACAAATTTCACACAATGCATCAACAGGCTTGTACCAAATATTGAATTTGATTTTATATACTTTAAAATAGCAATTAGATCTTTTATTTTTTTCATGTCAGTCAATTTTAAATTATAATATTCAATTTTTTATAATGAATTTCGATTTATTAAATTTCAAATCAGTGCTTCAAGGTTTGTACAGTTTCATTTAAAGTATTTCACCATGCATTATTAACCCACACCACCGATTACAGTTTTAAAATTACTATTTCGCAAAATAGTTCTTTCGCATTCTTTGAAAAAAATACTTGTCTTCCATGAATACCCATTTACTGGCCCTAATCCATTAAACCCAATTTCTATGAAATTATTTTCCTTCAAGAACTCAGAACAAGCAATTTCCTCGGGCCTATCCGAATTATCAATTATTATTATTCCATGACTCGATATTTTTTCAATGGCAATTCTTGTGCACTCAGCCCTATACTTCCCGTCAATTACAATCACGTCATAGGAATCATTACACGATATTTTGTTAACATAATTTTCTTTATTTTCTCCATATAATATTTCCGCATTTTTAATTCTCATAGCCTCTACCCTACTATACCACTCATGGTTATCCTCCACCGAATAAACTCTTTTCGATTTTGAAGCCCAATATAGTGTAGAATTTCCAGCGCCATATTCCCAAACCACACAATCAGAAAAATTAATTGTATTCAAGAATTCAATCGCAGGATATGTATACCAGGGTGTTTCTTTGTTGTTTGCATTAATCGCCATGAGTTTACTAGCGCTCTTCCAATGACCATATTTGGAACTAATTAAATAATACACTCTAATGGTGTTGATTATTCCCTTAATGAATCCCATGTTTCTTCTCCTTAAGCGAAAATGCATTACTCATCAAATCAAAAACATCACGACCTTCTCTGAATGCAAACAAAGAAAAGGTTGCGACTAAGAATCCGATTAATCGCGCAACTGCCGCTCCATGCAGCCCATATTTGGGAGTTAAGGCAAGGCACAGAATCAGCATAACCACCATTCCCAAAAATGTTCTATAATATATAACGCGACTTGCTGCAATTAAAATTAAATGCTGCGTATTAATTACACCCAGAAATACTGGTATTAATGTTACAGATAAAATTATCATCATATATGAATCTATCCAATATTCATCGCTGAATACTGATTTCAACGCATATTCACCCAAGACCGCAAGAAGGACCACGAAAAAAAAACCCGCTCCCAAAAAAAATCTATACATTAATTTTAATATATTTCTAAATTCCCCATCTTGACCTCCAAGTCTTCTTACAAGTTCCGGTATCATAACCGGCATAATTATAGTTGGTAATATATAGCCCAACTCGATAATTCTTACATTCGCCGCATATTGCGCAAGCCCCTGAACCCCTAAATATTCAGCTACAATGATGCTGTCTATTTTCATATATATAATTCCAAACATCGAGTTCAGGAATATAGGCCAACAATTAACAGCTAATTCTTTAACTTTTTCAAATGATTTAATTTTAGTTGAGAATACCTTTAATTTGCGTGTTGTAAACAAATACAGCAATAAAGAAACACCCCCCTCAAAAGCCAAAACCACGCAAACAATCGCTGCACTGCGAGACGTCATCAGCAACCATAGCAGCATAGATATCAAAACCGTTGACGCAATCAATTCGATAAATGCATTTTGTCCAAATTTACCGATTGCTTCATTATAAAGTTTCAATGTCTCATATGACTTAAACGTCAACCCAAAAATTAATATGATGGATATTAATTTATTCAACTCAGATTCATTGGTAAATTCCAAATACAAGAACCCCACAAGAATTGATAATACCGCCAACACCATTTGCAAGATCATTGATGCTTGAATTATATAAATTTTCTCTTCTTCATTCGCTGTAATTATCTTTTTTTGAACTATTCCGTTCAACCCAAAGGTACAGATGACACCGAATATCTGAACTAACGATTGACCATAAGCAATTGCCCCAAATTCATCAATCGATAAATATTTTGCAATCATTATAGTTATTAAAAATGCACCTCCGTTTTTAAAAACTCTTTCTAAAAAAATTAAAAATATTCTTATTTTGGTTTTACTTAACATTTAGGTTATAAATTTATAAAATTATTTATAAAAGTTTTAGTTTTAGTTTTTTTAGTTTTAAATTAATACATGCTTTGAATTTTAACTTCCCATTTTATGGTTTTATTCGTATTTTTTACTTGTCATTTATTCTCGAAAATGTCACGAGTATAGAGCTTGTGACGAACCTCCTCCAGATCGGTTGAATTGCGATTTGCAATAATTAAGCATGCTTGTTTTTGAATATTTTTAGATGACTGACAACAAGACAATTAATAATCTCATTTTTGTTAACTTCTGGTTCATAAATAATCACCTTGATTCCTTTATACTTGACGCGTTTGATCACATCTTGCATGGCTGAGTCCCTGAAATTATCAGAGCCAGCTTTCATGATGAGGCGATAGACAACCTACCACGCTAAGCATGCGACGAATGATTTCATTTGCATTGAAATCTTTTCGCGTTGAATTAGATTCGACAATTGCGCGAATCATAATTTCCGGCACGTCGCTGTAGTTTGCCAATAACTGCTTGGTGTCTTTGGGTAAGCAGTATCCGCCTGAACCAAAGCTTGGGTTGTTGTATTGACTACCAATCCTAGAGTCGAGGCCTACTCCTTCAATGATTTGTTGCGTCTTTAAACCATGCATAACGGCGTAAGTGTCGAGTTCGTTAAATACGCCACGCGCATAGCTAGATAGGCGTTTGCAAATAGTTTGATCGCCTCGGTCTCGGTAGGTTCGGTTAACAGGACGGCCACGTTTTTTGATAGCGCCTCCAAGTAACAGGTTAGCAAAGATCTGGATTTGAGCATTTCAAACTTTTGACTTCCCAGCTTGACTTGAACCATTCACGTGTTTCAAGGGAGCATCTCTCGTCAATGACTCAATCTCCGCCTTGATCACTTCATACTCTTGCATTTTTCTATGCAAGAAACTCGCCATTAGCCTTGACTTTTCACCTGCACCTGCGGGAGTAAGTAGATAGACATAGCCGAATTTGTTTTTGCTTTGCCTAAAGTTATTTACTTTCACAAAGCCCTTTTGGATAAGTGCTTTTAGGCAATAGTTAAGCCCACCTACACTAACCCCCAGGGCCTCCGCCAGTTGGCGCTGAGTTAGATCAGGGTTAGCTTCAAGCAGTCGCATGACCCTAAAATAGGTGTCTTCTTGTAGATTTGCTTGTCGGCTTGTCACTTAGATATATCTGGGCACGCTACCGCCGTACTGAGATCATTGAAATGACTCAGAGGGCTAAGCTCCAACAACGTTCAAACTTGTACAAGTATATTGGATCGGACTGTTAAACAATCAATTTAACGAACAACTTTTATGACTTGGGGAATTAGGTCCGCTTGAAGCGCCAAACCTCCTTGAGCTTGGCCATTTGGTCACCCCGCTCTGGGGACGAAGCGGCATTTCGGATAGCCCTCCTCACAAATGCCACCAGAACGCCCAAGAACAACCCAGCCAAGGCCGCCACCAACACAATAATGGCACGCTTAGGCTTGGATTTACGCTCAGGCGCTTGCGCGGCATCAACCACTTGAATCAGCGGCCCCTCGCGAGATTCATCTACCCTGGCTGATTCATATTGAGCCACCAACACGCCCATCATGGCTTCGCGGGCCTTGATGTCGCGGTAAGACTTCACTGCCAATTGCTGCAGGGGTGAAGCACTTTCTTCTCCGCCCGAACCCTGTTCTATCTTTACAAGCTGTGAGCGCAATGCGCCCAGCTCACTGCCTAAACGCTGCACATCGGGGTTTTGCGAGGTGGCAAAGCGGCTCATGGCCTGCATTTGCACTTCTTTGGCTGCAATCTGACCGCGCATTTCTGCACTAGCACGCACACTGCCCTCGGCTATCACAGCTGTGACCTGCATACCCGATTTTTCTTTAGCAGCTCTGAAGTTGGCTTCTGCTTGTGCCAATTCTTCTTGCGTTTTGGCAATTTGCTGCTCGAAGAAAACACGGCGCTGCTGAGCGTCAGTGACAGCTAGCTTACCCATGAGGTTGCGCAGTTCTTCGACATAAGTGTTGGCCAGCTTGGCGGCAAACTCTGGTTCTTTGTCGTCAGCCTCGATCGTGATAAGGCCAGCTTTTTTATCAGCCGCTATTTTGACTGCACCTTTGAGTGCGGCACGCGTATCAACCATCGTTTTGGCCTTGTAGCGCTCTTGCAGATCTAGCTTTTTAATAACAGCGTTTTGAAAAGTCTCGCTCTGCATGAAGGCGATATACATCTCGTCAGGGCTTTTCACCCCTGCCGCTGCGCCTGCCAGGCCAGCTAACGCACCCAAACTTGCCAACGCCGAAGCAGCACCACTTTGCTGCTGCTGAGGCGGCATCATGACGGTTTTGGCAGTAAAGATGGGCGTCATCAGCAAACTCACCACGATGGCCAGCGTGGTGGTGATGGCTGGTATGCCAAAAAGGGTTTTCTTTTCTTCGCCAAGCGCAATGGCTAAATCGAGCAGGCTGATTTCGTCTTCATCAACATCTGCTGCTATTGGGGCTGTGGTTTGATCGGACATGATTAGTAACCCAAAGCCTTCAAGCCGGCAGCACCCAAGCCCAGTTGGTAGAAGATTTGCGTGATGTCTTTGGCATTTCGAACCACAGCACTCCAGGTGGCTTCGCGGTCTAGCTTGTCGGGCATGACGATGGAGTCGCCCGGCATGACCTTGGCGCTGTTGATAGAACCAAACCAGCCGCTGTTTCTGGTCAGCGCTGAACCGTCGGCGCGAATCAGAATGACTGAGTCGCGATCAGCACCAGAGCCAACGCCTGCGGCGTTGAGGTAGTCCTTTACGGTTTGGTCGGCTTTGAAGATCAGCGCTGATTCAGTGTTGACCGCGCCATACACATACACAAAGTCTGGGCGGGTTGGAATGATGAAACGGTCGCCGTTTTGCAAACGGATGTCTGGCAGTTTGTCAATGTAGTTGTACAACTGCGGCTCGAGGCCCAGCGCAATACGACCTTCGGGCTTCAAACTGCGAATGCGCTCTAGTGCTTGGCGTTGCGCTTGTTGCGCGGCCAAAATACGCGCTTGTGTAATGGCAGCATCAGAACTGGCACCCAAACTCTGACTAGCTTGCGCCAACTGGGCACTGCTTTCTGCTTCTAAGCGACGCACCAATTTGTCTAAGTTATCCACTTGGCTTTTACGAACATCATCCCGATAGAAGGCGGAGCCAAACAAATAGGCGTCATGCGTTAAACCACCTGCGCGCTGCAACACGGTAGCCAGCGTGTCGCCAGGTTTGGCTTGATAAATACCCGGCTGAGCCACTTCGCCCTCCACGCGCACCATGATTCGGCGCTTGGAAATAGGCACACGCATGTCGTTGACCGAGAACACAGTCAGTACATCACCCGCTTGGAGCAACTGGTTGTCTGGGTCTTTGTCGTTGTTCAAAACCCGCGCCAAGCTAATAGGTAACAAGCTAACGCTCAAATCTTTGCGATTGACGCGCTCAATGACGGCGTAGTCCCAATTGATTTCGTCAAACAAAT
>JACCDN010585516.1_pt1 | contig 23401 bp, 22 predicted proteins | sample 7441691 | NCBI WGS metagenome assembly JACCDN01 (sample SAMN15323439, study PRJNA562643) | freshwater metagenome | isolation source: river surface water | place: USA:Blue River Watershed | collected 2017-08-16 | reverse complement strand
CAATGCTTGCACGTACCGACACGTTCTACATCAGCGCTTTAGCGTCGCAGAACGTGGTCAATGTGACGGTTTCGGCGGGAACGGTGAGCGGTACGGCAACCCTGACGGGCTCGCTGACTGAAGCATTCGTCGATGGTCAGAAACTGGCGGTTTACGATGGGTCGGCGGACGAAGCGCACCTGATTGGTTATGCCACGATGAGTACAGGCGCCACCGGCTTCAGCTATATGGCCACCGGTCTCGGCCTGGGCACCCACACACTGAGTGCCCGCGTGCTGAATGTGGATGGCAGTGCGGGCAGCGGTACTTCGGGATCTGCCAGTATCACCATTGCGGGTAGCACCCCCAGCCAGCTTGTAACAACACTTGGCGGATTTGAAACCAGCGGCGCCTACGCCACGACCGGCAAGGGCATTGCCAACGTGTATCAAGACAATGCCTCGTTCAGCGGTGGCAATACGAGCCACAAATACGTGACCGGCGACAGCACGCCGGGCATGTACGGCCGCTTAAGTTCCGTCTTGGGCACGAACGAAACGCTCAAGGCGTATGTGGATGGCGTTGAAACGGCGGGCACTTGGGGTGGCGACTTCAGCACCGGTGGCTTGAGTTGGCACTTCACTCCGACAACGGCGCTGGCGGATGGCTACCACGACCTCAGCTTCAAGGTGGTCAATACCAGCAGCGGCGCAGCGGGGGCGGCGAGCGCTACCTACCGCATTGAAGTCGATGCGGTGGTGGACAACCAGGCGATCATTACCTCGCTGACGGACACCTTTGGTGCTCTGACGGGGACTTTGGCGAGCGGCGACACGACCGATGCGCCATTGCTCGGGGTGAACGGCACGCTCGATATGCCTGGAACCGGTTTTGTCAAGGTGTACGACAACGGGGTTTACATGGGCAGTGTGATGGTGACGAACGCAACGTCTTGGAAAATCAACTGGTCGGATACGACACCGCTGGACGGCGGCAGTCACAGCTTGACTGCCAAGTTCTTCAATACGGCGGATGTGGAGCAGACGGCAACACCTTCAGCCTTCGTGGCGAATCGCGCAGCCCAGGACGGTGTCCTGACCAACGTGACCACGGCGGGCGGCGTCGATACGGCGGGTCTGACCGGCACCGGCCAGACACTGGACTTCACCAAGTTCACGGCAGCCGATATCGGCAAGGGCATCGACAAGGTGAACTTGGGCACATTCGGTGGCGATGTCGTCAAGCTGAGCACCGCCGATGTGCTGGAGGCCGGTACCGGGCTCTTCACGGCGGCGGACGGCTGGAGCTTTGCCAATGCGGCGGATGCTAGCCATGCCAACACTTATCACCAGATGGTGCTCGCCGGTAGCGGTTCGCTGGCCAATGGCGCGAGCACGGTGCAGCTTGCCGAAGTCGCCAACACCAGCAACACCTCGCCGTGGGCGCTGACGGGGACGGCCACTAACGCGGGCCAAACCTACAACGTCTATACCAACTTGGCGAGCAACGACGCCCAGTTGTTGATCGACCAGCGCCTGGGGGTGTCGAATGTCTTTCTTTGACTGAATAGAGGTGCCCTCGCGTCAGACTGGGTATTGCCCAATGCAACACGCAGTCTGGCCGAGGACATCAACACATCCACCTCGCTTCGTCTTTCTGAAATCGTCCCACTCGGGCGAGTTGCGGATAGCAGCTTCAGCCTGAGTGGCGTTGCCCCTTTGAGCCTTTCTGGGGGCATGCCCTCCTGGATGCTTGCCAATGGCAACACCAGCCTGAGTGGCGACGATTCGGCCAACTTTGAGGTCGTGGGCAATGCCCTCTACCTCAAGGCGGGCGTTTGCCTGGACTACGAAACCAAGGCCAGCTACACGGTTGACGTGAACATTGTCGACCGCGTGGTGCCTGCCAATTCGGTCACGGCCAGCTATACCTTGGCGGTGCTGGATGTGAACGAGGCGCCCACTGCGGTGACGCTTGCCAACAAGGTGAGCAGCCTTGCCGAGAACACCTCGACGGCTGGCCGCATTCGCGTGGCCGATATTGTGGTGAGCGATGACGCGCTTGGCACCAACACCATTTCGCTGTTCGGTGCCGATGCTGGCAGCTTTGAGGTGGATGGCACTGGCTTGTATTTGAAGGCCGGGGTGGCGCTCGACTACGAGCGACGGGCGACTTATGCGCTGACGGTGAACGTGGCGGATACGCGGGTGGCAGGCAGTCAGCCAGTGAGTACCAGCTACACGCTGGCGGTGACCAACGTCAACGAAGCACCCACGGCCTTGGCTTTGACAAACCAGGTTACGAGCCTTGCCGAAACCACGTCAACGGCGAGTCGGGTCAAGGTGGCGGATATCGCCATCAGCGACGATGCCTTGGGCACGAACAGCATTTGGTTGCTCGGCCCCGATGCCGCAAGCTTTGAGGTGGTGGGCAGCGCTTTGTATCTGCGTGCCGGCGAGGTGTTGGATTACGAAACCAAGGGCAGCTATGCCGTCACTGTCAACGTGGCAGACAGCAATACCAGCGGCAGCAGTCCGGTCAGCACCCCATACACACTGAACATCGCCGACGCCAACGAAGCACCAACAGCGGTGAGTTTGAGTCACGTTGCCGGCGTCCTTGCAGAAAACACCAACACCGCCTCGCGCATCAAGGTGGCCGATATTCTGGTCAGCGATGATGCGCTGGGCACCAACACCGCATCTCTTTCGGGTGCTGATGCTGGCAGCTTTGAGGTGGTTGGCAGCGCACTCTACTTGCGAGCGGGCGTGAGCCTGGATTACGAAACGAAGACCGCTTACGCAGTGACGGTGAATGTGGCCGATGCGAGTGTGGCGGGTAGCGTGCCAGTGACGGCAGCCTATACCTTGGCGGTGCAGGATGTGGACGATACACCGGCAACCGTGCAAGCGGTACGCATTGCGTCGGCAGCGGGTGTGGTCAACGGGGTGCTGGATTCGGGCGATACCTTGACCCTGGAGGTGGAAATGTCGCGGGCGGTGGCACTGTCGGGCGGCAGCCCGACACTCGCCCTCGATATTGGCGGGGTGACCAAACAGGCGACTTACAACGGCTTGAGTGGCGATGGCAAAACCCTGAGCTTTTCCTATACGCTGCCTGACGGTGTGATGGATGCGGATGGCATCAGCTTGCACGCCAACAGCTTCGCCCTCGGTGCCGGCACAGCCTTGACCACCGTCGGTAACGGGCTGGGCGCGGTGCTGACGCATGTGGCCGTGGCAGACGATGCTGCATACAAGGTGGGGCCGAAGATGCTCGGTGTCTTGTCGCGGTATTTCGATGCAGACACTTATGGTTTCGTGAGCGTGCGCTCCGACACCATTGGTGCCGCGATGCTGCACGATACGGATGCTTACAACGGGTACACGGTGTCGATGCCCAAGCTGGACGGCAAGGCATTGGCCAACGCGGCGATCACGCTGTCTTGGGCGGATGGCGCGCAGACACGCAATGTCACCGCGAATGGGAGCGGTACGTGGTCGTATGCGCTCACCCATGCCGACCTGGCTAGCATGGGGGCAGGGCAGGAAACGGTCTCCGCCTCCTATAGTGATGGCCACGGCCATAGCGTGATCAGCACGCATGACATCCGCGTCAATGCCTTGGCGCAGACCACGCTGGGCGCTCCCGGCAGCGGCTACGGCAGCACCTATATCGATGCCTTGGTTCATGGTGGGGCAGGGTGGGCGTATCCGACGATCACCTATTCCTTTGCCCAAGCGGCAGATGGGTCGGTGACGGACTGGACAGCGCTGGAGATGCAGACCTTCCGCGACGCCTGTCAGTTGTATTCGAATGTCTGCAATGTGCAGTTTTTTGAGGGGGTGTTCAGCGACAACGACGCGGAAAGTACCAACATCAAGTTGTTCAAGTACACCTCGAATGAGATGAGTGGTGGCGCAGACGCCGGCGCCGAGTTCTATCAGCCGGTGGATCTGGGCTATGCCAACCGGGTGGTGGAAGGGCATTTCAACGTCGATCACTGGTCGGCTCCATCACCAGGCAGTTATGCTTATTACGCCACCATTCACGAACTGGCACACGGGCTGGGGCTGGATCATCCCTTTGATAGCAGCCCAGTGTTTCCCGGTGTCAGTAGCAATGGCAATGGTGGTTATACGCGTGGAGACCATGAACTGAATGGTGGCATCTGGACCATTCTGTCGTACAACTTCGACTGGCCCCAGGAGAGCTATATCTGGGACGATCAGGCTCAAGACATTGTGGCCGGCATGTCGCAGACGCCAATGAGCTTTGACATTGCTGCTGTGCAGGCGCTGTATGGCGCCAACATGACGTACCGCACGGGGGATGACACCTACGTCATTCCCGATACCGTCAGCATCCAGGGTGGCTGGGCATGCATCTGGGATGCGGGCGGCATTGACACCATCAGCCACGCTGGCGCAACCAGTGCCTGCACCATCAACCTCAATGCCTATCCCAAGACGGGCGGGGTGGATAGTGTGCCCTACGTCTCTTACGCGCCCGGGGCGCCGGTGGGTTTCACGATTGCCGACGGTGTCACCATCGAGAACGCAGTGGGCGGCAACGGTGACGACACGCTGACCGGCAATGCCGCGGCCAACCAACTGACTGGTGGCGGTGGGGCGGATCGCTTGACCGGCGGTGGCGGGGCGGATCGTTTTGTGTTTGCCGCCGCTCTGGATGCGGGCAATGTGGACACGATCACTGATTTCAATGCAGTGCAGGGTGATCAGATTGTTTTGAGAACCTCGGTGTTCACCGCACTGGATGGATTGAGTGATGTGAGCGGTCTGTTCCTGGCAGGGGCAGGAGCGACGAGTGCCGCATCTCCTAACGATGTGCTGATATACGACACGACGGACGGGGCTTTGTATTACGACGCCGATGGTGCGGGTGGTGGGGCTTCTGCTGTTCAATTTGCTTTGTTTGCGACGTTGCCGACGTTGGCAAGCAGCGACTTTGTGTTGCTTGCTTGAAGAGGCGACCCCTTGCGCTTTGATGAGGTTAATGAGGCCCACGATGACCCCCGAACAACTTGCTGACCTGAACCGTCGTTACCTACAACATCTCGAATCCGGCGACTGGCCTGCCGCGTATGCTCTTGCCCAACAGGCGCTGGCGGCGATGCCTGGACATCCACAAATTCTTGGGGATGTGGCGTTGTGCCAGATGCGCTTGGGGCAGCTGGATGCGGCGCTCAGCTCGTACCAAGAAGCGTTGCAACAGTTGCCCGAGGAAGCTAATTTTTACGACGGCTTGGCCGAGTTGCACGGCTTGCGCCTTGAAGCGGCTGAGCGCGGGCAGATGCCTGATTCGGATGTGCAGGCCGAACACGCGGCCATCCAAAAGCAGGGTTTGCGTGCGCTGGTGCTGAAAGATGCGCGGCATGCTGGCCCCGTGGTTTGGCCTTTGCCCGAGGGAGCTATGCCCCCAGCACTCTCACCCGACCGACGACGCAATGTGTTGGCCTATAGCTTGTTTGGGGCGAACCCGCGATATTGCGAAACGATGCGCTTGAATGTGCAGGTGGCACAGAAGTTGTTTGCGCAGTGGACGGTTCGTGTGTACACCGATGCATCGGTGCCGCAGCGCGTGCGTGAGCAATTGGTGGCTGCGGGTGCCGAGTTGGTGATGTGTGACGGAGAGGCTTGGCAGGGGATTCATCCGTTGATGTGGCGCTTTGCGGTGATGCAAGACACGCAAGTGGACCGATGGTTGATTCGCGATGCGGATTCGCTGCTGTCTACTCGCGAGCAAGCTGCGGTGCAGGACTGGTTGGCAAGCGGGCGATGGTTTCACATGGTGCGTGACTACTACACCCATACGGAGCTTCTGCTGGCAGGGCTGTTGGGTGGTTGTGGGGGCATTTTCAATGGTCTGGATGCGCGCATGCGTTCGTTTGTGGCGGCCCATGCCCACGAGATGCGGGTGGTGGACCAGCACTTTTTGCGTCAAGAGGTGTGGCCTACGGTTCGCCAGAGTTTGCTGACGCACGACAGCTGGTTTGGCTTTATGGATGCGCAGGCGTTTCCCGTGCACGCAGATACGGGCTTGGGGGCTATCTTTCATGTCGGCTGCAATTTGGCGAGTGCGGCGGTGGGGTCAGACAATTGCCGACGAGCCAATGGATCTGAGGTGTACTGGCGTTTGCTTGATGAGCGTGGCGAGGAGGTCTGTGCCTACACTGAAGTCGTCCAGAGCGGTGCTTGGCGTGCTTCCTTGCCGATGCCCTATATCCAGCGGTTGCGCAGTGGCCGTTGGCGCATCGAGATCTAGTTGAGTTTTAAGACTGTGAACATGTACTCAAACTGTTATGCAATGTGTTGGTGAGGTCTTATGAATCCGGCTTTACAGTCCAAAGTTAATACCACGGGGCATGTTAACTGTAGCTCTCTACTTGCATGGGGTCTGTCGACGTTGCAAGCAATTGCGTCTGACTTGAGGATCTCTGTGATCAGGATGTTGTCAATGCGAAAACCGGGGCCGTTCAGTAGTGACTTCACCGCCAGCAGTTACAACAATCTTAGGTACGACACAATGACATACAAGTTGTTAAGTTGACTAATGAAAGTGGCCTTCAAAGCAGTGCCGAAGTTCATGGCCCAGCACGACGTGGTTTGGGTTGGGCGTGGTGATGATGGTGCAATGCTTTTTTGCAATGGTCCACACAGCGCATGCGACAGGCGCTGGGCCATTACCACTTTGTGATTTGCTTGACATCTTGGCGCAGACTTCACCAGCGTCTGGCCGAATGTCCCAGCTAAGTTGGATGTCGTTCATGATGCGCTTGTCGACAGGCTGGGCAACAAAGTTTTCGTATTCAGATTGCGCAATGGTGTAGCAACCCGAGAGCAACACGAGCGAAAGCAACACGAGTGCTCGCTGTGCAACTGCCGAGATGATGCGCAACATGGGGTAATCCTGCTGAATCTATTGATATTGTTGAATTTGCCAATATCGACAGATTAGCTGATTACTAAATTAAATATTCAATGCGTCCGTACTTTTTTGTTGTTTTTGATGGTTTTCTTTGGGTTGTTTGTACTTTGGTGCACGCTTATGCTGCTTCAAGCGACGTGCTGAAGGATGGTGCGTATCAATACTTCTCGGTCAAAAGGCTTGGGAAGAAGCTCATGGATACCGACATCTAAGCAGGCCTTGATTGCATCTTCAGCAACATTGGCTGTGAGTGCCACCACTTTTACATCGCACAGCGGGTGTTGGCATTCGGTACGGATGATGCGCGTGACTTCAATGCCAGAGTAGTCGGGCATGATGAGGTCCATCAGCACGAGGTTGTAATGGTTGGTTTTCATCTTCTCGATGGCTTCCGTTCCATTGCGTGCTTCATCTATGCGGGCGTTGGGCAGCCCTCGCTTAATAGTGGCTGAGGCTACAAGCCGATTGGTGGCATGGTCATCAACTAAGAGTATATAAACTTCATCTTGATGGGTCTGATCCACAGGGGCTTGGTTGCTGGCGGCTGGTGCTTGGGCTGTTTTGACGGGCAGGCGAACTTCAAAGGTTGAGCCCACGCCCACTTTGCTAACGAGGGAGATGGTGCCCCCTAAATTTCTGATCAAGTTTTGTGTGATGGAAAGACCTAAACCATTGCCGCGCAATGAGTTGTCATTGCCTAGGTTGGACTTGGCATCGAGTTGCACAAAGGGTTCGAAGATGTGATGGATGGATTCACTCGGTATGCCAATTCCGGTGTCTTGTACTTGCATGATGAGTTCCCCGGCATCTAGCTCAAGAGGGGTAGGTTCAAATCTAACGCGTGTAGTGACCGTGCCATGCTCTGTGAATTTCAATGCATTGCCCAGAAGATTAAGAAAAATTTGAGCGAAGCGATGGGGGTCAATACGCACCCAGTGAGGCAGGTTGGCATCGATGTCGAGTATGTAGTCAATCGCTTGTCCAGCCGCTTTAGGCGCTAGTGTTTGATGTGTTTCTTCGAGTACCTGATGTAGGTTGACGGTCTGTGGTGTGAAGACGAGTTTGCCTTGGCGTATTTGAGAGTAATCAAGTAAATCGTTAATGACGGTCAGTAAATGTGCAGCAGAGTTTTGTGCGCCTTGTACATAGCTAGTGGCGATGGTGGGTAGGTTGTCGGTAGTGCGCAATAGACCTAAGTAACCCATGATGGCATTAAGTGGTGTGCGCATTTCGTGGCTGACGGTTGCTAAAAATCGGTCTTTATGCACGTTGGCCAATTGCAGGTCTTGTGACAGGGTATTGAGTGTTTCGTTTTTGCGTTTGATGTGCCGAATGTTTTGTGCATTGGCTGAGTCGTAGGTCATGACAAGCATGACTTGAGTAATGCAAAGCAGGCCAATCATGATGGCACTAAGCGCTAACTCTTGCTGGCTTTTTCCTTCAGATAAAGGAACTAAACCATGCAGCTGAGCCCAATAGATGACAACGACAGAGATGAACGAGATGATGAGCCACGCATAGCTCCAGCGTCGTGAAACGGTGAACAGCGGCAAAATAGGTACGATGCCCATCCAAATCATGACAGGGGATGCAATTCCCCCCGAGTGGTAGGCGTTGAACAAGATGCCCCACATAAGGGTGGCTTGGTAGCCGATTTGGACTAAAGGAATAGGAATGCCTGCACGCCAGAGCGCGAGACAAGCTGAGATGAGTAGGGCGCATAAGCCAGACGACCAGCCCGGACGCCATTGCCCCGCATAGATAAGCAAAGGCGATAGCAATACCAAGCACAATACGGCAGAGACTGAGAACGATAAAAAGTAATAGTCCTCAACGCTGCGAAGGTTGTGTGGGAGTTTGTTGCGAATGTTGCTGTAGAGGCCCCGCTTGAAATCTATCGCCATAGGCTTTTTATAAACCTCTGTTTACCAAGATGTTGCCAGTTGAGCGCTGAGGGTGCTGAGTGTGAATCTATGAGCTAAAGGTGCTGTTGGGGGCTCTGCGTAGTACCTAGTTTTGCTGAATTGCACGTTCAAGTTGGTTTTGGGGCTGATCTTCCAAGAGGCTGCAATGTTTTCGCCACCTTCGTTGAGCATAGGAAGGTTGTAAACAGTTTGAGATGCCATGTCGACGACATAGATGCGTTTTCCACGTTCTAAGCCGAGGGTGATGGTGGTAGGAGCCCATTTCAAGTCGCCGCTTAGAAAGTGGGTGAGCTTGAAGTCGGTGGCGCGAGTGCTGGATTGCCCTAGTGCTTCAGATGTTGTTAGATTGTTGATGGCGTAGCTACGAACTTGGAGCCAATCTTTGGCATCATTGAAGCCGTAGGCAATAGCAGAGCTGAGTTGGTGAATAGCGTCCGGTGTGTTTTTGTAATTCGAACTGGCGTAGCTGAAATCAACTTTAAGAGGCAGTGTGTAAGAGAGCCATGTGACTTGTGGTGCTATTGCACGGACATCGCTGGTATTGCTTTTTGGTGCATCGTTATGAACTTGGTGTGCATCGATTTGGAATGTCAAACGACCAGGTAACTGTATCGTTGGCATGTGTACAAAACCAGAGAGCAGCCAGTTGTCTTGATTTTGTGTTGAGACTTGGGTGATTGGCGCCATGTTGATGCGAGTAGATTGCAGCCAAGCAGTGAAGCCCCACTTTTGATCTTTTTCTCCGAACATGCGAACACCTAAGCCGTGCTGGTTGTTCATGGTTAGCGAGTCTGCATAGTGCCCCGTCATGGCGGTGACAGATGAGCCGAATTGCCAAGCATCTTGCGCAAATGAAATGGTTGGTGTCATGCAGAAGATTGCAAGCAATTTGATGGTTTGAGTTGAATTCAAGGTTTTTTGACAAGTTAAGAACTTGTTGTTTGAGTTTGATAAGTTCTCAATTTATTCTTTTATTTTCGAATACAAAAGTTATGAGCGTGAATTACCGGTATTAACTACCTGTAAAACATTCGCGAAGTCGTTTTTTATTTTTCATTGATCTGACAATGAAAAAAATATGTCGTACCTCAAAATATTTCCTCGATCAATCATTGTCAAGAAAGATCGTGCAGGCGACTACGTGGGGCGTTTGACGTATGACTTCGAGCAATACGGTCGCATGGCGTATGACGATGATTCAAATATTATTTTGCAATCCCATTGGCAACCGTATTCGAACTGGTTGATCCAATCAACTGGTCAAGCACACAAATTGGCTGGATTTTTCGTGTTTATGAAGGCGTTGAATCACTATCTGTTTGAGATCATTCAGTTTGATCCGGTTTCTCAGTTGTGCAAAGCGTCTTCCGCCGAGTATGAGTACTACTTCGAGCGTATTTATTTTGATATGGGTACTGGTGAATTTGTATCTGATAAAAAAATGGCGGTACTCAATTCCGATGAATCTAAGCGAGTTTTTCAAAACTTAAATATTCGCAGTTAAGGTCGTCTACTGGATACGTGCGAATGCGTGTTCCATTAGGGAGGGCTATGCAGTTTTTTTTGTCTCGTGCTAAGAATTGGATTTATCGAAAGTTCAGATGTAAACGCAGTACTTCGAAAAAACAATCGAATTTGATGGAGCGTTTGTCGCACGAGTTGCGGACATCACTGACTGGCATTATTGGTTACTCGGAGTTTGTGGAGTCAAGTTCAGCTGAGCCTATGGTGAACTTCACCGCAAAAATAATTCGAGAGAGCAGCCTTAGTTTGGCTCGCGCCAGTAATTCATTTTTTGATTTGCATCGCTTGGAGTTGGGTCAAATACAGATTGATCCAACCACTTTTTCTATCAGTGAGCTTGTTCGTGATGCTGTCAGAATTTATCAAAAACAAGCTTTGGATCAAACAGTGAGCTTAGTCTTCGCTTGTTCTGCTGAGACTTTTTTTTCTGAAATGTTCGCTGACGCCCAGAGAGTTCATCAGGTGGTGGATGCTCTTATCTTTGGAGCGGTTCAGTCTGCTGGGAAAGGAAATTCGATACATGTAGATCTATCGCTTGATGAAGACAAAAGCTATATGAAGCTAATGTTGATCACGGTGGGGACCCCGTCAGATGGCTCACATGAGGAATTATTCAAGAAGTTTTGGAACAGCGAACGCTATAAATTCAGATTGCAAGCAGGTCCTGGCGTAGAGCTGGCTTTGGCAAAAGCATTGATCTATTTTTTGCAAGGTTATGTCGAGTATCAGGTTAGACCTGGCGAGCATCCTCGTTTGATTGTTCGGTTGCCTTTACGGTACAAAAAATCAAAGGCGAGCGTATGAAAAAAATGATGATCATCGTGGTGGACGATAACTTGGTGAGTAGGTTATTACCTAGTTTTATTCTTCGCCCTTTAAGTACGACTGTGCAGGTCATAGAGTGCGAAACCGGCGCTGATGCTTTGCGCATGCTTGAAATTCATCAAGTCACACATGTCTTGCTCGATATTTGCATGCCTGATATGGATGGCGTTAACGTTGCATTGAAAATTCGTTCCGTACCAAAGTATTCTGAAATTCGTCTAATCGCCTATACGGCCAATACACAAATCGCAGATGTGGTGTATTTGCAGTCTGTAGGGTTTGATAACGTATTGCTAAAACCAATAAAACGTGCAGATCTTTTTAATGCATTAAATATTCCGGAGTCAAAAATTCAATGAATGAAATTGATAGATTTCAAGTGAATCGAGTCATCGTCATCTTGATACCAAAATCGCCTTTTTTGCAATGGATTTTTACTGTCGAGCCTAGCCTTCAATTGACACTTGATGAGCTGCGTGCTGAGCAGGATGCTTTATTGCTTTCAATTTCGAAGGTTAAAACTCTACAAGAGGCTAAAGCTTGGGCTTATCGTAACTGGAAAGATTTGTTTGATAAAGCATTGTGCGATTGGTATACCGATGAACGGTATTGGCCGTCAGCGAGAAATTTAGCGATGTTCAAGCAATGGTTTGACATCGAGTGGCACCCGTTAGTATGGGATCTTTCGAGTACACAAATTGAGAAAATCGATTGGTTCAAAAACGAAGAGCCGATTACAGATAGCCGTTATCCCTAGAAAATTTAATGAGTTGCGTTCTGCTGCTGATGCCTATTTTTTTGTAGAACCGCCAGAGGTGAACTTTTACGGTGTGCGCGCTGATTTCTAGTTTTTTTGCAATGTCTTCATTGCTTAAACCTGCATCTACAAGTAGCAGCAGTTGTTTTTGCCGCTTTGATAGTTTGAGCAGCCCTTGTGGTAAAAGGGGATGAGTTTGGTCAACTTTTAATTCACCTAGCGAGTTTAGTTGGTCGTGAATTAGTTTGAACAGGTCTTTCAGCGCTGTCGTTTTTTCAATGTACAGGTCTGCCCCAGCCTCTAGGCAAGATTTTTCTGCTTCTTCGCTTGGAAGGCTAGAAAGCATAATCAGTGGTGTTGTTGGGTAATTTTTTTTGATTTTTTCAATTCCTGAAGTTCCGTTGATTCCCATCATCAATGGCTCAATGATGAACGCTTCTGGTTGACCATTGATCAACATTAACTCTTGAAGTTTGCTGAACGCATGAACTTCAACTACATTCTTTGTAGGGTCGATGCGTCGTAGTAAAAACGTAATCGCCTGACTCATCAAAGGGTGGTTGTCAAGTACGTATATTGTCATTTCTAGCCCTTAACTTAGTCAATTAATGCTAGTGTCTAGTCCAGACGTTTCTCTTTAAATTGATGCATTTGCTGGAACAAAGGTTCTGTAATTTCTTTCGCGATCAATGCCTATTCTTGTTTGGTTCAAACTGTGGATTAAGGTTTGTTGTTTGCGCCATTCCGCAGGCAAGGGGTTACGCCTGAATCATTAAATATTTAGGTCGGGTAGTTGGGTTCCATTCAATATGCTTTCAATGATTTTTGGCTCCAGCAATGTCAGTCGAAGCAGATCGTTCACAGTGCTGACTTAGACGCCTTCTTTTCTTACTATTTCCGAACCATTTTTGACAATTTTTGTTTCGATAAGACTTGACTAATAGAAAGCCTTCGCGACTTTAGACGAAATGGCTTTCACCAAATGTCCTAGAGCCATAGGTGTTCGACGACCACTTGGGCTAGGCGTTGTCCACCGTCCAGTTGATTGGTTTTGGTACTTTCAAGGCCACCAAGCGTGCTGCACGCACGGGTCGCAACCCACGTACTGGCGAAGCTTTGAAAATTGCTGCTGCTAACGTGCCCAAGTTCACACCTGGTGCAGCTTTCAAAGCAGCATTGAACAAGAAGAAATAATCAGTTCTTTTGTGCATCCACAGGCCTGCAAAAGCTTAGGCCTTGACGCCTTTTTGACGTAGCACTGAACGTTACTCAGCTTCCAGATGCATGTGCAGTTAATAAACTTGAAAGGACCCAGATCAAATGGTTCGTGCTCGTTCTTGGTGAATCCAATAGCAATCACAAGAAGCTTTTTCTAGCGCTGTTCTATCTGGTATTTCTATCTGGGCGCGACTGAGTTTCACATATCCTTGGACAACAAGTTTCTTTAAAGCAAGTGCAACTGCTTCTCTACGGAAACCAAGCAAATCAGCAACTTCTTGTTGCGTGATTTTTATCACCGAAGTCAGACTGTGATCGAGTGTTATCAAAAGCCACCGAATGAGTTGGTTTTCTGTGGAGTGATGTCTTCCGCAAGCCATTGTTTGCGCCATCTTAGCCATTAACTTACACATATCCGAATTAGCTGCATGTGTATAAACAGGGCAATTCATTGCTTCATGCTTCAAGGCACTTGTCGGCATTCGATAGGCAAGCCCCGTTTGTCTAACTGTTGCACGATAAAAGCTGGGATAATCTGTGGCGGCCACCCCCACCATAGAAGTTTTTCCTATGACGTTTGTCTCAATGCTCGTGCCTTCAGTTAAATCTACCATCATCGAAACTATCGCACCTGCTGGAAAATACACATTTTTTGGCCGCTGGCCTATTTCAAACAATGTTTGCCCTTTGTGAAGAATTACCTTTTCCAAATACGGTTTAAATTTCAAATACTCTGATTCAGGAATATCAGCCAATAGTGAATTGGAAAGAAAAGTCAAGGTTTGTTCAATTGATAAAGTTGCAACTTTGTCAAGTTTGTGGTTTTAAGAGTCAGTTTTCTATGCGAATTCACACACATCGGCATAAGCAAGATGCCCTGTGGGGTTCTGATTTGTGGGAATGCCACTTAGCCAAGCGTTGCGCTACTTACTCCAGTAGTTGGGCAGAATCAGATCCACTTACTTAGCGAAGTGTTTGGCGAAAGTCTTTACCAAGTGGCGATCGCCACCAGACATCATCTCGCTACGGATGGGTACAAAGTTGATGCTAAGGTTTCAGGCCAGTGATTGACTCTTTCCAAATAGGCACCACGCATTGTCATCGGGGCTATTCAGGTCGATAGTTTGTGCTTAAGCAATGACATACGTTCAACCCAAACGCGCAACATATCTCGCATAGTCAACCCTTCGGGGTTGACGTAGAGGTAGAGGTGCCCCGGTGCTTTGATCTCAATGCACAGAAAACAGTTAACTGTGCCGCCCCTTTGCCTACAAGCCACTTGTGTGAATTGAGGAGGTTTTGGCCAAAAGCATCGAACTCTTCGAGGCTTATCTCACAAGTTTCAGTCACGAGCGCTTTGTAGTTGCCGCAGTCACCAGCTTCTTCGAGGCTGCGGGGCTTGCGAGCAAAGGGCAACTCAACACTGAGTTCTTCAACTTCGATTTGCTTGCCGCTGAAGTTTAAGGTGCGAGGTGTGCACTCGATCTTAATGGTCATCGTGCTATGGCGTAACTCCTTTGCTGCTGATGAGGTAAGTGGCTATTGGTTTGCGTCTTTGGTAGAGTTGAGGTGATACCCAGTTTTTTCAGGGCCGCTGCCTTCGCGCCACGCACTGTGTGTGCTTGCCACCCCTGTGCCTTCGATCATTTGATTCAAGGTGGCTTCGTGGGGGCTCGTAGGCAGCTTAATCATTTGAGCCTACTTGCTGTTATCTCGTGTGCGTTTTGTCTTTGGATTTAGCTGACTTAGTGGTGATCTCCTCTGTTGAGGCTTTGTCTGCGCTTATGTATGTGTCTGAGTTGTCCGGTGTCTGCACGGTGAGTTTGACCAAGACGTTGACGTTCTTGTCGTTCATCTCAGACGATAGAGCAAGAAATTAACGGTACTAAGTTCCTATAAATGCGTTTTAAAAAAACCATTCGCAATTTTTAAAATTAAATAAACAGGCACAATTCAAAAGATGAATTTTTACCAATTTAGATTGAAATTTGCGGCTGCATTTATTGGACTTTTGTGCGCAAGCGTAATGCCTTCGCTAGCTCAGTCTCCATCGAATTTAGGACATCTTGAGGTTGTTTTGAGCACAAAAAAAGTGCGTATTTGTATTTGGCCAGACTATTACGGGATCACTTTTCGGAATCCCAAAACACAGTTGCTTGAGGGTATGGATGCTGAGTTGGCAATCGAATTAGGCAAGGATTTAGGCGTGAGAGTTGAGTTTGTGGACTCGTCATTTTCAAACCTAATTGCAGACCTTACAGGCAATAAGTGTGACGTTGCTATGTTTTCTGTCGGCGTCACTGCTCAGCGGAAAGATAAATTACGATTTACAAAACCAACATTAGTGAGTGATATCTACGGCATCACGACTCGCACGAATCGTCAAATTAAAACGTGGGCAGATATTGATAAACCAGGTGTCGTTGTTGCTGTCATGAAAGGTACGCTGCATGAGCCCATCATGCGCGAACGGTTGAAGGCAGCCACGCTAAAAGTAGTGAATACACCGATGGCTCGTGAACAAGAGGTGACATCGGGTCGGGCAGATGTATTCATGACCGATTACCCCTATAGCCGTCGCATGCTAGAGACCACCGATTGGGCTCGTTTGGTGTCGCCAACTACCGTTTATCACGAGACACCTTACGCTTATGCTATGGTTCCTGGTGACGAAAAATGGGCGCTTCGTATGGAGCAATTTGTTCGTGACATCAAGCAAGATGGTCGACTCATTAAAACAGCAGCCCGATACAAACTTGACCCTATCGTCGTCAAGTAATAAATCTGCAAACAATGAGTCAAGGTTATTCGCGTTTCGCATACATTTTCTTGACTCTTTTTATCCTGTCTGTGTTGGGCGGAGTCGGGTACTCAGCACATCAAGAACGTGCCGTGCAATTGACGCTCCAGTTGCAGCGTGCCCAAAACAGTGCATTAGTGCTAGAAGACCAAATCACGCAGACATTTCAGCTCATTGAAAACATGGTTCTGACTCTGCCGGAGTTATCAGACACCACATTGGTCAAGAGCAAGCCTGAGGAGCTAAATCACTTGCTCGCACGTTTGCAACATAGTCAACCCGCCTTGCGATCGTTGTCAATCATGACGGCACGTGACGGTATTACATCGAGTACAAATATCGCTAATTTAGGTGTGAAGCCTCTATTGGATGAGTTTTTTCCTCTTGATGGCGGGAGTGGCAATTCTTCTGTACTGAGAATCGGAACAATGTGGGAGGGGCGTGATTTTTCTGATGGTCACAACGTTTTATTTGGTTCAGGTGATTCTTCAAAGGTCAGTTATTTTTTACCTTTGGTCTTTCGTGTGGGGGAGGAGAACCCCTTGTGGGTTCTAGCTGCGATCAATCCTGATTACTTGCTAAGCCGTATGGAGCGTTACCGACAAACTAATAGCGACTGGTATGCGTTGGTTCGGTTTGACGGGCGTTTATTGATGAGTTCTCAAGGCGATGCGGATGGCTCTGACCTCTTGTTATCAGTGCTACTGCCTGAAATCCAGCATCATGAAATTGGAACGCATATAGATAGATGGCTGACGGCTTACCGATCGTCTTCACGTTATCCATTTTTTGTTTCTATGCATGTAGATCGTGATGTTGTATTGGCGCAATGGGCTAGCAATTTTTGGAACTTGGTTTCTTGGACGATTGCCGCTCTTTGCGCCGTACTGGCCGTAACCGTGGTGTTGATGCGTCAAGTCCATTTGAGTGAAAAGGTTGAGCGTCAACAGCAGCAGGAGCTCACCATTTCTCGTGACAAGGCAGAATCCGCAACACGAGCAAAGAGCCAATTTTTGGCCAACATGAGTCACGAGATAAGAACGCCAATGAATGGAGTCATTGGCATGACTCAGCTGGCATTGGAAGAGGCGTTACCGAAGCAAGCCGAGCGTTATGTGCGCAGTGCCCACACAGCGGCAATTTCTTTGTTGAGAATTTTGAATGACATTCTTGATTTTTCCAAAATCGAAGCTGGTAAATTGGAAATTGAGTCGATTCGTTTCAACTTGTCCGATTTACTCAACGATGTTGTAGCTATGCAGCGTTTGATGGCTGAAGACAAAGCACTTTCTTTAGAGTTGCAGATTGCACCGACGACACCTGAGTGGATTCAATCGGATCCTTTACGTATTTCACAAGTTTTGAACAATTTGCTTGGAAATGCAATTAAATTTACAGCACGCGGAAGAGTGACGCTAAGGGTTGCTGAGTCGTCTAAAAATATGCTGCACCTTGAAATTCAAGACCAAGGGGTTGGGATGTCGCAAGCTCAACTAAATAATTTATTTCAACCGTTTAATCAAGCCGATACATCCACAACTCGTATTTTTGGTGGGACAGGTTTAGGGCTAGCAATTTGCAAGCAATTGTGTGACCGCATGGGGGGCCATATTGCAGTCCAAAGTCAGCAGGGTCTTGGCAGCACTTTTTCTGTTGATTTGCCGTTTAAAGCCGCTGAGGAACCTGAAGCGGTTGATTCACTTCCCGCGACGCACGCCACTCCTGTTGGTGGATATGACTTTACGGGAGTTCGTATCTTGGTCGTAGAGGATCACGTGCTTAACAGGCAATTGTTATTGGCGTTGCTTAACAAAGTGAACGCCAATGTGACTGTTGCGACGCAAGGCGAAGAAGCGCTTGATTTGCTTGCACAAGCGGAAGAGCCGTTTGATTTGATTCTGATGGATATCCAGATGCCAGTAATGGATGGCATTGCAGCTACGCGACATATCCGATCAGATCAACATTTCAGTACTTTACCAATCATTGCTGTAACGGCTAATGCGATGTCAGACGAGCGTCTTGCATGCTTTGATGCTGGTATGCAGGACTATTTAATAAAACCACTGGATCGTAAAACACTCTATGAGTGCATAGCGAAATACGCTCATTAATTCAACTAACGGTTCGGTTCAAGGGGAATACACAACTAACACTGCATGAGTTCACAAATACCTCACATAGAACTTCTGACGATTGGGTGCTTGTCCATGGGCGAATCAGATGCCGTTCAATTTTGAAGCTTGCAGGCTGCATACGTCGGGGATAAATGGGTTCTTTAATGACTTGCTTTTAAATTAAAGAATCCTTTAAAATAAGAAATCAAATTAAAGATTTCTTGAATATGATCCGTGCGGCAGGTACTTACGAAAAATCCACCACCCTTGGGGAGGAGGTGAATGCGTTCGTTCCGTTTGCACTTCCACCTTCGACGCCAAGCATTGATCCTCAGGACTATTTAGAGCTCAACCGAAAAGCGGAGATGGCGCTGGCTCGTCTGTCAGGGGTGTCCGGACTAGTGCCGTCTGTGGACTGGCTGCTTTACAGCGCCATACGCAAAGAGGCGCTTCTGACCTCTCAGATTGAGGGCACTCAGGCGACAATCACGGATTTGTTTGATGAGGAGGCTGGGCTTGATGTCAGCAACACCGATGACGTTGAGGAAGTGACGAACTACATTGCGGCCTACAAACTGGTACGTGAGAACTTGAGGGATCCCAAGGGTTTGCCAATTAGTGTTCGGTTGATGTGTGAGGCCCACAAGCTTTTGCTGAATGGTGTTCGTGGGACGGGCAAGCAGCCAGGGGATCTGCGGCGCTCGCAAAACTGGATTGGTGGGACGCGTCCCGGCAACGCTATTTTTGTTCCACCCCCTGCAGAAAAAGTTCCAGGTCTACTCAGTGACTTGGAAAAATTCATCCATGACCACTCGGTCGGCGGACCTGCTGTGCAGGGCGAAGAGAGGACATTGCCTGCATTGGTCGTGATTGCATTGGTGCACGCACAGTTCGAAACGATTCACCCATTCTTGGATGGAAACGGACGCATTGGGCGGCTGTTGATTTCTGCGTTGTTCGAGGACATGGGCGTATTGCCTGAACCGCTGATGTACGTGAGTGGCTACTTAAAACAGCATCAGATGGAGTACTACCGACTGCTGTCTGGTGTTCGCAAGGAAGGGGACTGGGAGTCGTGGATTGCGTTTTTCCTTGAAGGCGTGTGCGTTGCTGCTACCGATGCGGAGAAAAGCATTGTTCAGATTGCCAGCTTGGTAACGGCTGACCGTCGCAAGTTACTGGATTCGCCCAAAGTGAATGCGGCAGCCTATAGACTGTTTGAGTTATTGCCGATGATGCCAAGATTCACGGTCGAGAGGGTTCGTAAGGCTTTAGAAACAACTTTTCCTACAGCCAACGCGGCGGTCAAAACACTGGAAGAATTGGGGCTCATTGGTGAGACAACGGGGAATAAAAAAAACCGGAGTTTCAGCTACTCGGCATATATCAACTTGTTGTCTCAGTGAGTTTCGCGCCGTAGAGGAGTCTAGAAGTCGTATGGCACTGGGTTGGTGCAAAAAATGTGAACGCGGGTTTAAATCCCCCCGTTCAACTCAATTGTCTAGTTTTTTAGCTAACTCCTCTGCACGGGGATGGTAGTAGCGTGCCAACATACGTGTTGTCTTATGACCAGTTACTTTCATCAATTCATGCATTGCTAGCTTGTTAGCAAGTCGAGATGTACCCTCATGACGTAAATCGTGAAAGTGCAGATCAACAAGAAACTTATCTTCATTTTGAATTTTTTCGATCAACTCTGAGGTTATAGCGCTTGGTTTTCGTTTTTTGTATGTGAGCGCGTTAATTTCTTGCTTTTGAGCCTTTGAGTCGAATCCTCGTTCTAACAACATTCCGCACAAAATGGTGTGAACATGTTGTTTTCGACCTCTTTCAACAGCCCTTTCCCATGATTTTTTTAGTGCATCTTTTGTGATTGGAAATACTTTTCCCTTTGATGTTTTGGGTAGATTGGTTAAAAGTTCTGTGGCTTTTCGAGTCAATGGAACGTCTCGGTAGGGATCTCCATTTTTTGTAGTTTCTCCACCAATGCCTCGAATGCGTGCTGTGCGATTTTCTAAATTGATTTCTTCCCACTTCATTGAGAGAATTTCCCCACGTCTTGCAGCAGTTTCAATTGCTAGTATCGTGATTGCATGAGGCCATATTGATTTACAACCGGTGAGTAATGAATTTAACAACAGCTCTTCTTCGTCGCCTTCAAGGCGTCGGTCGCGATCATTGTTAATAGTCGGTTTTCGTATCAATGAAACAGGATTGCCTTTGGGGAGTTCGATTTTCCAATCCAGTAAAGCGGCTTGGTAAAGACGGGAAACCATCCCCAGCTCATGCTTGACTGTCTGTGGGGCCACAACCTTTAAGCGTGAATCTCGGTATTCGGATAGCAGGACGGGTGTGATTGACGAAAGTGAGTGTTTTCCAAAGACCTCGACCATCGTGTTCAGCAAATAGCCATCTTGTTTTTTCCCCTTTTTTGAAGGAAGAATTTCAAGCTCATACCTCTTTGCTATGTCTTTGAAAAAAGTTTTTTCGGCAATATTGCTTGGAATAAAAGAGCTTGTGTCCATCTCTCTTTCAACCGACCGAGCCCATGCTTCCGCAGCTGCTTTGGTCTGAAAACTGTTGCTAATAACAGGTTGCCCTTGCCGTCTGACTTTTGCTTGCCATTTGCCTGATGGGCGTTGTGTGATGCTTGCCATAACTGTAATGTCCCTGTGGTGTCCCCGAAGAGAGTTTTTGTACTCTAAAAGCTTCATGAGGCCTTTGTTTTAGAGGCTCTAACAAAGAGTGTAATTTCAGCCTGTCACGCCGGGGGTCGCGGGTTCGAGCCCCGTCCACTCCGCCATTTATCTCGCTAAGTCGTTGAATTGTAACGACTTAGCGACGATAGATCAAACAAACTATCAAATCCACTATCAATAAAACCAGCTCGGCCTCGCGCACGCGAAGCGCCAAAACGAGTGGTCAGTGGTCAATTCCTCCGTTCTCCCACAAGCCCCAACAAGCCAGCCTTGAGCATCCAAGTGTGTGTGCCTAGTTCTGAACTTGCATTCCACGCAAAGTTTTACAGTCACCACGCCTTGGTTGGCCTGAGTTAAGCTGAAAAAAGCCACAGTGTTGCGCCCCAGTGCCAACAGCCTGCGGCCATCCACCGCCCACGGTACGCCTTTCATTCCCCCTTTGTTTGTCTCTTCACCTCTGGTTTAGATGGTGGCTTTGCCGTGGACGGTTTTTTTGTGAACCTAATCGGAGAACAGCCCAATGGCTACAACCCCTCAGACCACCCCCACGGGTTTCAATCCCTTCTTCAAACGTGTCTCGCAAGGTGAAGATCGCCACGCAGATATCTTTGCGGTGTGCGCCATGCTCACGAACAAAAGCCTTGGCGACATTCAGCGGTGTGCTGAGGGATTCGGTGTTCCACGGATAGGACCCTACTACCCGTTTTGCACGGACGAGCTCGTTGCCAAAATCCTCATTGAGCATGGCCTAGTCGCCACAGTGTGGGGCGGCGAATGCTTCCACTTTGATGAACTGCCCGACGTGAGCATAGCGATGATCGAATACAAAAGTACCGCAGAGTGCGGACGCTGCGTTTTGTTCCACCGCCAACGCATGACAGACGGCAAAGTCACCCCTTATGTCGTTGACCCCTATCCGCATAGCGACGCAAAACTTCACCTTCGTGTCGGCAAGAGCGAGTTGGCGTCTTTGACGCCCAGCTGGTACATAGGGGTGCATCAAGCCAAACCGTCTGCCAAAGGATGACCACCGCGACTTTCCCCGAGTTGGTTGGTCAAAAACTCAACCGCCTCTGGGCTTTCGATCAAGACAACTTCCCAAGCTCCACAAACAACAGCCTATTGGCTGGCGTTCAGGCTTGGGAGTTTGACGATGCTGTGTTGGTGTTTTCTTCGCCTTTGCGACACCTGCATTGTGCGCAAGGCAGTGTCTTGGGTAACGAATCGGGTGGCCTGTGTGATGTAGGTTTTCGTGTCACGCTTCTGGATTCAGAAAGTGCAGACGCATGGCTCTCAAACTACACAGGCTGCACCACGGTGGATGCAACGCACTGGCGCAGATTGATCGGCCAACGCCTGAACGACATTCGCGTGACTCCCGACAACGCAAACCATCAGCAACGCTGGTGCATGGAATTAACCTTCAGCGAAGAAGTCAAGCCATGCAGCGTGATGTATCGCTCAGACTTGGACGGCCTGATTGAAACCAGTTGGGGCGAACGCTTTGAACTCCAGCGGATTGAAGTGAGCAGCCCGAAGCAAGCCTTTGGATGGTTACACCCAGCCGCGCCGCTGGCATTCATCTTGGGTGAACAAATGTGGCGAAGTGCGCAATTGTCCGATTGGCCGTTTTCAGTCCGCAAGCAACTCCAAACCAGTACGCAACCGGATGCCCTCTACCGCGATACGTTGAGCAGGGCGTTGGTGGCTAGGTTTCAGCAGCACCCACGGTATTGGCAAAGACTCCAAGCTTTGCAGTATCCGGTGAGAGTTAAGGATGTGCCTGAGGGTGTCTACGCACAAGTGCGAAGCGAACTCGTAATTCAGGACTTGGTCACGCGCTTGGGGGCTTGTTTGGAATAGACCCGCTTCGTGCGGTCTGTCTCAGGGTAGTCCTTGGTGTCGAGAAGCGCCGTCATCGGAACTCCGAGTGCATAAGCAATCGCAGAAAGTGAACGTACGCTGAGATTGCGAGTGCCTTTTTCGCAAACTGAAATCCAAACAGGCGTGGTGTCTGAGAGCTCTGCCACTTGCTCTTGGGTCAAGTTCTTTTTGAGGCGAATGCGTCTCATGTTTCTAGCCACGAGGCGCTGGGCGTATTCGAGTTCGGGAAAGGCGGCAACGCTTGGCTTTGGCATAGTCCGCTACTGTCTTTTCTCTTACACTGCAAGTGAATAAACGATCGGATAAGTAAAGGATGTCCCATGACACTGAATTTCGTCTGTTTCCATCAATGGCCAAACACACCATGAAGCATCTTTCTCAATCCGCATGTTGCCGTTGGCTTGTGCTCTCCCTCATGGCCTTGTTCAGTGGCGCCTCAGTCGCAGGCGAACTTGTCAAAGTTCCGACGCGCCCAGACATCACCACCAATATGTTCTGGCACGAAACCCCCAATGCCAAAGCTACGGTGTTGATCTTTACCGGCGGTGGTGGCGGTTTTGGGCGTATCGAGAACGGACTACCTACCAGTGGCAACTTTTTGGTGCGTTCGGCACAGCACTGGATTGACGAGGGCTTTAACTATGTGGTGTTTGGCAAACCCACGGACATGCCCGATTTGGACTTTGCGATTCGTGTCTCTGAGCCACACCTACGCGATATTGATT
>JACCDN010040276.1_pt1 | contig 23401 bp, 22 predicted proteins | sample 7441691 | NCBI WGS metagenome assembly JACCDN01 (sample SAMN15323439, study PRJNA562643) | freshwater metagenome | isolation source: river surface water | place: USA:Blue River Watershed | collected 2017-08-16 | reverse complement strand
GTCAAGCTCACCATGATTCTGCCCTACATCATCGCCCAGACCGCTGGCGCAATCGGTGGCGCAGTGCTGGCGAATGTGCTGTGGAGCGACTACGCCGTATCGTCGGCAATCGGCAGCACACCCTCGCTGCAGCAGCTCGGCAGCGAAATTGTGGCCACCGCCGGACTGGTCGGCCTCATCGTCTTCATGGTTCGCCGTGGCGAAGGAAACAAGCTGGGCGTTCTGGTTCCTGTCTGGATCGCAACCGCAATCCTCCTGACCCCGACCGGTTCACTCGCAAACCCCGCCGTCACCATCGGCCGTGTCTTCACTGACTCGTTCGCTGGCGTTGGATCGACCGCTGTGTTCTCGTTCGTAGGCGCACAGATTTTGGCAGCACTTCTGGTCGCCGTTCTCGCATGGGGTGCAGCGCGCAACCGCGCAAACTGAACCTAACGATTACTGGCGGGGATGTGGCGAAGTCGCATCCCCGCCATTTCTTTTGCCACACGAACAACTTGGTGGCTGTACCCAAATTCGTTGTCGTACCACACGTACACAACGGCATGGCGTCCCTGCGCGATGGTGGCCAAACCGTCGACGATGCCCGCGTGAGTGGATCCGACGAAATCACTCGAGACCACCTCGGGCGACTCGATGAAGTCAATCTGATTGCTGAGATCCGAGGCGAGTGCGGCATCTCGCAACGCCATATTCACGGCAAGTCGATCCACATCGGTCGAGAGCGTCAAATTGAGAATTGCCATGGAAACATTCGGAGTGGGAACACGGATCGCGTTCCCCGTAAGTTTCCCCATCAGTTCGGGAAGCGCCTTGGTCACAGCCTGTGCTGCGCCCGTCTCGGCAATGACCATGTTTAAGGGAGCGCTGCGGCCTCGTCGGTCTCCCTTGTGGAAGTTATCAATCAAGTTCTGGTCGTTCGTGTACGAGTGGACCGTCTCAACATGTCCGTGTTCGACACCGAATCGGTCGTTGATAACCTTCAACACCGGCGCGATCGCGTTGGTGGTGCATGACGCTGCCGACAGGATGGTGTCATTGTCCTCAATAGTGGCGTGGTTGAGCCCGTACACGATGTTTTTCAGCGGGCTCTTGCCCGGCGCAGTCAACAGCACACGCGCAATGCCGTTGGCCGACAGGTGCTGGGACAAACCGGGTTCATCGCGCCAACGACCGGTGTTGTCGATGAGCAACGCGTTCGAGATTCCCCACCGTGTGTAATCAATAGTTGCGGGGTCATCGGAATAGATGACCTGGATTTCGGTGCCATTAGCGACGATCACATTGCGCTTCTCGTCCAAGGTGATGGTGCCGGCAAACTTGCCGTGCACCGAGTCGCGACGCAGCAGGCTGGCGCGCTTCACAAGATCACCGTCGCCCGCACGACGAACAACGATTGCGCGAAGACGCAGACCGCGGCCGTTGCCGCCATGGCCCAAAATGATGCGTGCGACTAGACGACCGATGCGACCGAAACCATAGAGGACGACGTCGGTGCGCTGTTCCGCGGCTCCGTTCACAACGCCGACAGGGATCGAGCTCAACAAGTAGTCGCGCATGCTCGACAGAGCAGAACCCTCAAACTGTGCGCGCACTCGCGCGACATCGACCTTGCACGGGCTGACCTCGAGACCGGACAGGGTTTCCACGATGGCGAGAGTGTCCTCGAGGGGCATGGGAACTCCGTCGCGGTGGCGAGCGGCTCGGTGCGCCTTGACAATCTCAATCGGTGAACGATCAATCAGACTGCGGCCGTTGCACGAGAGCACGACCCCGCGATCGCGATACAGCCGGCCAATCAAGGGAATGAGTTTCTCGGCCACTGAGATGGTCTTGGCCCAGTCTTTTTCCGACTGTGTGATGTCCACGGTGCTCCTCGCGTCATTGCGGCAACTAGCTAACTGTGTGGTGGACTGCACCAGTCTATTTGGGTGCGAACGAAAATCGCAAGCATCACACCGAAGTGTCGAAAGCTAAGACGCAGGAACCAGATTGGCGCGATTCAAGACCTCGAGCACTGTGTCATGGCGGTTGAACGCATACAAGTGGATGCCCGGGGCTCCCCCGCGCACGAGTTCATCGACCAGATTGGTGGCGTACTGCACTCCCACCTCGGCTCGGCCTTCGGCCGTGGGTTCGATTTGCAAATTGATAGACAGCTCGGACGGCTCTTTCTCACCGGTCAGTTCGACAACTCGCTGCAAACGCTGATGCGATGTGATGGGCATGATTCCCGGCAGAATCGGCATTTCCACACCCGCGGTTCGGGCTCGATCAACGAAACGGAAATAGTCGTCCGAGTGGAAGAACAACTGGGTGATAGCAAAATCTGCTCCGGCAGCCTGCTTCGCCAACAACGAATCAATGTCTGCACGAGTCGAACCAGATTCGGGATGTCCGTTAGGGAACGCCGCGACCGCCACCTGAACCTTTGCCGGCCTTGGGTCAATGTGCCGAGCCGTTGATCCCATCACGGGGAAATCTGTCCACGGTTGGCGCTCGGACTGGACGTGGGTAATCAGCTGAACCAGTTCCGCGGCGGAACGTACATCCCCGATGAAATCGCCGATGTGCTCCTCATCGGTAGGCGGATCCCCGCGCAATGCCAGGAAACTTGAGATTCCCGCTTCCATGAACTCGCGAACAACGTCGGCCGCCTCTGCGTGGGTCGTGCCCACGCAGGTGAGGTGCGCCATCGGCTGAACATGGGTGTTATTGAGAATGTAGGTCAACACCTCGAGTGAGGAACGGCGCGAGGAACCGCCCGCACCAAATGTCACGGAAATAAACCTCGGATGAACCTCGGAGAGTGCACGAATAGTTTCGTAGAGAGAGGGAGCTTTGTCGGGAGTTCGCGGCGGGTACACCTCAAACGACACCGGGACAGCGCCCTCGCCGAAAATGTTCACCACGCCGTCTCCTTATGAAAAATCGCACTGGTACAGGACCAACGCCCCACCACTGCGACCCGTCAATTCTAGCGACAGGCCAACCTCGCAAATCGCAATAGAGTGAAAGGGTGATGACTCGACTGAAATTCGTCAGCGACGAAGTTCTCACCACTTTTACGGGCAACCCCGAAGGAAACCCGGAGTGGGCGCAAAAACTTGCGGAAGGGAACGACACCGGATATTTTGCCCCTGGATCCGACCCATGGGTCATTCACTCGAGCTTCCCCACGCTCGTCGCCGGTGTTCGAGCGCTGTTGGTGCAAGCGCTACACCCCGGCGCGCTCGCAGGAGTCCGCGACTGGTCGCGCTACACCGAAGACCCCCTGGGGCGCCTTGCCGGCACAATTCGGTGGTTGGCGACCGTGACATTCGCGGACACCGCTCGCGCCGATGCAGAATGCGGGAGAGTCCGGAAACTCCACGACCGCGTGAACGGAACGTACCAAACGGGTACGGGAGACGAATCACCATATTCTGCACACGACGCCGACCTCGCCACCTGGGTTCACGACGTTTTTGCCGACTCGTTCCTGACAACACACCAACTGCTGCAGGGCGGGCTCTCGGACAACGGTGACCGATACGTCGCGGAATGGTCGTTGGTCGGCACGAAACTCGGAGTTGAACACCCGCCACTCTCCGTGGCGGAACTACACGCACAAATCGAGTCGTACCGCACCCGCGGATTGCTGCGCACCGACGACAGAACACGTGAAGTCATTGCCTTCGTTCGGCGGCCGCCGCTGCACCCCATACTGATGCCGGCCTATGCGGTTCTGTTCCATGCTGCGGTCGCCACTATCCCCGCGCCGTACCGCAGAATGATCGGCATTCGGCGGGTGCCTCTCCCCATCCTGACCACAGCACGGGTGACGTTGTGGGCTCTGCGCAAAATTATTGGACCGACATCGCCTGCAGAACTGCACGCACTGTCACGGCACGCACGGATTCAGCACGCAGCATCGGCGTAGTTACGACGCAAAAACAGACGATTGTGTCGGTCGCTTCACTATCCAGGACAAATAGGCGGCGACGACGCACAACGCTGCGCCTCCCAGCCACGCATAGGTGTACGTCCCCAACAGGTCGCGACTAAAACCCGCCACGGTTGCCGCGATTGCAGCACCCACCTGATGCGACGCAAAAACCCATCCAAACACGATGTTCGCACGGTCGCCGAAATATTCGCGACACAGTGCCACGGTCGGAGGGACCGTCGCAACCCAGTCAAGACCATAGACAACAACGAAAATGACGATGCTCGGGCTGATGTCCTGAGACAGCAGGGTGGGCAAAAACGCCAACCCGACCCCACGAAAGAAGTAATAACCCACCAGCAGATACCGCGGGTTCACACGGTCGGTGAGCCACCCCGACATTACCGTGCCGATGATGTCGAAAACCCCTACGACAGCCAACAGGCCTGCAGCGGCCGTGATGCTCATGCCATGATCGTGCGCCGAAGGCACAAAGTGCAATCCCACAAGTCCATTCGTCGTTGCGCCACAAATCGCGAAAGCTGCAGCCAATGCCCAAAAAGTTTTAGTCTTGCTGGCGTCCACCAGGGTGGTGATTGCGAGCTTCATCGCACCCGTGCGTCGTGGTGGCGGCACATAGTCGGCCGCATCGACACCGTAAGGCCCAACTCCCAATTCAGAGGGGTCATTGCGAATGAACACCAGCACCAGCGGCACTACCGCGAGCGCAGTCCCCGCAATCACGATTGACGCAGCACGCCAGCCGGTGGTTTCTGCCAACGACGCGACCAGAGGCAGGAACACCAGCTGTCCCGTCGCGCTTCCAGCGGACAGAATTCCCACAACCAAGCCACGCCGTTTCACGAACCATCGCCCCGCAATTTCGGAGGCAAACACCAGGGCCATAGAACCGGTACCGATGCCAATGAGCACGCCCCAGGTCAGGAAGAGCACCCATTCAGCTGTAACAAACACGGTCACGCCACTGCCCGCAGCGATCATTACCAAAGCAAAAGACGTAACACGCCTGATGCCGAAACGACCGATCAGTGCGGCGGCGAACGGCGCGGTGAGGCCGTACAACAAAATATTGAGACTCACCGCAGTCGACATGACTCCGATCGGCCACCCGAACTCGTCATTGAGCGGAATCATCAGCGGGCCCGGTGCGGCACGGAATGCCGCCGCACCCATCAGCGCGATAAATGCTGCGAGCGCCACCAACCATGCAGGGTGAAAACGACGAGACATCGCAGCCTTTCTGTTGTGCTGCACTCAGCGTACTCCTGCGGCCAATGGGCACTCGGGCACAGCAGGTACTGGTACCCTTGAATAATTAGAGAAAATCCTTTTCTCGACGTCGGAAGTTTCTTCCCTCACCGCCCAGTGCGGTTGACATCATTCTTGCGGCGAACGGATGCACCACAGGGTGCGTTCGCCATCAGCTCCGTGCGTTCACCAAATGCGCCACGAGCCCACTCTGATAGGTAATATCCATGTCCGAAATGACATTTGCAACACTTGGCGTGCCCACAAAATTGGTTCACGCCCTGACAAACAACGGAATCACCGCTCCGTTCCCCATCCAGGTAGACACTCTTCCCGACACACTGTCGGGCCGCGACGTCCTGGGCCGAGGTAAGACCGGATCAGGCAAAACCCTCGCCTTCTCGATTCCGATGGTGGCCCGATTGGGCACCACACTCGCCGGCGGATCGCGCCGTGCGGGACGCCCCTTGGGTTTGATCCTCGCACCGACTCGCGAACTGGCAACACAAATTCTTGCCACGATCGAACCGCTGGCGGCCGCCTATGACCTCAACGCCATGACAATCTTTGGTGGAGTGTCCCAGAACCGCCAGGTGGCGCAGCTGAAAGCGGGCGCTGACATCGTCATCGCCACGCCGGGACGCCTCGAAGACCTGATGAAGCAGAAATTCATCCACCTCGACGCGATCGAAATCACCGTACTGGACGAAGCAGACCACATGGCCGACCTCGGATTCCTGCCCGGCGTGACCCGAATCCTCGAGGCCACCCCACGGGACGGACAGCGTCTGCTGTTCAGCGCCACCCTGGACAACGGGGTCGACAAGCTCGTGAAGCGTTTCCTTCACAACGAAGTCTTGCACTCCGTTGACGAGGCCAATTCCCCCGTCGTCCAGATGACACACCACGTTTTCGAAACTCCCAGCGTCGAAGCAAAACGCCAGCTGGTCGAGGCGCTGGCATCGGGCACCGGTCGTCGCATCCTCTTCATGCGCACCAAACACCATGCAAAAAAACTCGCAAAGAGCCTGTGCGAAGCTGGGATTCCTGCGGTTGACCTGCACGGAAACCTGTCTCAGCCGGCACGAGACCGCAACCTTGCCGCGTTCAGCGACGGAACAGTCAATGTTCTCGTCGCCACCGACGTGGCCGCCCGTGGTGTGCACGTCGACAACGTCGAACTCGTCATCCACGTCGACCCGCCCATGGAACACAAGGCGTACCTGCACCGTTCCGGTCGCACGGCCCGTGCCGGAAACGAAGGCGACGTTGTCACGCTATGCCTGCCGACACAGAAGAAGGATGTCGCACAGTTGTTGCGCAAGGCCGCAATTTCGGTGGCTCCCACTCCCGTTCACCTCGGCTCACCCGAGGTACTCGCACTGATCGGCGAGGTAGCACCCAAGGTGGCATATGCGCCCCGCGCCGAGCACAACAAGGGTGGCGGCCAGTCCACCGGTGCCAACGCGCAGCGCAAGCGCGCCGCACGTGAATCGCGTGACCGTTCGGGTCGCCAAGAGGCCAAGTCCGGTTCTGGACGGGGCGCAGAACAGTCCAGCCGAAACCATGGCCCGCAGGGTGCACGACGCGGCTCAACCGCTGGTCGCAGTGAATACCCCGGTGCGGCACGTGGCGCCGGCGGTAACAAGCGATCGGGTCGAACCCAGGGTCGCTAGGCCCTATTTATGCGTGTGGCCACTCACCGAGGTGAGTGGCCACACGCACAATCGGACTAATTAGGCTGCGGAACCAATGATTGCATCCACATCGATTTCAACGAGCATGTCGGGTGCCGCCAGTGCGCAGACCTCGACGGCTGTTGCCGCGGGACGAATTTCTCCAAAAATCTCACCGTGAACCTTGCCGACAGCATCGAAATCGGCGATGTTCGTCAGATAGATTCGCGTACGCACCACATCGGCGAACGTTGCACCGGCAGACTCCAGTGCGACGGCGACGCGTCGGAAGATTTCACGAGTCTGCTCGGCAGGATCGCTGCCTCCGATAGCTCCCTCGGGAGCACCAGCAGTGGTTCCGGCCACAAATACGAAAGGTCCCGCCTTGACCGCGCGGGAATAGCCCACAACGGGCTCGTAGACGGAACCGGACGAAATAAGAGTGCGTTCAAAATTCATATCCACAGCCTAAACCTTGCCAGTGAGCGAATAAACCGTGAACCGGAGCCAAGAATTGTGATCGAACTCTGCGGAAACAGAAAAAGACCGACATTTCTGTCGGTCTTTTTCGTTACGGTCGGGCTGACAGGATTTGAACCTGCGACCCCTTGACCCCCAGTCAAGTGCGCTACCAAGCTGCGCCACAGCCCGTATGCCTTTCGGCAACCTCTCAATCCTACCCCCTGTGGAACCCGCTCGAGTACACAAATAGGGTCGAATTATGCGGAAACGGCGAGAAGTTCCTGAATGGCCTGTTCGAACACGGCGTGGTGTGCGTCGACGTCAGCCTTGGTTGTCGTCGGGCACATGAGGGCCATGTTGTGGAACGGCGTCAGCATGATTCCGCGGTTGGCGAGATACAGGTGCAGGAAGTCTTCCAGCTCGCCGTCCGCAGAATTGGCCGCCTCTGTGCCGTTCTTGGGATACGGCTTGGCGAAACGGTATTCGGCACGAGCGCCCAACTGATTGATTGACCAGGGTAGGTCGTATCGGTCAAAAATGTCGTTCATGCCGTCGGTGAAATAGGTGGCTGTGTCGATCATTCCTTCGAATGCGTGATCCGTGAGAACACGTTCCAGTGTTGCGCGCATTGCGGCGACGGATAGCGGGTTACCGGCGAGGGTGCCGCCGACGCCGCCCATATCAACGAGGTCGAGGTCGGTTCGCGCCAATACCTGCTCGGCGAATTCCGGGCTCAAACCATAGGCGCCGGTGGGAATTCCGCCACCAATCGCCTTGCCGATGACGACAACATCTGGTTCCAGGTTGTGGGTCCGCGTCATTCCGCCAGGCCCCGCACTAAACGTGTGGGTTTCGTCGATGATCAGCATTGCCCCATATTTTCGGGTCAAGGCGCGCACACCCTCGTGATACCCCTCGTCGGGAAGGACGATTCCGATGTTGGTGAGTGCGGGTTCAATAAGAACTGCGGCAACGTCACCATGAGCCAGTTGGCGCTCGAGCCCCTCAAGGTCGTTGAACTCGGCGACCCGACTTGTTTCGGTTACGTCCACGGGTGAACCCACGTTTCCCGGTCGGCTCATGCCCTCACCGTCAGGTCCCACAACGATCAGTGATTCGTCCACCGAGCCGTGGTAGCAGTACGAGTGGAACAGCACCTTCGGCTTGCCCGTTACAGCGCGCACCAGTCTGATGACCCAACGATTCGCATCCGTGGCCGTGAGGCTGAAGCTCCACCGTTCCATGCCGAATCGGCGTGAGAGTTCCGCCCCCACCCATTCGGCGTCCTCGGTGGGCAGCATCGTGGTCAGACCGCCAATGTTGTCCACACGGAATTTGATGGCGGCCACCACTGGTGCAGCCGAGTGTCCCGCCATGGCGCCGGTGTCGCCCAGCGCAAAGTCAATATACTCGTGGCCGTCAATGTCGCGGATGCGGTTGCCGCGAGCGGATTCCAAATAGACGGGGAATGCGCCGGCCTTCTTGTTCATCCACGTCATGGGGACTCGGCCGAATAGGTGATCAGCACGGGCAAAAGCGGCTTGAGATTTGGGTCGCATTGCCGAGAAAAATTGTTGCTCTCGTTCGAACAGGGCGGCCAGGTGAGTGCGGTCAATGCCGGTCACGATTTTCACATCCTTGTAGAAAAACCGAAGTGGTTATCTCGAATCTATGCGAAATCGCGTGCAGAAATCAAATTTCGCGAGCAAATTCGTCGCGGATCCCTTCGAGCAGTGCGCGGACTTCAGGCCACGATTCACCAAAACGGGGGTGCAATTCCAGCTCGTGGACCTCGTGGATCGGCACCCACCTCAGTTCGATGCTCTCGCCGTCATTATCGAATGGTTCGAAATACCTCGTCGCGCGGCCGATTACGGTCGAATATTTCCAAAACCCCAAATCGATGACGAACTCACCCGCACGTTCAATCGCATCCAACGGAACACCGGCCTCTTCGTGCGCCTCCCGGAACGCTCCCTCTTCGAAGGTTTCGTTGAGCCGGATCGCCCCGCCCGGAATACCCCACGTGCCACCGTGGTGGCTCCACAGTGCGCGCAACTGCAGCAGGACCGAATCGGTTTCGGGATACCAGACAAGCACCCCGGCTGCCCCGAATCGCCCCCACACCTTTTCCCCATTGGGGCCATAGACCCAGGCGTCGCCCGGGTCACGCAAATGCGGAGGAGGAAGGTGTCCCATGCGGCAAGCCTATCCCCGGCGAAACTTACTTCTTGGGACCGCGGCGCTCACGCACACGCATGTTGACCTGGATGGGCGAACCCTCGAAGCCCCACACTTCGCGAAGTCGACGAGTGATGAATCGACGGTACTGCGGGTCGAGGAAACCGGTGGTGAACAGCACGAATGTCGGAGGACGGGTCGATGCCTGCGTTCCAAAGAGGATTCGAGGCTGTTTGCCGCCACGCACAGGGTGCGGGTGCGCCATCGCCAGTTCGGCAACAAACGCGTTGAACTTTCCGGTCGGAATTCGGGTATCCCACGATTCCAGCGCCAACTCCAGTGCAGGCACCAACTTTTCGAGGTGGCGACCAGTACGAGCCGAGATGTTCACGCGAGGAGCCCACGCCACGTGCGCGAGGTCCTGTTCGATTTCTCGTTCCAGGTAGCGGCGGCGATCGTCGTCGAGCAGATCCCACTTATTGAATGCCAGTACCAGCGAGCGGCCCGATTCGAGGACCATGTCGATGATGCGGATGTCCTGTTCGCTGATCGGTTCGGTGACGTCCAATACGACAACAGCGACCTCAGCTTTTTCCAGTGCCGCTGCGGTTCGCAGCGACGCATAGAAGTCAGCGCCCTGTTGCAGGTGCACACGTCGACGAATACCGGCGGTGTCAACGAAACGCCACACCTTGCCGCCGAGCTCGATCTGCTCGTCGATGGGGTCACGGGTGGTGCCCGCCAGTTCATTGACGACTACGCGTTCCTCGCCGGCGGCCTTGTTCAGCAATGACGACTTGCCGACATTCGGACGGCCAAGGATTGCGACACGACGGGGTCCACCGATTTCGGTTTTTGCTACGGCCGATACTGAAGGAAGGACTTTCATCGCGGCTTCGAGCAGGTCATAAACTCCGCGGCCGTGAATTGCGGACACGGGGTAGGGTTCGCCAAGACCCAGTGACCACAGGGCGGCGGCTTCGGCCTCCATACGGGGGTCGTCGACCTTGTTGGCGACAAGAATCACAGGTCGGTTGGTCGCGCGGAGCATCTTGACAACGCGCTCGTCGGTAGCGGTTGCACCAACAACTGCGTCCACCACAAAGAGCACTGCGTCGGCCAGCTCGATCGCAATCTCGGCTTGGGCTGCGACGCTCGCATCGATGCCACGAGCGTCGGGCTCCCACCCGCCGGTGTCCACGATTGTGAACTTGCGGTCGTTCCATTCCGCCTTGTACGACACACGGTCACGAGTCACACCAGGGGTGTCTTCGACCACGGCCTCGCGGCGACCCAGGATGCGGTTTACCAGAGCCGACTTGCCCACGTTGGGGCGACCAACAATCGCCAACACGGGAAGAGCGGGCAGCTCAATCGCCTCGGTGGTGTCGCCCAGTCGCGCCTCGATGATGGCAATGTCATCCTCATCGAGGTCATATTCAGCAAGGCCCTGACGCAGAGCATCGGCACGAACCGATGCTTCCTCGTCGCTTAGCGCCTCGAGCTTGTCATACAGGTCGGGCATTTCGGGGTAGTCGTCGTTGTCGCTCACGGAGCACTCACTTTCACACGCACAATGTCATAGACGGCTTCGACCGTCTGCTCAAAATTCAAATCCGATGAATCAACGGGAACGACTCCCGGTGCGGCCGTGAGGAAGTTCACGACACTCGAATCCTTGGTGTCTCGCGCACGGAGCGAACGCTCGGTGTCCTCGCGAGATGCGCCGGCAACCTCACCAGCACGCCGTGCCATTCTAACCTCTTCACGGGCCGTCAGCAGAATGCGGGCCGTCGCCTCGGGCACAACAACCGTGGTGATGTCGCGACCTTCGACAACAATTCCGGGCCGATCGCACTCGGCGATGAGCCTACGCGTTAACAGTTTCATAAACAGCCGAACTTCAGGATTCACCGCAACTGTGCTCACCGTGTCGCTGATTTCGGAACTACGGATGATCGTCGTAACGTCGGTTTCGCCAACCCGCACGTGCTCGCGCTCGGGGTCAACCGAAATCTCGTAGGGGAACGCTTCCAACACTGCCGATACTTCGGCTGATGACGATGCATCGACACCGGTCTGCGAAAGCCACCAGGCGAGCGCGCGATACGCGGCACCAGTGTCGAGGAACCCGAAACCCGCCCGCACTGCAACTGCGCGCGAAACCGACGATTTTCCGCTTCCCGCGGGGCCGTCAACGGCGACGACAAGTTCGCTCATGCGTCATCCCCCGCGATTCGCCAGCCTCGCGATTCGAGGTCAGAGACGAGCTGCGCCTCGGCCTCGGGCAACACACTAATTTCCGCGAAACCGACCTGTGCGCCGGGCGAATGCTCAAGCCTCAGGTCCTCCATGTTGACACCCAGATCGCCAATTTCGGTCAGCAACGCGGCCAACTGGCCGGGACGGTCATCGATAATGACGAGAATCCGGGCGAATTTACGACTGTTACCGTGCTTGCCGGGAATCCGGGACACACCCGCATTACCGTGCGCCATCAACGATGCCACGGCAGCTTCGCCCGCACCCGATTCGAGACCCTCAATCACCGAGCTGAGGTTATCGCGGACACCCCGCAACACCTCGGTCACGGATTTCGCGTTGGCCGACAGAATTTGCACCCAGAGCGCCGGGTCGCTCGCAGCAATTCGAGTCACGTCCCGAACGCCTCCGCCGGCCAGGTTCATGGCCTCGCCCGCGGCACCCACGAGGCTCGCGGCAACCGCAGAGGACACAACCTGAGGAACATGGGACACTACAGCGACCGCCGCATCGTGGTCAGCTGGGCTCATCCGGACCAGGCTAGCACCCACGTCCTGCGCGAGATCCTCGACGAGTCGAATGGAATCGGAAGAAGAATCAGGGGTGGGGCACAATACCCACGCACGCCCAGTGAAAATGTCGGCCCGGGCCGAGACAGCTCCCCCGCGTTCACGACCCGCCATGGGGTGAGACCCGACATAACGGCTGAGGTCAACACCTCTCTCAGTCAGCTGAGCCACGATGGATTGCTTGACGCTCGTCACGTCCGTGACTGTTGCCCGTGGAAACAGTCCGAGTTCCCTCTCGATCGTTGCCGCAGCTACGTCTGGTGGCACACAGACGACAACCAACGCAGGGTTGTCGCCGTCACGGGCGGCACGGCCAGCGCCATACTGCGATGCGAGGACTACCGCCGTGGGCGAAACATCGACCAGCGACACGTCCACACCATTACGGGTCAGCACGAGGCCCAACGACGTGCCCAGAAGACCAGCACCCACGATACGGACCTCTCCGTGGATTCGACCGTCAGTCACGCTCGCCTCCCTCGGTGTCGTCGCGTCGGGACAGCGTAATGATGTTCCGTACCTCCACATTAGTGAGTTCGCGCGTCTGACCTGCCTTCAGCCCACCGATATGCAGCGGCCCGAAACTCTTGCGATGTAGGTCGATTACCGGATGGCCAATTGCATCGCACAGTCGTCGAACGATGCGGTTGCGACCCGAGTGCAAAGTGATTTCGATGACCGAAGTTCCCCGCGACGGGCTACCCACGATGTGCGCCTTATCCACGCGGATAAACCCGTCTTCTAATTCGAGGCCGTCCTTCAACAGGCGCAACGTTCCCGGCGCAACTTCGCCCTGAACCTTTGCAAGGTAGGTCTTTGACACCTCAAAAGAGGGATGTGCCAAGACGTGTGCAGCATCACCGTCGTTGGTGAGGATCAGTAAGCCTGAGGTCTCGTAGTCCAGCCGGCCAACGTTGAACAGTCGTTCGTCATAATCGCGAACAAATTCCTGCAAATCGCGACGACCGTGTTCGTCCATCATCGACGACACCACGCCGGTGGGCTTGTTCAACATCACATAACGCTTGGACACATCGGTCTGCACGGCGACACCCTTGACTGTAATCCGGTCACGCTCCGGATCCACACGCGTCCCCAGCTCGGTGACGACAGCGCCGTTCACCGTCACGAACCCGCGTTCAATCAGAATTTCGCTGGCACGGCGAGATGCCACACCCGCAGCCGCCAACACCTTCTGCAGGCGCTCAGCTGACATCGTCGAAGCCCTCGGACCCGTCATCGAGCAACGGCGAAATGAGGGGAAGGTCTGAAATGTTGTCGATGCCCAGATGCGTCAGCAACATGTCGGTCGTGCCATACAGAATTGCCCCGGTTTCCAGGTCTGTGCCGGTTTCCGTGATCAAACCACGCCCCACCAGCGTGCGGATTACCGAGTCCACGTTCACAGCACGAATACTGGACACCTGGCTGCGGGAAACGGGCTGCTTGTACGCAATCACAGCGAGAGTTTCCAATGCCGCCTGCGACAGTTTTGACGGGTTCTGGGAGTGCACGATGTCCCGGACGAGGTCGTCAAAAACCTCGCGAACATATATGCGCCAACCCCCGCCAACCTCACGAAGCTCAAAACCGCGCATCGGTCCGTCGAGCTCACCGTTGAAGTCCGCCATCAACGTGTTCAACGCCTCGGAAACCTCACCAACTGGCACTTCGAGCACCGTCGCCAACGACACAATCCCCTGCGGCTCGTCGGCGACCATCAAAATGGCTTCGAGTGCGCGTGCAAGATCACGCTCCATAATCTGCTCCTAAAGTGATGAGGTTCTCGTCCGACCAATTCGAGGCGGTCCACCGAATGGTGAGCTCGCCCAACGGCTCCAACTGCTCGAACGCGACAGCGGACTGCCGATAAAGTTCCAGAATCGCGAGGAACCGTGCGACAATGACGCCCTTTTGCTCTGCACCGGCAATGATCTGCCGGAAGGTGGTTGCCCCAGCACGGACCAAGGACACAACAATTGCAGCCTGTTCCCGCACGCTCACGAGCGGCGCATGCAGATGGTCCAAGCCCACAACGGGAATTTCTCGAGGCGCCAGAGCCAACAAGGCAATCGTGGCAAAATCACCGGCCGAAGTAGTCCACACCAGTTCCGGAATTTTTTCGCGGAACTTTTCTTCCAACCGCACATTACGTGGGTGGCGACGTGACTCTGCTTCGATGCGGGTATTAAACCACACCGAAATATCCTTGAACGCACGGTACTGCAGAAGCCTGGCGAACAAGAGGTCGCGCGCCTCAAGGATTGCGACATCCTCGGCATCGGCGTACTCGCCCTGGGGCAGCAAACCCACAATCTTCATGTCCAACAAGGTTGCGGCGACGACCAAGAATTCGCTCGCCGCATCCATTTCGGCAATACCGTCGAGGTCACGCAGATAGGACAAGAATTCGTTGGTCACCGCACCGAGCGACACATCGGTAATGTCCAGCTCGTGCTTCGAAATGAGCCGAAGCAACAGGTCAAACGGGCCGTCGAAGTTTGTCAGACTGACCCGGAAACCGTCCTCAGTTTCAGGCAATCTTTCCACTAGCAATCAGTTCCTTCGCGAGCTCGCGGTACGCATTGGCCGCGGGGTGCTCGGGAGCGAAGCTGGTGATCGGCGAACCGGCGATGGTCGAGTCGGGGAACTTGACCGTGCGGTGGATGGCCGTGTTCAACACCTTGTCACCCAGGTTGACGTGCAACGTCTCGAGGACTTCCTTCGAGTGCAGGGTGCGAGGGTCGTACATGGTGGGAATGATGCCGTCGATCTGGATGATTGGGTTGGTCCGCTGTGTGACCTTTTCGATGGTGTCGAGCAGCAGGGCCACACCGCGCAGTGCAAAGTATTCACAGGCCAGCGGAATCAGCACGCCGTGTGCCGCGGTCAACGCGTTGACCGTCAGCAGGCCCAGCGAAGGCTGGCAATCAATGAAAATAACGTCGTACTCGGCCACGATGGGGCGCAGGACGGATGCGAGGATGCTTTCACGGGCAACCTCGTTGACGAGTTGGACTTCCGCGGCCGACAAATCAATGTTGGCGGGGATAATGTGGATGCCGTCCACCTTGGTTGGCTTGATGACCTGGCGGACGTCCTTGACCTTGCCCATCATGAGCTCGTAAATCGTGTCACCCTCGTGGTTCATCATGCCTAAACCTGCGGTCAAGCCGCCCTGAGGGTCGAAGTCTACGACGAGTACCTTACGACCGAATTCGGCCAAGGCACCGGCCAAAGAAATCGTTGTCGTGGTTTTTCCCACGCCACCCTTTTGGTTGCACATTGCAATGATGCGTGCAGGTCCGTGACCGTTCAACGGGGTGGGTTCGGGGAAATCGCTCATGTCCTAATTCTAGGGGTGCGAGGCCCTTACCGTTCCAAATCAGTGCGGCGCCAAGGCGCGTGGATGCGCGGTGCGATACGCCTCTGTCACCGCATCCCGGGTGACCAGAGTATAGATCTGTGTCGTCGCCACGGACGAGTGACCCAAGAGTTCCTGCACAACGCGAATATCGGCCCCACCACGCAAGAGGTGAGTGGCACACGAGTGGCGGAATGTGTGCGGGGAAATATGCGCGGTCACACCCGCGCGTTCCGCAGCCGCCCGAATGATCAGAAAAATCATGTGGCGGGACAACGGCTTTCCGCGAGCACCCAAAAACAATTCCGCATACCCGCCCTTGCGGGATGACAACACTGGACGTGCGCGAACCAAGTATGCCTCCAATGCTGCCCTAGCATAGCTTCCCAACGGGACAATTCGCTGTTTATTGCCTTTGCCCGTTACGGTGACAAACTCACGGATTCCCTCATCAACCACATCGTCCACGGTCATCGTCACGGCTTCCGAGACGCGGGCACCTGTCGAATACAGCAACTCCAGCAACGCTTTGTCGCGAAGACCAATCACGGTTTCCGTTTCGACGGAATCCAGAATTACGCCGATTTCCTCGACAGTTAAAGCTTTCGGCAAACGGGATGGAATGGACGGTGTCATGACCGAACCAGTGGGGTCCGCCTCGATAATCCCCTCGTCGACGAGGTAGCGGTGAAACGATTTCAGCACAGAAAAGGCGCGGGCCACACTGGTGGACGCCAGCCCCGCCTCACGCAACGAACCCAAATATTCACTGACATGTTGGGACGTAATCGCAGACATTGCTCGGTCACCGACGAACACTCGCCAACGGCCAAGGTCCCGGCGATATGCGGACACCGTGTGGGCACTGCGACCGCGTTCGACCGAGGTGTATCTCAGAAACCTGTCGACCGCGACATCAATGACGGGCTCGAAGCCGCGATCACCGATGCGCACCGGAACCTACTGAGATTCCGAACCGTCGAACAGCACCTCGGCGTTCTGGCGGTCAATCGCTGCAGCGACCAAACCGCGGAACAACGGGTGAGCATCCGTCGGACGCGAACGCAGTTCAGGGTGAGCCTGGGTTGCGACATAGTACGGGTGAACCTCACGGGGCAGTTCCACGAACTCAACGAGCGAACCGTCGGGGCTGGTGCCCGAGAACGACAGACCTGCAGCGCCGATTTGAGCACGGTAGGCGTTGTTGACTTCGTAACGGTGACGGTGACGCTCGAACACAGAGTGCGCGCCGTAGGTCTCCGCAACAACTGAACCATCGGCGAGCGCCGCTTCGTAGAGGCCCAAACGCATGGTGCCGCCCAGGTCACCGCCCGAGACGATGTCCACCTGCTCGGCCATCGTCGCGATGACAGGGTACTGTGTGTCGGGATCAAATTCGGTCGACGATGCACCGTCGATACCGACGACATTGCGCGCGTACTCGATAACCATGCACTGAAGACCCAGGCACAGACCCAAGGTGGGGATGCCGTTTTCGCGGGCAAAACGCAGCGCTCCGAGCTTGCCTTCGATTCCACGAATACCGAAACCGCCGGGTACGCAAATTCCGTCGACATCGCCGAGCTTTTCCTGGGCGCCCGCGGGGGTCTCGCAGTCATCCGACGCGACCCAACGAATGTTAACCTTCGCATCGTTGGCAAAGCCACCGGCGCGCAATGCTTCTGTCACGGACAAATATGCGTCCGGCAGGTCGATGTACTTGCCGACCAATGCGATGGTGACCTCACGCGCGGGGTTGTGCACGACGTTGAGCAGGTGAGCCCATTCGCCCCACTCGACCTCGCCAGCGTCAAGTCCGAGCTGGTTGATGATGTACGAGTCGAGGCCCTGCGAGTGCAGCATCGCAGGAATGTCGTAAATGCTGGGGGCATCGGTTGCATTCACCACCGCGTCTTCGTCAACGTCACACATCAGGGCAATCTTGCGACGGTTTCCGGCAAGAACGGGACGGTCGGAACGAAGGACGAGCGCGTCGGGCTGAATTCCGATCGAGCGGAGTGCTGCGACGGAATGCTGGGTCGGCTTGGTCTTCTGCTCACCCGAAGCTCCCATGTAGGGCACGAGGGAAACGTGAACAAAGAAGACGTTCTTTCGACCCAATTCGTGTCGGACCTGTCGAGCCGACTCGATAAAGGGCTGACTTTCGATATCACCGACGGTGCCACCGATTTCGGTGATGATCACGTCAGGACGAGGTGTTTGTTCGGCCTGGAGGCGCATGCGACGCTTGATTTCGTCAGTAATGTGCGGGATCACCTGCACGGTCTCGCCGAGGTATTCTCCACGGCGTTCGCGCTGGATAACACTCGAGTAGATCTGACCGGTCGTGACGTTCGCCGCCTGGCCGAGGTTAATGTCGAGGAAACGCTCGTAGTGTCCGATGTCGAGGTCGGTCTCTGCGCCATCGTCGGTGACGAACACTTCTCCGTGCTGGAACGGGTTCATCGTGCCCGGGTCAACATTGAGGTACGGGTCAAGTTTTTGCATCACGACGTGCAGTCCGCGTGCGGTGAGAAGGTTGCCGAGACTTGCCGCCGTCAGGCCCTTACCCAATGAGGAAACTACGCCACCCGTCACAAAAATGTGCTTAGTTACTGGGTTGGCTCCGCCGAATTCTTCAACATTCTTCACGGGATTTAACTCTATCGCGTGTTCGACGAAATTGGAGAATCAGGTTTACTCAGAGCGCGTCGCGGAAGTCGCGTGCGGCATCCAGAAGTTCTTGGGCGTGCGCCCTTGCGGTGTCGCTCTCAGGTGTCCCACTCAACAATCGCGCAATTTCAGAAATTCGACCATTGTCGTCGAGGGTAGTGATTGTCGATTCAGTGAATTCGCCACTCGTGTCCTTGACAATCGTCAGGTGGTTGTCGGCGAACGCGGCAACCTGGGCCAAGTGTGTAACAACTATCACCTGTGCGTTGCGCGCCAAACGTGACAGACGTCGGCCGATCTCGAGAGCACTGGCCCCTCCGACGCCGGAGTCGACTTCGTCGAACACCATGGTGGGAACGCTGTCAGTGCCCGCAATAGCTACTTCCAATGCCAACATAATTCGGGACAGCTCGCCACCCGATGCGCTCTTGGCCACGGGGCGAGGCTCTGTGCCAGGGTGCGGGGTTAACGAAAATTCGATGATGTCTGCCCCGTGCGAGGTCAAAACGGGCGACGGCGTGACCGTTACGTGAAATGTTGCCGTCGGCATCGACAGCGCGCGTATTTCTGCGGTGACGGCTGCGCTCAATCGAGATGCGGCATCGGCGCGGCCGGAACTGATCTGCGCGGAAAGAGCCTCCAGGGCGGTATGAAGTCGCACAATGTGTTCATCAAGTTCCGTGATTTCGTCCGATGTGCGATCTAAATCACAGAGTCGATCACTTGCCGAAGCCAAAAGACTGAGCACATCGTCGAGCGTGGGACCAAATTTTCGGATAATTGCGGCAATCGCAGCGGAACGTTCCTGAATTTCTGCCAGATCGCCGCCGTCCACTTCGAGACCTGCGGCATACGCTGACACACCCTGTGCGGCCTCACGCGCCACAATCGATGCCTCGGACAGAAGTGTTACGAGTGTCTCCATCGCGGGGTCAGACGACGCCACGCGTTCCAGTGTGCGACGAGCCGTTTCAATTAGGCCAATAGCATCAGCAGAGCCTGATTCCGAGCTGAGCGCCTCGTGCGCCTCGTGCGCAGCACGACGCAGGTCATCAGCGTTCGCCAGCCGTTCGGCAATCTCTTTGAGTCGCTGGTCCTCCCCCGCAACAGGTGCTACCGCCTCTATTTCAGCGACGGCTTCCCTCAGCGACTCTGCTTCCACCGCGCGCACAGCAGCATCTCGGACGAGTTCTGCCTGGCGTTGCACCGCGGCATTCCATTGATCAAACAGTTCCCGGAATTCCACGAGGGGCTGCGTCACAGATACCCCCGCAAAACGGTCGAGCGCGTCACGCTGAGCCGAAGCTGACTTGAGGCGAATTTGGTCACTCTGACCGTGAATCGCCACCAACGTCGAACCGAACTCGCCCAAAGCTCCGATGGGGACCGCGGCGCCTCCTACCGACGCCCTCGAACGTCCTTCAACACTGACCACACGTGAGGTAATCACCTCACCGTCGTCCACTGCACCGCCAAGTTCTACAACGGCATCGGCAACGACGGGGTCCGTGATTGACCAATAACCCTCAACGCTGGCACGTTCCGAGCCTGTCCTCACCACAGCGGAATCTGCCCGATCGCCCAGCAATAACCCAAGGGCGGACACGACCATCGTTTTACCGGCACCCGTTTCACCGGTAACCGCCGTGAATCCCGGTGTGAAGGTCATCCGAGCGGAGCTGATGACGCCCAAGTCACGAATGAAAATTTCGTTAATCACGGGACTCTGCCCCGCCACGCCACCCCGTCACGGGAAGAGAGAACTTTTTCACGAGACGATCAGTGAAGGGCCCATTGTGGATGTGCGCCAAACGCACCGGCACACCCGACCGGCGGGCAACCACACGCGAGCCGGGCACCAAATCGAACGTGCGACGTCCGTCGCACCACAGCACCCCAGCAGCCGCCGTGCGAGTCAACAGCTCGACCTCAAGGGTGGAATTAGGACCGACCACAAACGGGCGAGCAAACAGCGCATGTGCGGACAGTGGCACCATGATGAGAGCTTCTACCTCTGGCCATACGACAGGACCACCCGCAGAGAATGAATACGCAGTGGAGCCCGTCGGCGTCGACATCAGCACCCCATCGCACCCGAATGTCGAAAGGGGTCGAGAGTCAATCGAGATGACGACCTCGATCATGCGTTCACGTGCTGTTTTTTCGACGCTTGCCTCGTTGAGCGCCCACGTCGAATACACGACTTCACCGTCGCGGACTACCTCCACGTCCATGGTCATTCGCTCTTCGACCGTGTACTGCTGGGCAAGGCACCGCGCAATTGTGTCGGCCAGATTCTCAGGCTCTAACTCGGCGAGGAAGCCCACATGCCCCAGGTTCACACCCAACAGTGGAGCAGTGCTGCCCCTCATGATTTCGGCAGTACGCAAAATGGTGCCATCGCCACCCAAAATGATGGCCATTTCGACATCCATCGGTGCGATGTCGTCGCCTAAAACTAAAGGAGAAACCGTGGTGAGAGCGGCGAATTCGTCGCGCTGGTTTCCCAGACACACTACAGTCGCGCCCCCAGCGATGATGAGCTCGCACGCCAGTCGAGTGGCCTCGAGCGATTCCGGACGCCCCGTGTGAGCAACGACAAGAAATGGTCGAACAGTCACAGTGCCCTCCTTACATCGACTCGATAATCTTGCTCCATTCTCGCGCATCGAGCGGAGAGTTGGAGTCGCAGTACAGGATAGCTTCAATATTTCCGTGCTCCCCCGAAACTGGGGATAACGTCAACCCGGAAACTGTAAGACCGCAAGCTATGGCGCAGTCGACTACATCACGGATGGCTGCTTGTCGTTTCGTGGCATTACGAACAATGCCGCCATCGATACCTGACCTACCGACCTCGAACTGTGGCTTGACGAGGAACACGTATCCCGCCGCCGCACCCACGCTCTGCACAAGCGCCGGGATGATCATTGTCAATGAGATAAACGACACATCGGATACAACCAATGAAATTTCGGGTGCGCTGGCCGAAAGCTCTGCCAGACGCTCCGCCGTCACATAACGGGCGTTCTCCCCCTCGACTACGTCAACACGGTCATCGTTGCGAATCGTGGGGTGCAACTGATCGCGCCCCACATCCAAAGCGATAACCCGCCGCGCACCGTGCGCAAGAGCCACCTGAGTGAAGCCACCCGTCGATGCGCCGACATCCAACACTGTGGCATCGTTCACCGAAATATTCCACGTACGAAATGCGTGCTCTAGTTTGTAGGCCGCACGAGAAACCCACTGATCGTGTTCGTCACAGAAAACTATCTGGGATGCGGCGACCGGTGTCGACGCTTTACGGACAACTATCCCATCGATGCTGACAAGGCCCGACGCGATTGCACGAGCTGCACGAGTGCGCGAATTCAGGATTCCGCGCTCAACCACCGCCTGATCCAGGCGAACGGTCTCAGCGGGTTGAGTCATCGAGGCGACGACGAAGTTCACGTTCGAGAGAAGCGAAACCCTCGGCACGTTCCGAGAGAGGCTCCGCGGCAATTCGGTCGAGTTCCTCGGCAAAATCGTCCGAGAAATCTGATGTGGTCACGTCATCCATGATTACGAATATATCGTCGGATCTACGTCGAGGCCATAAATACGCAACCCCGAACGATAAATCAGAGCAGCCGAGGCGCGCAACAGGTTCACGGGGGAATCTCCGGCACGCGCAACACGCACCACATGTTGCTTCATACGCACGACAGCGTCACCCACGCTCGCCGACGTGACATCGCCGTCGATTTCGAACAGAGTCTCGGGGTATTCGTCATCGAGCTGTCGAAGATCGTCCAGGATGTAGGTCGGACGCATTGTTTCATCGGCAGCCAAAACCTGCTTAGCCTGGTCAATCCCCGTCAAGACCAACGCCGAACGCATTCCCGCACGATTTGCGCCGAGAATGTCCGTGTCCAGCCGGTCACCAATGACCAGCGGATCCGACGCGGCAAAACGTTCACGCGCATAGTCAAAGATTGCCTTTTCAGGCTTCCCCGCAAAAACAGGAAGTCGGCCTACAGCCAGGTGTACAGCAGACACGAGCGTACCGTTACCCGGGGCGATTCCACGGGCAACGGGGATGGTCCAGTCCGTGTTCGTTGCAACCCACGGAATACCGGAATGCAACGCGAACGAAGCTTCGGCAAGGTCAGCCCAACCCAAATGGGGTGCGAAGCCTTGAATCACCGCTGCAGGCTCGTCTTCCGCAGAGAACGTCACGACAAAACCAGCATTCTCAACCTCGGTGATCAAGCCTTCGCCACCGATCACCAGAATCACGGAACCTGCAGGAACCAGTGTCGCCAAAAGCTTCACCGCTGCCTGCGGCGAATTCACCACATCCGCAGCTGTAGCGGGCAGCCCTAATTCACGCAGGTGCTCAGCAACAGCCTCTGGGGTGCGGGACGCGTTGTTCGTAATGTACGCAAGACGTGAGTGTGAGGTGGCGGAAACCAGGGCTTCCACCGCAAACGGCACTGCGTTAGTGCCCTTGTATATCACTCCATCAAGGTCGGCAAAAATGACATCGGTGCCGCTCAGCGGAGTCATCGACTATTTGTCCTCGGACTCAACTGGCGCGACTTCGTCTGCGTCTGCGTCTGCGACTGCGTCTGCGTCCGCGGAATCATCGCCCTCTAATTCATCTTCGTCGTCTTCCTCGTCCTCATCGGAAAGGAGTTCGTCTAGCTCGTCGTCGTCGCTCGCCGGCGGTTCGTAGCCGGGATCGATCGTGTCGAGGTTCACGCCATCACCTTCGAGCTCTTCCTCGGTGAAGAGGCGTTCGGTCTCGACGGTCAAGGTTTCTTCAGGGGCATAAGCAGCCTCGGTGAGACGAGCGTATCGACGCCACTGAGCTGCCTCCTCGGCACGGCCCAGTTCCTCCAGGACTTCGGCGTTGGCGTCGAAGAGAGCGACGCACTCAACTGTTGCCTTTGTCGGGTCGAGCTGGGGAATCTGAAGTTCCGCCAGTGCACGGTCGGCTTCACCACGGTCAAGGCGAATGCCGGAGAGT
>JACCDN010947077.1_pt1 | contig 23407 bp, 20 predicted proteins | sample 7441691 | NCBI WGS metagenome assembly JACCDN01 (sample SAMN15323439, study PRJNA562643) | freshwater metagenome | isolation source: river surface water | place: USA:Blue River Watershed | collected 2017-08-16 | reverse complement strand
ATTTATGATGTGTCTCACAGTGACATTCAAGTGGATGATTTAGCAAAAAAGTTAGAATAAGTAGTATTCTAAAACGATGAAAAAGTCAACAATTCTTTTGTTATTCACTATAGTTGTCTTTTGTGGCACAACTATGCATGCACAAGCACAATCATCCACTTTTTTAGTGGGCACCTACACAGATGCTTCTGAGCAGGGCATCAATCAAGTATCGTTAGATCATAAAACGCATGCATTAACATTGCAAAAAATCATTTCCAATGTTGACAACCCATCGTTTATTTGTACCAACAAAAACAAATCTATTGTTGTCGTTGTTGAAGAAACTGCGGGTGATCAAGGAGGGAAAATCACTTCGTATGCAATTACGGGAGCCGATTATTTTACCAAAAGAAGTACCTTTTTTACAAAAGGAAACCACCCTTGTACGTTGGCTTTTAGTCCCGATGAACACTTTATCTTAGTTGGGAATTATTCTGGCGGAAACGTAGGTGTTTTTCCGATAGATGGTTTTGGCAAACTTTCGGAAGCTGTTGCGACTTATCAGCACACAGGGGCTAGTGAAAATGTCTCAAGACAAGAAAAGCCGCATGTTCATTCGGTGGTTTTTCATCCTACGGAAAATAAAATTTTTATAGCCGATTTAGGAAATGACACGATAGAGTTTATTCCGTTTGATTCAAAAACCAGCGCATTTTTAGAGGTTGAAAAAGCCATTGCAACAAAAGTTCCGGCAGGTTCAGGACCTAGACATCTTCTATTTGATACCAAAGGAGAAACACTTTTCGCAACTTTTGAATTGTCAAATCAAGTAGGGGTGTATCGTTTTAAAAATGATAAACTCCAACTAATCCAATTGGCTCCAATCACAGATTCTACTAAAAGTGGAACTGCGGCAGAGATCAAAATATCAAAAGACAATAAATTCGTGTATGCTTCTGTTAGAGGGGATGATAATTTAATTGCGGTCTACCGTTGGGATTCAGAACAATTGACCTTGATACAAAAAGTACCTACAAAAAAAGGCCCGCGTAATTTTATTTTTACAGAAAACGAAGAACTCGCGCTGGTGGGAAGTCAATTTGAGAATTCTATTTCAGTATATACTAGAGATAAAAAAACAGGTTTGTTAACAGCAACCCAATCTGAGTTGATTATTAACAAACCTGTTTATTTTTGTAAATTTTAATTAATTATTGTCTGAATTTATTCTTGGTGATAATGTCTTTGAGTTTGGCTTTTACATCTTCGCCCGAGTCATAGATCATTTGTTCGTTACTTGGAAATGGAACTGATTTTCTTCCAAAATAGGTTAGATAATTATCTTCACAAGCACGTTTGTCACCATTGAAATTAGCATAAGTATAGTCAAAAACATATTCGCTTGTAAGCGGAAAAGAGGCTATCAATTGATTGTTGTTGTTTTGGATGTAGTCAACTTTTGCTGTTATTTGGACTGATTTAAACTGTTTGAATTCGTAAATTTGCGCTTTCACTGTAATCATATTATCCACTTTAATTGGATTTCCGGCATTATCTTTAATCACATTACCGTTCGAATCCAGTAAGTTTTTTACGCCATCTTTGACTTGTTTTTCTTTGATGAACTCTTTTTCTTTAACCTGTTCGGGTGAAATAATTATATTTCTGAAATTAACCATTAAACCATAATCATACGCTATTCCTTGCAATTTGGTACTGTGGTAAACTGTCCAGCGATCATTTAATCCGAAGGTGCCAAAATTCAATAAGTCGTTTTGTAATTGAGTCGGAATAACTAAGTTGGTTTCGTTTTTTGTGTAAACATAAATATAGTCGGTTCCTTTTTGCAATGCCAAATCGATCAAGCTTGATACATCTTTGTAATTTGCATTCAGTTTTTTGATGTATAAAAACTCTTCGTAAGCTTTTCTATAATTCAATTTGTCATTTGTTGCTAGAAGTTTTTTAGTTGAGGTGTATAAATATTCTACTAACTTGTTTTTACTAGCTATTATTTCGTCAGCATAATCTTCCATTGGGAATTGAGCATCACGCCCCTCTGAAATCAATTTTAATGGTTCCAAAGGTCGAATTAACTCCTGACGATTTGAAAGCAAATTATAAGTTTCATAGATTTTTTCTAAGTTGTCTGGGTTTGAATCTTTGGACCAAGCTTCAATATTTCTTTGATCTCGTTCTTTTGCTTTGGCATAAGCTTCTTCAAGTAAATATACATAATCCTGATTTCCCTTTGCGTTTTTATTACTTCTTAAGCCTTCTACAGATTTTCTAATAGCGGCATCATAGTCTCCACTGGTAAGCATTGTTCTTGTAGTTTTTACTCCGCAAGACAATGTGAAGATAGTTAAGAGTAAAAGACAGGTAATTTTTTTCATAATAGATAATTTTTTTAATCCATGTACAAATAACAAGCCAAAATAATAAGTATCATTTATTTTCTCACAAACGGAGGTAATAATTTACTGGAAACTTCTCCAAAGCCTATTCGAACAGAACTGTTTTGACAATATCCTTTCATAATTACCGTATCGTTATCGTTGATGAACTTACGTTCGGTGCCATCGTTTAATTTCAGCGGATTTTTACCACCCCAAGTTAATTCTAGCATCGATCCAAAACTATCAGGAGTTGGTCCAGAAATCGTTCCGCTTCCCATCATATCGCCACTGTTTACTCGACAGCCATTTGAGGTGTGATGAGTAAGTTGTTGCGACATTGTCCAATACATGTATTTGAAATTAGATTCTGAAATTAACGTTTCACCACTATTTTCAGGTTTGATGTATACTTCTAATTTGATGTCGAAGGAATGTTTTCCGTGTTGTTGTAAATAAGGAAGTGGAGCTGGCTCCTGGGTTGGTCCTTTTACTCGAAAAGGCTCTAAAGCATCCATGGTTACAATCCAAGGCGAAATAGAAGAAGCAAAATTTTTGGCTAAAAAGGGTCCGAGTGGCACATACTCCCATTTTTGAATGTCGCGTGCGCTCCAATCGTTTAATAATACCATTCCAAATATATAGTCTTCTGATTCATTGATTGGAATGTTCTCTCCCATAATGTTGGCATCTGTTGTAATGAATGCCGTTTCAAGCTCGAAGTCAACCAATCTAGAGGGGCCAAAAACCGGTGTGGTTTCTCCATTTGGAAGGGTTTGTCCCATCGGTCTGTGAACAGGAATGCCGGATGGAACAATAGTTGAACTTCTACCGTGATATCCTACAGGAATGTGAAGCCAGTTGGGTAGCAAGGCGTTTTCAGGATCGCGAAACATTTTACCCACGTTGGTTGCGTGTTCTTTACTTGAATAAAAATCAGTGTAATCGCCAATTAAAACAGGAAGCTGCATTTCAACATCTTCTATGTTGAAAATGATGATTTCACGGTGTTCCTGGTTGTCTCTTAATGAAGGATTGTTGCTGTCAAAAATCTCACTCAACCGATTTCTAACCAATCGCCAGGTCTTTTTTCCGTCGGAAATAAAATCATTCAAAGTGTCCTGCATGAACATATCATCGGTCAATTCGATTCCATCGAAATAATTTAACTGTTGTAAGGCTCCCATGTCTATGGCAAAATCCCCGATTCGGGTTCCGATAGTGATCACGTCTTCTTTGGTAATAAATACTCCGAAAGGTAAGTTCTGTATAGGAAAATCGCTGTTATCGTGAACCGCTAACCATGATTTTTGATTGGGATTATAGTTTAATTTTGGCATGTGTAAGTTTGTTGATTTGTTGTTGAAAAATAACTAATCAAATATATCATTTTGAATTTATTTGACAAACATATTTCGTAATTTTGAAAAGTTTTTAACTAAAATCTTAAAAAATGCAACGCGACGAACAAATTTTCGATCTAATTTTAGACGAACAAGAAAGACAAGTACATGGAATTGAGCTAATTGCTTCGGAGAATTTTGTCAGTGACCAAGTAATGGAAGCTGCAGGTTCTTGTTTAACCAATAAATATGCTGAAGGATATCCTGGAAAAAGATATTATGGAGGATGTGAAGTAGTAGATATCGTAGAACAAATTGCTATTGACAGAGCGAAAGCATTGTTTGGAGCTGAGTATGCAAATGTGCAACCACATTCTGGTTCACAGGCAAACACTGCCGTTTATCACGCTTGCTTGAAGCCGGGTGATAAAATTTTAGGATTTGACTTATCGCATGGTGGGCATTTAACACACGGGTCTCCTGTTAACTTTTCAGGTAGATTATACAGTCCTGTTTTTTACGGAGTAGAAAAAGAAACCGGGCGTTTTGATTATGACAAAATTCAAGAAATTGCTACTAGAGAGCAACCTAAATTAATCATTGCTGGGGCATCTGCTTATTGTCGTGATATGGATTTTGCACGTTTCAGACAAATTGCGGATAGCGTAAATGCTATTTTATTAGCCGATATTTCGCATCCAGCCGGATTGATTGCCAAAGGATTGATGAACGATCCTATTCCGCATTGTCATATCGTAACTACTACCACGCACAAAACATTAAGAGGACCAAGAGGAGGAATGATATTGATGGGGAAAGATTTTGAAAACCCGTTTGGATTAACTACACCAAAAGGAGAAATCAGAATGATGTCTTCCTTATTGGATTTGGCAGTTTTTCCAGGTAATCAAGGTGGACCCTTGATGCATATCATTGCTGCAAAAGCGGTTGCTTTTGGCGAATGTTTGAGTGATGAGTTCTTTAAATATACGATGCAAGTTCAAAAAAATGCAAAAGCCATGGCTGAAGCGTTTACCAAAAGAGGTTATGATTTAATTTCTGGAGGAACAGACAATCACATGATGTTGATTGACTTGCGTAATAAAAATATTACGGGTAAAGATGCTGAAAACGCATTGGTTCGCGCAGAGATCACGGTGAACAAAAACATGGTTCCTTTCGACGATAAATCACCTTTTGTAACTTCTGGAATCCGAGTTGGAACTCCTGCTATTACGACCCGTGGTTTGGTTGAAACAGATATGGAAACCATTGTTTCATTAATTGATCGAGTGATTACAAATTACACAGACGAAGCTGTTATTGAAGCAGTAGCCGAAGAAGTAAATGAAATGATGGGTGATCGTCCAATGTTTGTATTTTAATATTACATTATGTCAACTTTTAGATTAAAACTTCCTACTGATCCAAGATGGGTGAATATTGTCGAGCAAAATATTGAAGATATTTTAACCGATCATGCTTGGTGCGAACAAAAAGCGGCCACCAATGCCATTACAATCATTACCATTAATTCTGAATTTCCGGATTTAGTTTCTGATATGTTGGCTCTTGCCAAAGAAGAGATCGAACATTTTCAAATGGTGAATGATATTATAGTAAAACGTGGCTTGGTTTTAGGAAGAGAGCGCAAAGATGAATATGTAGGAGAGTTGGCACAATACATGAAAAAAAGCAACACCGGAAGCAGGGTTTCAGGCTTAGTAGAACGCTTGTTGTTTTCTGCAATGATTGAAGCTAGAAGTTGTGAACGCTTTAAAGTTCTTTCAGAAAATATCCAAGATGAAGAATTGGCTGTTTTTTACCGAGAATTGATGGAAAGTGAAGCGGCTCATTATACAACCTTCATTGGATATGCAAGAAAATACGGACGTGGAATTGATGTTGAAAAACGTTGGCAAGAATGGCTTGAGTTTGAAGCATCGGTTATTCAAAAGTATGGCAAAAATCAAACGGTACACGGATAATAAAAAAAAGCTGCCTCCTAAAGGCGGCTTTTTTTATATCAAAAAAAATATAATCTAAGAGTAAGCAAAAAAGAAGGACATTTTTTCTATTTTTGTTCAAACAACCAGCACGCATTATGTATAAATTGATCATTCGACCTTTACTTTTTTTATTTGATCCAGAGAAAGTACATTATTTCACCTTTTCAGTCATTAGAAATTTGTCCCTAATTCCAGGTTTTTCCTCCCTCACAAAATGGGTGTATAAAGTCAATGATCCCTTATTGGAAACGGAAGTATTTGGATTGAAATTCCCAAATCCAGTTGGACTAGCAGCCGGATTTGATAAGGACGCCAAACTATATCAGGAATTGTCAAATTTCGGTTTTGGATTTATAGAAATCGGAACTTTAACACCGGTGGGTCAGGACGGAAATCCTAAAAAACGATTGTTTCGATTAAAGGAGGACAATGCTATTATCAATCGGATGGGCTTTAACAATGGCGGCGTTCAACCAGCAGTGGAACGTTTGAAAAAAAATAAAAACGTATTGATTGGTGGAAATATCGGAAAAAACAAAATCACATCAAACGAAGAGGCTGTTTTAGATTATCAAATTTGCTTTGAAGCATTGTTTGATCATGTAGATTATTTTGTGGTTAATGTGAGTTCACCAAACACGCCCAATTTGAGAGCACTTCAGGACAAAGAGCCATTGACCAAATTGTTGCAAACGCTTCAAGATGCCAATGTCAAAAAAACAACATCCAAACCCATTCTTTTAAAAATAGCACCCGATTTAACGGATGAACAATTAGTAGACATTATTTCCATTGTAGAAGATACTAAAATCGCCGGGGTAATTGCAACCAACACCACTCTTTCAAGAGAAGGCTTGGTTTCAAACAATAAGGAGGAAATGGGAGGTTTGTCTGGGAAACCACTTAGTAAAAGAGCTACAGAAGTCATCCGATTTTTACATGAAAAAAGTAAGGGGTCTTTTCCAATAATTGGTGTGGGCGGTATTCATACGGTTCAAGATGCTTTAGAGAAATTAGAGGCAGGTGCGAGTTTGGTTCAACTTTATACGGGATTTATTTACGAAGGCCCCCAATTAGTTAAGGATATCAATAAGGCTGTAGTTGCCAAACGAAGAGCTAAATAAGTGAAAAAAATCAAAATCATAGAATGTCCTCGTGACGCCATGCAGGGAATCAAGCCTTTTATTCCCACAGAGCGCAAGGTAGATTACATCCAATCCTTACTTAGAGTTGGGTTTGATACGATTGATTTTGGTAGTTTTGTTTCCGCAAAAGCGATTCCGCAAATGCAAGATACTGCTGAAGTATTGGCACGCCTTGATTTATCGCAAACAAATAGTAAATTATTAGCGATTATTGCCAATACGCAAGGCGCGCAAACTGCTTCGCAACACCCAGAAATTCAGTACTTAGGTTTTCCGTTTTCCATTTCAGAAAATTTTCAGATGCGAAACACCCATAAAACGATTACCGAAAGTGTTCAAACATTATCTGAAATTTTAGAAATTGCATCTGTAAAAAACAAAGAAGTGGTCACCTATATTTCTATGGGCTTCGGAAATCCTTATGGTGATCCATGGAATGTTGATATTGTAGGTGAATGGACAGAAAAATTAGCGCACATGGGCGTAAAAATCCTTTCTCTTTCGGATACCATCGGAAGCTCCACCCCGGAAGTGATTCATCATTTGTTTTCCAATTTAATACCAAAATATCCAAACATCGAATTTGGAGCACACCTTCATACCACGCCACAACTTTGGCATGAAAAGGTTGATGCTGCATACCAAGCAGGATGTACTCGATTTGACGGAGCCATACAAGGCTTTGGAGGTTGTCCGATGGCAAAGGATGTGCTTACTGGAAACATGCCAACCGAAAAGTTGCTTTCCTATTTTACAGAACAAAAAGCCGATACTTCTACAAGTCCTATGAGTTTTGAAAGCGCCTACAATGTGGCCTCAAGATTGTTTGGGGAATTTCATTAAGCCGTGCTTTTTCAATCCGCAAGCATTTGTACATCCAACAAAAATGTTTTATTTTGACGCTACTAACTCGTAGTCTCTGAAAACTATTCTTGAATTACCAATTTCTATTTACTTTTTTTTGTATATTTGCACGCAATTTAACAATTACTACAAATTGCAATGAAAGCACACACTCAAAAAATTATCGGAGAAGGATTAACGTATGACGACGTATTGTTAATTCCAAATTATTCTGAAGTTTTACCTCGTGAAGTTAATATACAATCTAAAATTTCAAGAAATATTTCTTTAAATGTTCCTATTGTATCTGCTGCAATGGATACCGTAACCGAAAGTTCTATGGCTATTGCTATGGCACAAGAAGGGGGTATTGGAGTGTTACACAAAAACATGACAATTGAGCAACAAGCAGCCAAAGTTAGAAAGGTTAAGCGTGCCGAAAGTGGTATGATCATCGATCCGGTAACTTTGGGTTTGACCGCTACAGTAGGTGATGCTAAATTGTTGATGAAAGAACATGGAATTGGTGGTATTCCCGTGGTAGATCAAGAAGGTGTACTTAAAGGAATCGTGACCAACCGTGATTTGCGATTCGAAAAAATAAATGCCCGAAACATTGTTGAGGTAATGACTTCAAAAAATCTTGTAACGGCAGCAGAAGGTACTACGCTTCAAGAAGCAGAAGGTATTTTGCAAGAAAATAAAATTGAAAAACTTCCTGTAGTCGATCAAAACAACAAATTGGTTGGTTTGATCACTTTTAGAGATATTACAAAACTAACACAAAAGCCAATTGCCAATAAAGATTCATTCGGACGTTTACGTGTAGCCGCTGCTTTGGGTGTTACTGCCGATGCATTGGAACGCGCAACAGCCTTGGTAAATGCCGGTGTAGATGCAGTGATTATTGATACAGCTCACGGACACACAAAAGGGGTGGTGGATGTTTTAAAATTAGTAAAATCAAAATTTCCAAATCTAGATGTAATTGTAGGTAATATTGCTACGGCAGAAGCTGCTTTGTATTTAGTGCAAAATGGAGCAGATGGTGTCAAAGTAGGTATTGGACCTGGATCTATCTGTACAACGCGAGTTGTTGCAGGAGTTGGGTTTCCACAGTTTTCAGCCGTATTAGAAGTAGCTGCCGCACTAAGAGGTTCGGGAGTTCCTGTCATTGCCGATGGTGGGATTCGTTATACAGGTGATATTCCTAAAGCGATTGCTGCAGGTGCTGATTGCGTAATGCTTGGATCACTTTTAGCTGGAACCAAAGAATCACCAGGAGAAACCATTATTTTTGAAGGTAGAAAATTCAAATCCTACCGAGGTATGGGATCAGTTGAAGCCATGCAAGAAGGATCGAAAGACCGCTACTTTCAAGATGTGGAAGATGATATCAAAAAATTAGTTCCAGAAGGAATTGTAGGTCGTGTGCCATACAAAGGAGAGTTGAATGAAAGCATGCAACAATTCATTGGCGGACTTCGTGCCGGAATGGGATATTGTGGTGCTAAAGATGTAGCAACTTTGCAAGAAAACGGACGATTTGTGCGCATCACAACAAGCGGAATTGGAGAAAGCCATCCACACAACGTGACCATTACTAAAGAAGCTCCTAATTATTCGAGATAGAATTTTTGGTTGTGGTCATTCCAAAGAAATTTAATGGAAAGTAAACATAAAAAAAGCTCACAAATATTGTGAGCTTTTTTTATTTATATAATGTTGTTGATTAGATTCCCAAATAATTACTTGGTGTAATCACTCGCAATTCTGCTTTTACTTCTTCAGCTACATTAAGACGTTCAATAAATCCGTGAATGGCTTCTTTGTTGATTACTGAATTGGTTCTTGTTAAGTCTTTTAAAGCTTCGTACGGATTTGGATAACCTTCTCGGCGTAAAATGGTTTGAATAGCTTCAGCAACGACTGCCCAATTTCTTTCTAAATCTTCTTCAAATTTAATTTCGTTCAATACCAGTTTGTTCAATCCTTTTAAAGTAGCTTCAAAAGCAATAAGTGTATGACCCATTGGAACCCCAATATTTCTCAAAACCGTACTGTCGGTTAAGTCACGTTGTAACCTCGAAATAGGCAATTTGGCTGATAAATGTTCGAAGATTGCATTGGCAATTCCTAAATTCCCTTCCGAATTTTCAAAATCAATTGGGTTTACTTTATGTGGCATCGCCGAAGATCCAATCTCACCTGCTTTGATTTTTTGTTTGAAATAATCCATTGAAACATAGGTCCAAATATCTCTGTCCAAATCAATGATGATGGTATTGATTCTTTTTAAAGCATCAAAAAAGGCAGCAAAATGATCGTAATGTTCTATTTGTGTGGTTGGAAAAGAATGGTGTAATCCTAAAATGGTTTCTACGAATTCTTTTCCAAATTGTTTCCAATCGGTTGTAGGAAATGCCACGTGATGTGCATTGTAATTTCCGGTTGCACCACCAAATTTCGCTGCAAACGGAACGTTAAACAACAAACGCATTTGCTCTTCAAGTCGTTCTACATACACCAAAATCTCTTTTCCTAATCGAGTAGGAGAGGCAGGTTGCCCGTGAGTACGTGCAAGCATGGGGATGTCTTTCCATTCGATAGCTAATTCTTTTAATTTAGCCACAACAGAAATTAAAGAAGGCAAATACACATCTTCAAAAGCTTCTTTTGTAGAAAGTGGAATGGCCGTATTGTTGATGTCCTGAGAAGTCAATCCAAAATGAATGAATTCTTTATAATCTTGTAATCCTAAAGCATCAAATTTTGATTTGATAAAATATTCAACCGCTTTTACATCGTGGTTGGTTGTTTTTTCGGTTTCTTTGATCCAAAGTGCATCTTCAGTGGTAAAATGAGTGTAAATTTTTCGTAATTCTTCATACGCAGAAGCATTTACTCCACTTAGTTGCGGCAGCTGGGCATTGCAAAGAGAAATGAAATATTCAACTTCTACTAATACTCTGTATTTGATTAAGGCTTCCTCAGAAAAATAAGGGGCCAAGGATTGTGTTTTACTTCTATATCTTCCGTCAATTGGAGATATCGCATTCAATTCTGTAAGTTGCATGATGTTGTGTTGTTGTTTTGAGGCTGTAAAGATAAAAAGAACTTATAAGTTTTTATGCTTTTCACGAATATTTTCTAGTCTTTTAGATGCAATAATGGACAAAAAATACATTCATTTTGTATTCGGTCAAAACCCTTCCTTTTTTCTTTGTATCGAATTAGAAATTAAAATAGCAATTATTCCTAAATTGATTTATTATTTTTGCATAAAATTACAACAATGATTGATTTAGATTATTTACATTTTCTTGAAAACATACTTACAGAAAACAGAAAAGAACGATTTTTAGAAGTTTTGAAAAATCGCACAAACCACTTTACTGTGGCAATTGAAGATGTATTTCAACTTCATAATACGAGTGCGGTGATGCGAAGTTGTGAAGTTTTCGGTATTCAGCAACTCAATGTTGTGGAAGAGAAATACGGTAAAAACATCGATAAAGAAATTGCCATGGGTGCACAAAAATGGGTAGATGTAAATCGTTTTGAATCCATAGAAAATTGTATAGAAACATTAAAAAACAAAGGGTATCAAATCATTGCAACGACACCACACAAAGAGGATTGTTTGCTTGAAAATTTTGATATTTCCAAACCCAGTGCTTTGTTTTTTGGAACAGAAAAAGAAGGGCTTTCGCAAGAGGTTTTGAATGCTGCCGACGGGTATTTAAAAATACCAATGGTGGGTTTTACTGAAAGTTTGAACATTTCAGTTTCTGCTGCCATCATTATTCAAAACTTAATGAATCGTTTGCATCGATCCGATATCAATTGGCAACTTACCGATGAGCAAATCCTTGAAAAAAGATTGCAATGGGCCAAAAATACAATAAAAGACATCAAACGAATCGAAGAGCGATATTATTCAAAAGTATAAGGCAGTCTATTCTTTGTACTCAATGATATCGCCAGGTTGGCAATCCAATGCATTGCAAATTGCCTCGAGCGTACTGAATCGGATTGCTTTTGCTTTTCCTGTTTTTAGTATGGATAAATTTGCCAATGTGATGTCTACTTTTACCGAAAGTTCATTCAATGACATTTTTCTTTTAGCCATCATCACATCTAGGTTGATTACAATTGCCATGGTTATACGGTTAATTCGTTTTCTTCTTGAATTTCGATTCCTTTTTTAAAGATTTGTGCAATGACCAAAAGTACAATTCCCATAAAAAGCCAAACATCGGCACCTCCAATTTTCAATACTTCAATTTCTGGCAAGGTAACTTGTTTACTTGCTATCCATTGGATGTAGTTTTTTGCACCAGCCGAAAACAAACCGATACCTATAGCAATATAAGCAGCCAATGAAATAAATTTACCAACGGCGCGATTAAAAGGTTGTACCAAGTTTAAATGTTTGTCGTGAATCACTTTGATAATGGTGTAAAACAATATCGCTTTTAGAATCGCAATGATATTCAGATAGGTGGTTACGGCAAAAAAATGACCTGCATCGTAGTTGTAAAGGTTTGATAAATCTAATTTTCCCCAAAAATGACTGGCTAAATCAGCGTCAACAGCTAAGGTGTAAACGGTATTTGTTAATAAGCCTCCGGCTTCAATACACAAGCCTATAAAAAGAATCCAAGATAGGATATACAATATTTTTAACATCGTTGAGGTGGTGATTTTTATTTCCATTTGTCATACAATTTTAAAGTTGTGTACAAATATCAATAAAAATTTATTGATAAACAATAAAAAATATCAATTCTTTTTCAAAACTTTATATTGTTCGTAACAATCACCGATAGCATCTAAGATTTGAAGGTCGTTGGCAGTTTTGATAAATGCTTCCGAATAACTGCAACGTTGCAAAATTTCTGGGATTTCATTTTTATCGATTCCAAGGAGTGCGGCAATCGTTTCTCGATCAAACTTTGTTTCCAGGAGGTTTCGAACGGTATCGTCTTTTTTCATTTCCTTCAATCGACGTAATTCTTTTGGTTTTTTTCCGAAGAAATTATAAAGCATGTCAGCCGGATTAAAGATCGAATTCATGACTCTAGAAAAGGCACCCGGAGAATATTCCCCTCCTTCATAGGCATTGGGTAATCCCGAAATGCTGTATCGATAATTTTCATTGGTCGGAATCAATTTTGTGTCCACTTCCAAATATCCAGTTAAGTTGTATTTTCGTACCACAACTTCTTCGAGAGCAATGGCTTTTTCGGTAAGTTTTATTTTGGCATCTCCATTTTTGATCCAATCGTTGGTTACTTTTACTTTAATCGATTGGTAGCCTACCATAGTAATATGTAGTGTATCCAGTGATTCTGCGTCTATTTCAAAATAACCATTGGTGTTAGAAACACTTCCTTTTACTTTGTTGACATTAATGATGTTCACGTTTGGTAGGGATCTTCCTGTGTTAGCATTGATGATAGTTCCTTTTACTTTGTTGTGAAGAGGTGCGTCTTGAGCTTGAGCAAAAGTGCCGATAAAAAAGGTAAGAAAAACTAAAAAATACTTCATGGTTTGATTTGAAAGTTTAAAAGTAAAAAAGTATCCTCGATAATCGGTTGCTTTGTTCCAATTATTATAAGAAAATTAACAAAATCAATTATTTTCTCAATTGTAATGAAGAACGAAGGTGACTAAATAAAAAAAGTTCCAATTAAAAAATTGGAACTTTTATATTCGAGTAGAGTAAGGTATTAGCTTCTTCTAGGTCTTCTTGTTTTTGCTGCTTCAAATGAACGTGATGCAGGACGATCTTCACCGTTTGCAGAGAATGGTCTAGAAGCACGTTGTGCCGATCCTGGTTCTCTTCTTGGTGCAGCACCTCGATCACTTCTGAATCCGCCTTCTCTTGGTCCAGAGTTTCTGTCTCCACGGAAACCACCTTCTCTTGGTCCTGAATTTCGGTCACCTCTAAAGCCACCCGAACTTCTTCCGCCACCAAATCCACCAGAACTTCTTCCGTTGTGGTCACGTCTTCCGCCACCGTCATTTTTAGAAATTTCCACATTGATGCGTCTTCCGTTAAGGTCGAAACCATTCAATACTTCCATTACTTTATCGGTATGTTCTGCATCTGTATTAAAGAAAGAAAATCCTTCTTTTACATCTACTTTAAACACGTCGTCGCGTCCTAATTCTAGTGTTTCTTTTAAGAAATCTTTCAATTGCATCCAATCGAAATCATCTCTTGAACCAATGTTTACAAAATATCTTGTAGCGCCACCGTTATTATTTTCTCTTGGAGCTCCGTCTCTTTCTCTTCGGTCTGAACCAGAGGCTTGAGAAGAAAGATCTCTGTTTTTCTTGTAATAATTGATGAATCGGTTGAATTCAACAGATACCATTTTCTTGATTAATTCTTCTTTCGATAAGCCTTCCAATACTTCATTGATGGCCGGAAGGTAGTTGTCAATTTCGTGATCTACTTCGGTATCTTTGATTTTGTTGGCTAAATGCAACAATTGAATTTCGCAAATTTCGATTCCAGAAGGAATGGTTTTTTCTTGAAATTTTTGTTGGATGATTCTTTCAATAGATGAAATCTTACGTAATTCACTTTTGGTTACAATTACGATGGAAGTACCTAATTTTCCCGCACGACCTGTACGACCAGAACGGTGGTTGTATGTTTCAATTTCGTCGGGTAATTGATAATTCACTACGTGTGTGATGTTATCTACGTCAATACCACGAGCCGCAACATCGGTTGCAACCAACATTTGGATTTGACGACCTCTAAACGATTTCATTACTCCGTCACGTTGCGCTTGAGATAAATCTCCGTGCAATGCAGCAGCGCTGTAACCGTCTTCGATTAATTTTTCTGCAACGGCTTGTGTATCACGTTTGGTTCTACAAAAAACGACAGAAAAAATATCAGGATTAGCATCTGCTAAACGTTTCAAAGCTTCGTAACGATCACGTGCGTTCACACAATAAAACTCGTGCGAAACAGTAGCCGAACCAGAGTTTTTCGTTCCTACAGTTACTTCAGCTGGATTTGACATGAATTTTTTAGCAATTCGTGCTACTTCAGCGGGCATGGTTGCAGAGAACAACCACGTGTTTTTCTCATCGGGAGTATCGGATAAAATCGATACAATGTCTTCATAAAAACCCATGTTCAACATCTCATCTGCTTCGTCAAGAATACAGAAATTGATGTTTTTGATGTTCACAAGACCTCTGTTGATCATGTCTTGCATTCTACCTGGAGTTGCCACAATGATTTGTGCTCCACGTTTAATTTCTCGGGCTTGTTCTGTAATGCTTGCACCACCATAAACTGCCACTGTATGTAATCCTTTTACATATTTTGAGTAAAGTTTAATCTCGTTGGTGATTTGTAAGCATAGCTCACGCGTTGGTGATAAAATTAACGCTTGTGTACTTCTGTCTTCAGCATCAATTTTTTGAATAAGTGGAAAACCAAAAGCTGCTGTTTTCCCTGTACCTGTTTGTGCTAAAGCTACTAAGTCTGTGTTTTGTTCCAATAGTACTGGAATCGCTTTTTCTTGCACTTCTGATGGATTCTCAAATCCTAGATCTTTGATCGCAAGCAGTAGCGACTCATTCAGACCTAATTGTTCAAATTTGTTCATATATTATTTTAAATTGTCTGCAAAGGTAGGTTTAAAAAACCATATAAGCTAATTTGTTATTTATTGATTTTCAGTTAATTACGTTTTGTTGAATTTTGATGTATTTTATAAAAGATGGATTTTAGTAAAACAAAAATTAAAAATGTGAAAAAGTAAAACTACTTTTACTGAAAAAGAGAGATATGTTTGAAGCTTTAGATACTATTGGAACATTAGTATTTGCTATGTCGGGAGCCTTGACTGCTATATACAAAAAATTAGATTTGTTTGGCGTGTATTGCATTGCCTTTGTTACGGCTTTAGGCGGTGGAACTTTACGGGATGTATTAATAGGTAGGACTCCAGTGGGTTGGATGTTACATATTGAATATGTGTATGTTATTACTTTGGGTTTTATACTCTCCATTGTATTTAACCGTTTTTTAGAACAATTAAGAACATCTATGCTTTTGTTTGATACTATTGGATTAGGTGTTTTTACTTTAATTGGTATAGCAATAGGGCAGGAGTATCACTTAGATAAGATCGTTTGTATAATTTTAGGAACTATTACAGCTACTTTTGGAGGTGTTATTCGTGACATATTGTGTGCCGAAATTCCAGTTTTGTTTCGAAAAGAAATTTATGCCACCCTATGCATTTTGGGTGGAGTCTTGTTTTTTATACTTCAAGATTTACAAGTGGAACCGAATGCGATTTCATTAACTGTTGCTATTTTCATCATCAGTATTCGTTTAATTGCTTTTAAAAACAATTGGAGTCTGCCTATTGGTGCTGTTTTTGCAAAAAAGTAATTAATTCTTTTACAGCAATTCCACGGTGGCTAATGTTTGATTTTTCTTCTAACGTTAGCTCTGCAAAGGTTTTTTGGTATCCATCAGCTACAAAAATAGGATCGTATCCAAATCCGTTGTTTCCGATTCGTTCTTCAATAATTTTACCGTTTATAATACCTGTAAATAAATGCTGTTTTCCTTTACTGTTCAAACAAATTACGGTTTTGAAATTGGCTTTTTTATTTTCCAAATCCTTTAAATTAGCTAATAATTTGTCAATATTGTTTTCATCGTTTTTAGGTTCGCCGGCATATCGCGCTGAAAAAACTCCAGGTTCACCATTTAGAGCCTGCACTTCAAGACCGGAATCGTCTGCAAAGCAATCGTAGCCGTATTTTTCGGTTACATAATTGGCTTTTAGCATCGCATTTCCTTCAATAGTATCTGCTGTTTCAGCAATATCTTCGGTACAACCGATATCGTCTAAGCTTAAAATTTGGATTGTGGAAGGAACAAGTAATTGAATTTCTTTGATTTTATTTTTATTGTTGGAAGCGAAAACGAGTTGCATAATTTAGGTTTGGTTTATTTTTCAAAGATATTGAAATTTTAGCATTTGTTTTTGATAAAACGGCAAATGTTATTTTGGTGTTAAAATATTGATTTTCAATTTTTTAAATTAAATTATAATTACCTTTAAGTGTGTTTTTGATTGTGCTTGGATGTGTCAGAATTCCTTACCTTAGGAAGATTTGGCAGTTCAATAATCTACCCTACGAGTAAAAAGTATCGGTAAGATAACGGTATATCAAAATCAACAACTGGAGGACTCTAAAGGTCCTCCTTTTTTGTTTGAAAAAATACAATTTCTATTAAATAGGATGGTACTGTAAATATTTTGTTTAAAATTTTAATCAATCGGAAAAAAAAGTATCTTTATTTTTTTAATTCTTTGCAAATGAGTTATAAACTATCTAGAAGACAATTATTTAGGAAATTTGTAAGTAAATGTTCGAATGGTTTAGATCCTTTATTAGAAAAATATAGAAGGAAAATATATAATGGTCGACGTTATCTTGACCCAACTTCTACTTCTGATATCTCCAATAGAAAGATAAATATTACTTCAGGAATTGCACCTTATACAGGTGTTTGGACAGAAAAAGAGGTTATCCATTTATTAAAAAGAACACTTTTTGGATTTAAAATTAGAGACGTAAATGCATTTGTTTCATTAGGAATGAATAATGCGGTCAATCAACTTTTGAATTTTACCAATGTAGTTCCATCTCCACCGGTAAATAATTATCAGAATGGTTTTAATGATGAAGGAGGTATAGGGTATGGCACAGATTGGACAACACATGCCTTTAGTAGTAATGCCGTAGGAGGGACTACTAATGTTTATAGAAATATAAGTTTGGCTAATTGGAGTACAGGTCAGGCATTAAATCAAGAAAATACTATACGGGAAAAGATGTTATGGTTTTGGTATCACTTTATCCCAATAGACTTAGAAACAGTTAGGGTAGCATCAGGTTCGAATTCGGCAAGGATATGCTATGATTATTTCAAATTTTTGAGAATAAATGCTACAGGAAACTTTAAAGCAATTATAAGAAATATGGCTACTCAACCTGCCATGATGTATTATTTGAACAATCAAGCCAATACAAAAACAGCTCCTGATGAAAATTTTGCTCGAGAAATAATGGAATTATTTACACTTGGAAAAGATCCATTAAGCCAATATACAGAATCAGATGTAGTTCAGGCGGCAAAAGTTTTGACAGGATGGCGAGTTCAAAATTTGACACAATCCCCAACGACAACTACTTTTGTGAGTTCGCTTCATGATACTTCCAATAAAACTTTTTCTTCCTTTTTTAACAATACAGTGATAAATTCAAATGGTGCGGCTGAATTAGATACTTTTATCGCTATGATATTTAGTAAAGAACAGGTTGTGTCTGAATATATTTGTAGAAGACTGTATCGGTATTTTGTATATTATGATATAGATGCTTCTGTAGAATTGAATGTAATTCAACCATTAGCTAGGGTTTTTGTTGCGTCTAATTGGGAGATAAAACCTGTTTTGGATACATTGTTTAAGAGCGAACATTTTTTTGATATGGCTAATCGAGGAGTCTATATAAAATCTCCATTTGACTTAGTTTTAGGAAGTTTGCGAACTTTTAATATTGATTATAATGTATCTGATGCATCTAATTTTGATGCGCAATATTCTGTATGGCGCTATTTTAATACTTCTGTAATGAAACCAATGGAGCAAACAATGGGAGAAGTCCCTAATGTTTCTGGTTGGAATGCATTTTATCAAGCCCCTTCATTCCATGAGTATTGGATTAATTCCAATACAGTTCAAAGAAGATATTCTTTTATCAATACTATTTTTAATGGGTATTATCCTACATACAATGGGTTAAAAGTTAAGATAGAAGTAGATGTTATTGCTTGGGTTATGCAATTTTCATCATCGATTATACAAGACCCAGATGAATTAGTGAATGAATGTGTGAAGTATTTATTGCCAATTGATATAAGTACATCAGTAAAAGATAGTTTGAAAGTTCAGAATTTGTTATCAAATCAAACAACTAATTCGTATTGGACAACAGCTTGGTTGAATTATAGTAATTCGCCCACCAATGCAACATATACGGCAGTTGTAAAGACTAGATTAAAAGGATTGTTAGTGTCAATTGCACAATTAGCCGAGTATCAACTAATGTAATTAAGATGAAAAGAAGAAGTTTTATAAAAAAAACCACATTTACATCAATTCCTTTATTATTAAAGGGAATTCCAGTAGTTGCCTCCTCTGATTTGTTAAGTCAATCGCTGGAAAAAATGGCATTAGCAGCGTTAAATTGTGATAGGATATTAGTAATTATTCAGCAAAATGGGGGTAATGATGGGTTGAATACGGTTTTTCCTTTGGACAAATGGAGTAATTTAGTCAATGCACGCGCTAATATTTTGATGAATCAAAGTCAAGTGCTTCCACTTTCAGGGAACCTTACCACAGGATTGCATCCTGCTATGACCGAAATGAAAGACTTGTATGATAATGGTAAAATGATCATTGTACAAGGGGTTTCTTATCCCAATCCTATATATAGTCATTTTAAAGCGACTGATATTTGGTTTACTGGTTCAGGAAGTAACACCGATTTAGACACAGGATGGTTAGGCAGAGCTTTGGATATTAAATATCCTAATTTTCCTAATGGGTATCCAACTACCGATATGCCTGATCCATTGGCGATACAAATTGGTTCAACCTTACCATTTTCTTTACAAGGCCCACATATCAATATGGGGTATAGTGCTCCCGACCCAAATGCTTTGTTGAATGTAATTAATGGAGTTGCTGACCCAGCGCCAGATTCAGACTATGGACATGAATTAACTTTTTTAAGACTCATGAAAGATCAAAGCAATGAATACATTAAAGTAATTCAAAAAGCCTATAATGCAACTCTGAATTCTTCGGTAACCTATCCTTCCAATAATAAATTAGCCGATCAATTAAAAATTGTCGCTAAATTGATTAATGGTGGTTTGAAAACGCCCGTTTATATTGTAAATCATCCCAACTCACATGATACCCATAGTGCTCAGGTCAATGCAAATGATAAAACTCAAGGAGCTCAAGCAACTAATTTAACCTTGCTATCTCAAGCTATTGGAGCCTTTCAAAAGGAAATAGAGTTTATGGGAAAATCAGAGCAAGTTTCAGGAATGACATTTAGTGAGTTTGGTAGAAGAATTAAAAGTAATGCTAGTCAAGGAACAGATCACGGTGCTGCGGCTCCAGTGCTCTTTTTTGGCGCAATGTTAAATACATCTTCTCAAGTAACAAAGACAACGTATCCTGTGCCTGGTATGATAGGGAAATCGCCTAACTTACCTACTAATGCAACAGTTAGCGATCAAGTCGAAATGCAGTTTGATTACCGACAATTGTACACAACTGTAATGCAGGATTGGCTTTGCATGACAGAAACAGAAGCAACACAGGTTTTAGGAACTAATTTTGTTAAGTTGCCGATTTTTGGTTCAACATTATTGAGTACTGCCGATTTTGATAATGAAAGTATTTTACTTTATCCTAATCCAAGTGTTGATGGGATAGTAAATTTACGTTTTCCAGATATCGTAAAAGACTATGTTAGCGTTTCTTTATTGTCAATCAACGGTCAGTTAGTTAAGAGTGAGATTTTCAAATTAAATCAAAGAGAATTGAAATTGGATTATTCTGGATTTGTTCAGGATGCTATTTATATACTAAGCATAGATTGGAATGGGAATCGTTTTTATAAAAAAGCGGTGTTTAATTAAAAAGTAGTACTTCAAAAACTGAGGCATTCAAAATAAATAGTCTTTCAATTCTTTTATAAATTTTAAATAATTATTTTTGCTGCTTGTTAAAAAAAATAAACAATTTCAATATATATCATGGTAAAAGATTTATTCGAAAGAATTCAGACTAATAAAGGACCATTGGGAAAATGGGCTTCACAAGCAGAAGGTTATTTTGTGTTTCCAAAATTGGAAGGCGAATTAGGACCTAGAATGAAATTTCAAGGAAAAGATATTTTGAATTGGAGTTTGAATGATTATTTAGGTCTTGCCAATCATCCAGAAGTACGTAAAGCGGATACTGAAGCTGCTATTGAATACGGAGCTGCTTACCCAATGGGAGCGCGTATGATGAGTGGTCATACTAAATACCACGAACAATTAGAGCAAGAATTGGCTGCTTTTGTAATGAAAGAATCAGCTTATTTGTTGAATTTTGGTTACCAAGGAATGGTGTCTATTATTGATGCTTTGGTGACTAAAAACGACGTGATTGTTTATGATGTTGATGCACATGCTTGTATTATTGATGGGGTACGTTTACATATGGGGAAACGTTTTACGTACCGTCATAATGATGTGGAGAGTATGGAGAAAAACTTACAACGTGCCACAAAATTAGCTGAAGAAACTGGAGGAGGAATTTTGTTTATAACCGAAGGTGTTTTTGGAATGCGTGGTCAACAAGGAAAGTTGAAAGAAGTGGTGGAAATGAAGAAGAAATACAATTTCCGTTTGTTAGTTGACGATGCACATGGTTTTGGAACACTTGGAAAAACAGGTGCTGGAGCAGGTGAGGAACAAGGCGTTCAAGACGATATTGATGTGTATTTTTCGACTTTTGCCAAATCAATGGCTAACATTGGTGCTTTCGTAGCAGCAGATAAAGATATTATTGATTATTTGAAATACAATTTACGTTCGCAAATGTTTGCTAAAGCGTTACCAATGATTCAAACTATTGGATCATTGAAACGTTTGGAATTATTGCGTCAATCGTCTGAGATTAAAGATAAATTGTGGGTAAACGTGAATGCGTTACAAAACGGTTTAAAAGAAAGAGGATTCAATATTGGCGATACTAATACGTGTATCACTCCTGTATATCTTGAAGGTTCTATTCCAGAAGCGATGATTATGGTGAACGATTTGAGAGAAAATTACGGAATTTTCTTGTCGATTGTGGTGTATCCTGTAATTCCTAAAGGAATTATTTTATTGCGTATGATTCCAACCGCTTCGCATACTTTGTCAGATATCGATGAAACTTTAGCGGCTTTTGAAGCGATTCGTGAAAAATTAGTAAACGGAACCTACAAACAAATTGCTGAGCAAACTACAGTTGACGTTTCGTAATTAAGAAACGAACTATAAAATAAAAAAAATCCATTCATTGAATGGATTTTTTTTATGGATTACGTTTACAATTCTTTTCGAAATGTTTTTCTGCGACAAATAATTTTGGGGTCAAAGTTTTTCCATAGCAAATGAATCGCATGATTGTCGGCTAATTCAGGAGTTCGAATGCAGTTTTCAATTCCTTTTTCGGTAAAAGTGGTGTGGTATTCTTTGAAAATAATAGCGTGAACTCCTTTGTTTTGGTACTCAGGATGTACTCCAATAAGATAAAAAGTAACGTCTTTGCTTTTGTTTCTCGCGTTTAGCAAGTGTAAGAATCCAAAAGGAAACAATTTACCATTTGCTTTTTGCAATGCTTTGGAAAAACTAGGCATCACGATGGCAAAAGCAACTAAATTGCCGTCTTTATCTTCTACAAATTTGATGTATTCCGGATTGATAAAACTGATGTATTTTTTCTTAAAATATTCTTTTTGAACATCAGAAATGGCAACAAATGAAGATAAACTAGCATAAGAAGCATTGAATAAATCAAACATTTTATCTACATAAGGAAGTACGTCTTTTGTTTTTTTAAAATTGACAGGTCGGAGTTGGTAACGCCTTTTGATTAACTCTTGCGCTTTGTCAAAATAGTCTAATTTTACGTTTTCAAAAGGGAATTTGTTTTCCAAATATTCCTTTTCGGTTACATAGCCTAATTGTTCAAAATGATTAGCATAATACGGATGATTGTACCAGGTAATCATCGTGCCAATTTCTTCAAAACCTTCAGTAAGCACTCCCACTTTGTCCAAATTAGAGAATCCCATTGGTCCTTCAACATAGTCTAAATTGTTTTTTCGACCTAATTCATAGACTTTTTCTAACAAGGATTTGGTTACTTCAACATCATCAATTACATCAAACCAACCAAAGCGAACTTTCTTCTTTTGTTGGTTATTGACTTCTTCCCAGTTAATAATGGCGGCAATTCGACCTACAATTTGATTGTTGCGATAGGCCAAATAAAAATAGGCTTCTGCGTTTTCAAAAGCTGGATTTTTAGTCTTGTCAAAGGTTTCTAATTCGTCAGCAATAATGGGTGGAACCCAATACTGGTTGTCTTTGTATAAGGAAAAAGGGAATTTAATATAGTCGGTCAATTCACTTTTGGTAACCGCTTCTTTAATTTGAATCATCGTGTATAATCTAGAAAATCAGGAATTTCTTTTTCTTAGTGCCTTTCTTGGCTCTTTTTTGTGCTTTTAAAACATTGGGATCTTCAACGGGCATTCGTACTTCGTTATAATTACCATCATAACGCCATGAAAATCCAAGTCCTCCATAGAAAATAGAAGGCGTATTTTTTAGACTAGCACTTGCCGAAGCATCAATTTGAAGGTCGTCTGTAAGTAAATAAGCGGCTCCAGCTCTAACAATAGCATCACTATAAAAATCACTTTTATAGCCTTGGTTTTCTACAAAACCAGACCATTTGTCGTTAAATCCTTTGGTCAAAGTAAGTGCGTAGCCATAACTT
>JACCDN010694711.1_pt1 | contig 23413 bp, 21 predicted proteins | sample 7441691 | NCBI WGS metagenome assembly JACCDN01 (sample SAMN15323439, study PRJNA562643) | freshwater metagenome | isolation source: river surface water | place: USA:Blue River Watershed | collected 2017-08-16 | reverse complement strand
CTTGGGAAGCCTTGGCTGCTGGCAATAGTCACACAGTAATTGCTAGCCCAGGTAAGTTGACGGACAAAGAGTTTAAGCAACTTGAAAGCGCAGCTCACCAAGGTCGATGCCAAGGTTTATTGTTGCGCGTAAGATAAGTCTCCTCTCATAGTGCAGTCTGAGCAGATGAAGCGCAGCACTAAGCCTCGGCTACAAAGACTGCACGAATAGGGGCAGGGTGACCTTCGGCGGTTAGTTTAGGATTTTCAGGGTGAAGAAACTCAGGGAGCGAGTGGAATTTCATCCAGTGGGTTGAGCGTTGTTCTTCAGTTGATGTTGGGCATACATCAACAACGCGTGGATTGTTAAAACCCATTTTACGCAGCCAGCTCAGCATAGTGTCGCAGCTGGGTAAGAACCATACATTGTTCATCATGGCGTAACGGCCTTCTGGCACTAAGACTGCACCGAGCTCGCCTTCAATCACCAGTGTTTCTAACACCAATTGACCACCCGGGCGCAATGCTTCTTTCAATTCGCGCAGGTGATCCATAGGCGATTTGCGGTGATAAAAAACGCCCATCGAAAATACTGTATCAAACGCTTGTAGTTTGGCTGGTAATTCTTCAATACCCACCGGTAGTACATCAATTGGGTGGTGGGTGCCCGCGAGCTGTTTGATCATCTGAAACTGCACGACAAAACGCGGCGATGGATCTATGCCGATCACTCGCTGCGCACCTTCGCCCAGCATGCGCCAGCAGTGATAACCATTGCCGCACCCCACATCTAATATCAAGCGATTTGCGAGTGGTGCTAGGTGTGGAATAACGCGATCCCATTTCCAATCTGAGCGCCATTCGGTATCCACATGAATACCGTGAATCCAGTAAGGGCCTTTGCGCCAGGGAATAAGTGCTTCCAAACTTTGCTGTAATTGCGCGCGGGTTTCCTCGTTGCAATCGTCGGGTATGCCAATCTCAACTTTATCGGCAAAGTTATTCTGGGTGCTTTTAATCAAGGGCATTTTTGCCATTGCCGCTTGCCATGCTGGTAAATCGCCGTAGCGTTTTGTGCACAAGCCATCCGCAATTTGATGCGGAAGTTTTTCTGACCAAGCGGTGAGAGGGCTTTCTGGCAAATAGTCGAGTAAATCGATATAAGCAGCTAAAGGGGTCGAAGCAAGTAGTGGAGAGTCATTAATCATTTGATGGCAATTATCGAGGCAAAGTTAAAACATTGAAACCAAACATCCACACTGCTAAAGCCTGCGTCTTTTAAACGTTGGCGATGCACAGCAAGGGTTTCAGGAATAAGTACATTTTCAATCGCACTACGTTTTTGCGCGATTTCTAAATCGCTGTAGCCATTGGCGCGTTTAAAGTTGTGGTGCAGTTCAATCATTAGTGCTTGATGCTGTTCATCATCAAACGCGAGCTTCTCTGACAAAATCAAAACGCCATTGGGTTTTAAACCGTCGTGAATTTTTCGCAGAATCGCAGCGCGTTTTTGTAAGGCGATAAACTGCAGTGTGAAGTTAAGTACGGCAACGGATGCATTATTAATTGGGAATTCACACAAATCAGCGCAATGCAAAGCAACATCTATTTCAGCGCTGTCGGCCGCAATCACTTGTTGGCAACGAGCAATCATCGCCGCTGAGTTATCGACACCTACAATGCTGCAATTAGCCGCTTGAATACGGTGGCGCATAGCGAGCGTTGCGGCACCGAGTGAGCAGCCTAAGTCATAGCAAAAACTATCGGGTTGCGCATAGCGCTCAGCCAAATTGCCAATCATATTGATAATGGTTGCGTAGCCCGGTACTGAGCGTTTAATCATATCGGGAAAGACATTCACGACCGCTTCGTCAAAGGCAAAGGCATCAACTTGTTGTAGCGGGTTGGCGTAAAGGCTATCTGTGGTGTAAAGCTTGTCGGTAGTGTGATCGGGCATGATGTTTGGTGCTAAGTAAGTTGGCCAGCTAAGTGGCTTGGTCGGATATTGTACCCTTTGACTATTGAAGCGACAAACCCAGCAAATAAATACGCAATTTTTGCGGGTGTCATAGAAGTGTCATAAGTACATCCGATTATAGCGATTATGAAGATCTCTAGTCTAAGCATTCAACAAACGGGTAGCACTTATTCGGAGCTCGATATGCAAACGGAATTGCAGCGCATTATTGAACTCCGTTTGCTCACCCCTGTATTTCAGCCAATCATTGCGCTGGATAGTCGTCGTATTTTGGGTTACGAAGCTTTAATTCGCGGCCCTGAAGCTAGCCCGCTACACACCCCCGATCAATTATTTTCCACAGCACGCACGACCAAACAACTAGCAGCTTTGGAATTTGCCTGCCGCGCGGCATCCTGCGAAAAATTTGTTGAATTAAATCTTAGCGGAAAGTTGTTTCTAAACATGACCCCGCTCAGTTTCACCGATTGCCAATATCGCGATGGTGTGACCCGTGAAATTTTACAGCGCGTGGGCTTGAGCCCGGAACGTGTAGTATTTGAATTGACAGAAAGCCAGCCGTTGGATCAATTCGATTTGTTGCGTGCAGCCTCCGAACATTTTCAGCGGCAGGGCTTTGCTATTGCGCTAGATGATTTGGGCGCAGGTTATGCGGGCTTGCGGGTGTGGAGTGAGCTTTGTCCTGATTACGTAAAAATTGATCGTCATTTTATCAGCGGTATCGATAGCGATCCGGTTAAGCGTGAATTTGTGCGTGCCATGTTGGATATTGCCAATCGCATGGGCAACAAAGTGATTGCAGAGAGAATTGAGACTGCAGATGAGTTAAATACCTTAGTTGCTATGGGTATTGAAAATGTACAGGGTTTTTATTTGGCTCGCCCGTCTGCGTTACCTATCTTGGAGTTCCCTGCTCATGTAAATGGATTTCAGCAGCAACAACGATTTGGTAATCAAGATATCTTTCGCCGCACAGTAGGTGAAATGATGGTGAAGGTGGATGTTATTTCTTCTACGGTTACAGCTGAATCTGTAGTTAAAATTTTTCGCGCCGATGTTCGCTTAAGCTGTGTGCCTATAGTAGATGGCGACAAACCCTTGGGGATGGTGAGCCGAGCGGAACTGCTTAATGTGTTTTCGCGTCCCTTTGCACATGATCTTTACGCTAAAAAATCCATTGCTGAATTTATTAGCCCCATGTCACTTATTGTTGATTGCAGTTGCGAATTGAAAAAGGTAGGGCAATTGATTACGGAAGATCCGCATCAGAATCTCAGTGTGGATTTTATTGTGAGTCGTGAGGGCAAATATTCGGGTGTGGGGAAAATTCGGCACCTTTTACGCTGTATTACCGAAGAAAAATTGCGGGTAGCCAAACACAGTAATCCACTCACGCAATTGCCAGGTAATGTTCCTCTGTACGAATGGATTGATCATCTTCTGCTAGCTCGTGAGAACATGGTAGTGGCCTATGTAGATATTAATCACTTTAAGCCGTTTAACGATGCTTTTGGTTACAGCTTTGGTGATGAAATTATTTTGTGTTTAAGTAATATATTGCGACGCATATTAGATGCCGAAAGAGATTTTATTGGCCATGTGGGAGGCGATGATTTTATTGTGATCTTCCGCAGTGAAAACTGGCGGGAGCGCTGTGAGCAGGTTTTTGTTGAGTTTAATGCGGCTTATTTGGATCTATTACCACAGGCACAAATGGAATATTGGAGCAATGATCGCAATGGTAGCCGTCAGCGCTTTGGCGCTTTAACACTAGCGATTGGCTGTGTTTTCCCAGATTTTACCTCTTGTACTACCCATCATCATGTTTCTCTACTGCTTGCCGATGCCAAACAAAGCGCCAAGCTGATGGGCGGCAATGCGATTTTTGAGTCGCGCCGCCGCCATAAACCCAGCGAGCTTCAATTTACAAATTAACCTTGATGCTTATAGCGCTTCGCCTCTTTTTAATTGTCTGATACCGCATCTTTGTTAAAATTGAGCTATTCTCTATGTGTTTATTTTCCCACCTAAGCTTCGGTAGCTATTAATTTTTTGCGTAAGTTCTGTGCGATGTGTCGCAAAATAATCCCTGTATCGGAGAGAGATTGTAGCTATGGCTGAGAACCCCTACGCAAAATTACAGGCTTTGATTGTCGATGACTTTGAAAGCTTCCGCATTACCCTGTCAAAAATGCTGCAAGAATTTGGCATAGGCACAGTGGATTCTGTAGCTTCAAGTAATGATGCTCTGCGCTATTGCAACTCCAAAGTTTATGATGTGATTCTGTGTGATCAAAATCTCGGCAAGGGAAAAACCGGCCAGCAAATTTTGGAAGTCTTGCGCCATAAACCTAATTTAAATAGCGACAGTTTGTTTGTGTTGGTGTCGGCAGAATCTAACAAAAGCATCATTATGGCGGCTTACGACTATGAGCCAGATGCCTATCTCACCAAACCCATTACAGGTCAAACCTTGGCGCAGCGGCTTGAGCGTTTGTTTAAACAGCGCATGGCTTTGGCGCCAATTTATAAAGCGCTAAAAGATAAAGATGTGGAATCTGCTATTCGTTTATGTGAACGAGAAGTTGCAGCGGGTAACCGTTACACTGGCTCTTGCCAAAAAATGTTGGGGCGTTTGCTGCTACAAGTAGGTGAGCTTGATAAAGCTGAAGCGTTATACCGCAATATTTTGGATGTGCGCCAACTGGATTGGGCTATGCTGGGCATGGCACAAACTAAAACAATGCAGGGTGATGCCTTAAGTGCGCAACAATGGCTGGAAGAAATTATTCAATTGAATCCGCTCAATTTAAAAGCCTATGATGTTTTGGCAAGTATTATGGCGGAGCGCGGCGATCACCAGGGACAGCAAAAAGTCTTGCAAAGAGCAGTGGATATATCTCCACTATCAATTTTGCGCCAACAGGAGTTAGGTAATGTTTCGTTTAAAAATAATGATCTCTTGAGTGCCGCTAACGCCTATCGCAAAGCGGTTAAAATTGGCGAGAACTCTTGCCATGACAATATAAAATTTCATGAAAACTTTGCGCATGCCGGTATTCAGTTAGCCAAGTTAGATAAAAATTTGGCAGCGCCTATATTGCGCGATGCATTGAAAGTTATCGCGGAAATTCCATTGCGTTTTGGTAAAACGAATAGTGTAAAAATGAATGCACTATTATTAGAGTCACAGCTCTGTGTTGCCTTGGGTGAAGAGCGGCGAGCGGAAGAAGCCTTGGTCAATGCGCAAAAAGTTATTGACGCTGATGCCCCAGCCGTTACCTTGGATACTCGTATTGAACTGGTGCGAGCATTGCGTGAACTTGGCAACAAATCTGAAAGCGATAAAATTATCGCCGAGCTGTTGAGCGAGTTTGAAGGCGATGAAGACCAGCTGCAAAAAATTGATTGCTTGCTGGATGAACCCTGCAGTGCTAAAAATAAGGCACTGGTGGCGCAGATCAATAAAGACGGCATTACGTTTTATGAAGCCAAAGATTTTGGTCGCGCAGTAGATTGTTTTACCAGCGCTTTACAAGATTTCCCGCAACATATTGGTCTGCGTTTAAATTTGGTTCAGGCTTTGATGGGGCACTTTAAGCAGGAACCAGATAAAGCGCCGTTGCTGACGGCAATGCACCAGACTATGGATTACATGCGAAAAATTATCCCCGATAACCATGCGCAGTTTCGACGTTTTCGGCAGTTGGAGGAGCTCTTGCATGCAATTACGGCATCGGCAAAGTCAGCTAATTAAGGTAGCTATATCATGAATCGAGATGTTCAAGAGGTTGATTTTTCCTTTGTCCTTGCATCCAGTGTGCACGACATGAAAAATTCCTTAGGTATGTTACTGAATACCTTGGCTGAGGTTATGGTGCAGTATCCACCACTAAATAATGAACATGCAAAATCCTATGCGGTATTGGAGTATGAGGCTGCGCGTATTAATAGTGAGTTGATACAGCTGCTATCGCTCTACAGATTGGATCATGATCAGGTACGAGCACACATCGAAGAGTGCATGGTAATAGATGTGCTGAGTGAACAGGTTGCGCGCAATCATGGTTTGTTGCAAACCCGGCAGCTCGAACTTGTGTTGCAATGCGATGAGTCTTTGGCAGGCTATTTTGACAGTGATTTAGTTGGTGGTGTTATTAATAATATTTTAGTGAACTGCGCTCGCTACTCTGAACACAAATTAATTTTGTCCGCTCAGCAAACTGCAGAGGGAATTTGTATGACAATTGAGGACGACGGGCCGGGTTATCCGCAAGATATGCTGAATGCGTCTACTTTTACTGAATCTCGCGCTAATTTTGCAAGTGGTAGACCTCATTTGGGATTGATGTTTGCTAATAAAGTAGCGCTTATGCATTGTAATAAAGCTCAGCAAGGCTTTATTCGTCTGACGAATGACAGTTCATTGGGGGGGGGATGCTTTAGGCTGTATTTACCCTAAAAGTAAGCCAATTTCTCAGAGAATCCTTCAAGTGGTTATAAATACCTAAAGAAAATAGGGCTTTCTTATCTTGGTTTAATAAAAAGCCTAGATTCGGTGCTTGAAAAGGGGGGGCGCCTATAGCATCATCCAGCCTACATATTTTGCTTTAGGTTATTTTCACTATGCTAAAGATTCGCTATAAAAATAATAAGTATAATTCGGTGTGGTTAGTGGAGCCCATGATTAGCATTGGGCGCTCTGCAACTAATGATCTTGTTGTTGATGATCCCCATGTGGCAGACAAGCATTTTGAAGTTCACGTAAGTCACGAAACTTTAACCCTGAAAAATCTTCAGCCGCTCAAGCCTGTAAGGGTGAATACTGTAGATGTTATTGGTGCTTGCACGCTTAAGGTTGACGATGAAATCACCTTAGGTGCTATCGAATTGGTTGTGATAGACCCTAAACGCGAATCTAAAGCGGGTGCAGCAGAAACGGCTAATGCAACACAAATGCGTGCGGTGCAAACTACCGGTTGGGCGCTTAAAGCTAATCACACGGCTTTAGCTAATCGTGTGTTTCCTTTAAAAGAGACCACAGTCATAGGGCGTTCTGTAGACTGTGATATTAGCCTTGCCGCTGCTCATTTATCTCGTCGCCATGCCCAATTGCAGATTATTGATGGTGCACTTTTTGTAAAAGATTTAGGCTCTGCTAACGGTACTTTTCTCAACGGTAAGCAAGTGATGGAAGCTCGAGTAAAGCGCGGCGATGAGTTGCGTTTTGATGCGTTAACTTTTGGTGTGATGGGGCCTGCGGATGAAATGGCCAAGACTACCGTTCGTTCAATTCCTGTACCTAATACACCTCCTGCCGTTAAACCTGTCTCTTCAAAGCCTAACTCGGCGAATGATAAATTTGCTACACAGCATAGCTTTGCTAAAAAAGACAAGCCTTCAGTATCTAGCGGTTCTGGCAAGGGTGGTTTGATTGTATTGGCAATTTTGGCTGCTGTGGTTATTGCTGCATTTATTTTTAAACGTTAATTGATTCAGTGAAAATCTATTTGTATTCGACGCTCGGTTGTCATCTTTGCGAACAGGCAAAAGTTATTTTGTGGCCATTGCTATTGAAATATCAGTTTCGACTAGTGGAAATTGATATTTCAACCAGTGATGAAATGGTTGAAAAGTATGGAACGCGTATTCCCGTTTTGGGTGCTGGGGATAAACTTACAGAGTTGAATTGGCCATTTACGTCTGACCAAGTGGATAGTTTTTTTGCGGAGCTTATTAAATAGTATTTTTTTAGTGTTACTGTTTTGATGCGGTCTTGTTTACTTTCTCTTCTAAACCCAGTTCGGCAATTGTTGTATTTACCCACTCTAAGGTAATTAGGTAAATTTGCGCTAATTGTTCCGCGTTAATACTGTTCTCTGCAAGATAATCCCAATCGATTTTTTCCCACTCGCCTCGCTCATAAGCCGTAGTAATTTCCAATACTTTGCCTTCACTGCCCATTTGATTGAGAATTGCATCATTGATGTGTTTACTCAAAGAAATGCTGTCGAGTAATGTTCTCATTGGGGCATCCATAAACGCATCCAATGTGGACAGTAAGCCTACGGTAAAATATCCATCTGCTTTATTTTTGCCATTTAATTTATTGGCAATAAGTTCGCACATGCGCGCTCTGGTTAAGGCCGAAACACTCAGTTCATGAGGTTTTTCGCCCAAGTTAGACATTGCGAGAATATTCACCCAGTTTTTAATTTTATTTAGGCCAAGCAACATAATGGCTTGCTTGAGAGAATCTATTTTTCGCGTTAAACCGAAAGCAGCAGAGTTTATTAATCGCAATAATTTGAAACTTAAGACTGTATCTCGCGCTAACATTTTCTCAATCTTTTCAACGGGGATATCTGGGTCTTGCAGCGCGGATAACAGCTGTAAAACGGACTGTTTGCTGTCCGACATTTTTCGTCCGCTAATAATTTGTGGACGCGCTAAAAAATAACCTTGAAACAAATCAAAACCTGCAGCCTTACAAAATTCCAACATTTCATAGGTTTCTACTTTTTCTGCCAGCAGCCGGATACCAAATGGCTTTATGTGGTTTACGTGCGCCACAACTTCTTGGGGAGATAGCTGCAAGACATCTAGTTTAATAATATCCGCGTAGGGAATCAGGTTTTGAGTCTCTGGGGTAAGTACAAAATCATCTAGCGCAATTGTGTACTTGTCTGTACGCAGCGCTTTTAGCGCATGCAGCATTGCTGCATCCACCTTTTGGCCCTCGAGAACTTCGATGACTAATTGTTTTCGATCGAATGGAGGCGGTGTATCTAAGAGGTTTCGTGTGAAATTAATAAAAGCAAGATGTCCTCCTACTACATTACCGATGGACAGTTCGGTAAAGGCATTGAGTAATACTTGCGAGCTGGCTGCATCACCATTACTAAAACTAGCTTGGTTAGCGTGGCTAGAGCGGCATAATAATTCATAACCAACCACTTTCATTTGAGTGTTGAAAATTGGTTGGCGTGCCAGTAGTGGGAAGGAGTCGGACATAACGAAGAGCGCAGCCGTAATAAAACATAACTCAAGTGTAGCTGGATATAAGTATGATACAAATTAATGCGCCATTATTGATGCTGATTCTAGTGCTATAAATCTAGCGAGCTGTTTTATCTGGCCTATACTGGATTAAGGTTTGGGTGGTTCTCGCTCAAAAATATACTTTTAGTTGTTACAAAGTGGCTATTAAATGTCTAAGTTATTGGATTCTATTGATCAGCGCACCCGGTTGGTAGGTGAAAACCGCCTAGAGTTGTTGATGTTTCGTTTACGAGGACGACAGCTTTTTGCCATCAATGTTTTTAAGGTGCAAGAAGTAGTCAAAGTACCCGTGTTACGCGCTGTACCTCACAGTCATCCGCACGTAAGAGGGGTCGCTTATTTGCGCGGCCAAACAGTTCCGGTGATTGATTTAAGTGCTGCCATTGGTGCTGGCCCCTTAACTGATATGGAAAATGCCAATCTCATTGTTGCGGAATACAATCGCTCTGTTCAGGCTTTTTTAATTGGAGCGGTAGATCGCATTATTAATCTCAATTGGGAGCTTATTTTGCCTCCTCCAAAAGGCACTGGGCGCGGCCATTTTTTAACAGCTATTACGCGCTTGGATGATCAGTTGGTCGAGATCCTGGATGTAGAACGCGTTCTGGCCGATATTATTCCTTACAACACGCAAGTCTCTGAAGCGGTCTTAGATGCCGACTTGGCGATTGAAGCTAAAAAACGCAAACTCAAAGTATTAATGGCCGACGACTCGCCAACGGCTGTTAGGCAAGTGCAAGCTACTCTACAAAACTTGGGTATTGAGGTTGTTTATGTTCAGGATGGCCTGCAGGCGCTGAAGCAATTGCAGCAGTGGGTGCGTGAGGGCCGCAGTATTGATGACGAAATTTTTATGTTAATTACTGACGCAGAAATGCCGGAAATGGATGGCTACCGTTTGACTGCGGAAGTTCGAAAAGACCCCGCCCTGAAAAATCTTTACGTAGTACTGCACACTTCCTTGAGTGGCAGTTTTAATAAGGCGATGGTTGAGAAAGTAGGGTGTGATGACTTCCTTTCTAAGTTTCAGCCAGACGAACTTGCAAAAGTGGTGCAAAAACGTTTGCGTGAAATTATCAAGCTTTAATCTAAATGCCCCTAGGGCATTTAGATTAAACACATCGTGTGATTAGAGCGTGCGTGCTGCTTCTTCCGCTGTAATAAAGGGTTGTTTTACCCCAGTGCGATAGGCGTAAATCACTGCAAACGATAATACGTTTTGCACATAAAACCGCGTTTCTTTGTAGGGGATAGTTTCTATCCATACATCGTACGGAAGTTTTATATCGTTTTTATTCATCCATTTTTTGACTCGCGTAGGGCCTGCGTTATAGGCAGCGGCAGCGAGAATCCTATTCCCTGAAAATGAGCTAAGTAATTGATTTAAATAGCGGCTGCCTAAGTTGAGGTTTTTATCGGCTTGCAATAAATCCTGTGGTTTATAGACAAGCCCCGCTTTTTTAGCTGTTTCCTTTGCTGTGGTTGGCATGAGCTGCATTAACCCCATGGCGCCTACGGGTGATTTGGCATCGCTACTGAAAGCACTTTCCTGTTTGGTGATCGCGTACACAAAGTGCGGGTCTATCGAAGTTTGACGCGCAGCGGCTTTAACGTGCTCGTGATAAGGAATCGGGAAGCGTACAGACAAGTCATCCCAATATTCGGAGTCTTGCATCGTTTGGATGGCTTGACGATACCAGCCCCAGCGATCAGCCAAGCGGCTTGCCGCAACCATTTCCTCGGTAGTGGGTAATCGATTGGTGGTAAAGTTCCATTCGCGGTTTGCGGAAGCTAATTCACCCAATAAATAAAACTCGCGCGCGCGTTGAATGCCAGGTTCTGCTTCAATTTTTGCCATTACTTCCTTGGAAATAGGCATAGGCTTGTCGAGCAAGCTGTAGTCTATCCCTAATTTATCCGATGCTAAAAAGCCATAAAAACTTCGGGTGGCGGCAACATTGGAATAAAGATCTTTGGGGGTTTTTCCATTGATCTCTTTAATTTTAAGCTGTTCCATGATGCGTGCTTGCCAATAGCTCCAACGCTCTGTTTTTAGGCTTTCTGCGGGTAAGCGCAGTAGCCAACTAAATGCTTTCTCCCAATCTTGTTGTTGCAGCGATTCGCGAATTAAGGCTTCTAATAGTTCCGGATGGCTTACATCTGGCGTTTTTGAAACTAATTCTGCTGCTTCTTTTGCGTGATCTTGGCGAATTAATTGGCGCGCGATCGCATAAGTTATTTGAACTTTCTCAAGCGAAGTAAAATCACGGCGTTTCGAGTAAGTGTGCCAAAGTTCTAGCGCCTCTAGGGCATCGGTTTCGGCGTATTTTTCAAGGCCAAGTGCAATGCTTACACGGGTTTCAGGGGTTGTTGCTTTGAAATGCTCTGGCTGCAAAATCAAGCGTGAGTTTTGGGCAACATTTTCGTGGAGCAATGCTTGTGTTTGCTGTGCTGGCAGCATCTCTTGCGCCAAGCTGGCCGCAAGACTGATTTCGCCTGCATTCACCGCTTTCATGTGGCGGCTCCAAAGCAGGGTAGGTGTCAAATAACCTGCATCTTTCCACGTTTGAAAAACTGGGTCACAGGCGGTGGATTGTGGTTTTGCAATATTCCATAGCGCTTCTACATCGTTAAGCGCGGTTCTATCGCCAGTTGCAAGGCGTGCGCGAAGGTGTAGGCAAGCAAGCTCTGGATCAGTCAGGTTGCTGTCGTAAAAACGGCGATACTCCGGCCATTTCTCTTTAATTGCCAAGGCGCGCAGCCAGCGATGACGCAAACGTTCAGCGGAGTATGAGTTGGGGTATCTGCTAAAAAATTGCTCCACCTCCCTTGTAGGCATTGCCATTAAGCGCTCGCCAAGTTCTTGATATTCAAGATAAGGTAAAAGCGGATAATTTTTAAGGCGTGGAAGTAGTTCTTTATAGCGAGTGATCTGCTTTTTTTCCAAGGCTGTTTGAGCAGCTACATAATAACTTCGTTCTGCTTTACGCGCGCTAGAGCCAGGAGCCTCGGTGTTTGCAACAGGAGTGGATTTTTTTACTTTTGCTTTTTTAGATTTAGTGTCAGTTGCAGCCTGTGCGAGAGAGCAAACGATTAAAGCCAGCAAAAGGCTCTTGGTAAAAAGACTACATATAACTCGGAACAGCATCGCTAAACCTCAAAAAATGTCGGGGATATTTTTCTATTGGCTCTGCTAATCATCAGGAGACACAGTCTTGCGAATAGACGAAATCATAACGGCATTCTAGTACGCGGTGCGCGCGAACAAAAGACTTAGTGGGTAATCGATAAAACGCATACATAAAATTGGCGATAGGGTGTTTTTAATTGGGTGATAAGTGATCAGTTTGTGGACGGTATGGTCAATCGGGTGGAAATTCTGGTTTTACTTATGCCAAATCGGCAGTTTAATCTATACTAACTGCATGCATCATTATTGGCGATTCTACGCGGATTTCTTTGCCTGTTTGGGCGTTGAATTAGCGGTCAGACTCTAATCATACCTACGTAATAGCAACCACAACCTCGAGCGGAAAGCCACCATCCATGCAAGATAAGACTCCCTCGTTTATTCATGGCATTTCTTTCCAGCTGGCCAAGATAGGCATCATTTTGGCTTTTGTGCTCAGTTTTGTAATGAGTTTTGTTCAAACCTCCTTTGATTACATAGAGCAGCAAAAAGAACTAAACAAGGTAATTGATCAAGTAATAGCCGTTGCAAAGCCGCCAGCCGCGCGTTCAGTCGCTACGTTGGATGAAGATTTATCCTATGAAGTTGTAAATGGGATGCTTAAGTACGGTTTTATTTATGAGGTTGTGATTGCCGATGAGCAGGGCACTGTTCTCTCTCAGGCAATCATTCCGCGTGATCCCGCCAATACTCGTTGGTTAACGCAAAAAATATCTGAACCTATAAAAGAATACAGTGATGTTTTAGTTATACCTGGATACACAGAAGAAAAGACAGGCAGTATTCGTTTTAAAGTGGATATGGATAAATGGTTAGCACCATTTTATGGGCGCGCCTACACCAATATGATCTTTGGTGTGTTGCGCAATATGGTGTTGGTGCTTTTGTTATTTATTGTGTTCTATTTCACCCTTACCAAACCGCTCGTTAAGCTCTCTCGCGAAATTAATAATATCAATCCCGATCACCCTGGTGTACATCGTTTAACGATGTTGCCCCCCAAGCGTCGCGACGAACTTTCGCAATTGATTGCTAACTCAAATCATCTTTTAGATATTGTTGAATTGTCACTCGCTAAGCGTCGCGCGGTAGAGCTCGCACTGCGCAAGAGTGAAGAACACTTACGTCAAATTATTGATAATCTGCCCGTCATGATTGGTGCGCGCAATATCGCGGGCTATTATCTTTTCGCCAACAAAGCTTTGGCAGATGAATTAGGTTTTACACCAGATCAAATGCGCAATTTACATGTGCGCCAACTGCTTAAAAATTCTGTCTTTGATATAGACACCATGCTTCAAAATGACTACCGCGTGATTCGAGGTAACGAAGAGCTGGATGTTATTGAAGAGCGATTTATTACTGCTACCGGCAAACAATTATTCTTGCAAACCCACATTATGCCTTTGGCATTTTATGATGAGAAAGTTGCTTTAATTGTGTCGGTAGATATTACTGACCGAAAAAATGCACAGGCCAAAATGGAGTTTATGGCGCACCACGATTCACTTACTGGCTTACCCAATCGTTTGCAATTGGTTGAGCGGCTTGAGCATGAATTGCGTCGAGCTGAACGCCACGGCTATTTTGGCGCGGTATTGTTTATCGACTTGGATCAATTTAAAAATATTAACGATTCATTGGGTCACCCAGTAGGCGATCGTGTATTGCAGGAAGTAGCTATACGTTTGCAAAATTCAGTTCGCGATGAAGATTTGGTGGCGCGTTTGAGTGGCGATGAGTTTGTGGTCGTGCTGACAGTGCTAGACCAAAATATTGAAACGGCAGCCTTACGTGCGGGCGAAATCAGTGAAAAAATTCGCACCGTAATTTCTCAGCCCTGCATGTACGACAATATGGAGTTACGTGTTACCTGCAGTGTAGGGGTGGTTATTTATCCCGATAAAAATAATTCGGTACACGAGCTTTTGCGCTATGCCGATACAGCTATGTATCAAGTAAAAGAAAAAGGCCGCGATTCTATTGAATTCTTTAACGAAGAGATGGCTGATAAAGTGAGTCGTCAATTGGTGATGGAAGGTGACTTGCATCGAGCCCTAGACGAGCAACAATTTAAATTACATTATCAGCCCAAGATTGATGTGATGACAGGTTTTGTAGTTGGTGCTGAAGCCTTATTGCGTTGGGTTCATCCGACTAAAGGCAGTATTTCGCCTATCGATTTTATTCCCGTGCTTGAAACCTCGGGCATGATTATTGATGTAGGTCAGTGGGTGGTAGAGGAGTCCTGCAAAGCACTTGAGCGTTGGAACGAGCTTGGTTTATGGCGCGAAGGAACTCGCTTGAGTATAAACATCAGCCCACGCCAATTCCGTCGCAACGCGTTTGTGGATGATGTTGTGCAAACTTTAAATAAGCACAAGATTCCTGATAATTCATTGGATATGGAAATTACCGAGGGCATTGTTATTCAACGTGTCGATGAAGCTATCACGACCATGACAGTGTTGTCGGAGTATGGCATTAGTTTCTCGTTAGATGATTTTGGTACAGGCTATTCTTCTATTAGTTATCTCAAACGGTTACCTGTTAGTACCTTAAAAATAGATAAAGGTTTTGTACGGGATATTATCGAGGATCGCAACGATCGTGTATTGGTAGAAACTATTATCACGATGGGGCGCTTGTTGGATATGGAGTTGGTCGCTGAAGGTGTAGAGCAACTAGACCAACTAAAAATATTACAGCAATTTGGCTGCCATTATTATCAAGGTTATTTATCAAGCCCTGCCGTTAGTCTCGAAGATTTTGAACGCATTTTGGTTGAGGATGCCAAAAGCCGAGAGCTAAACACCTTGCCCACCTAAACGATAAAGCTATGGTTCACATCTTCGGATGTGCAACCCAAACTGTTATGGGATGATTTAATAGAGTCTACCCAAAATATAAGGCACTACGGTTTCAACTCGCATAATGCGCTCTCCCAAATTTACCGCTGTAAACCCACATTTCTGTAGTAAATCAATTTCGTAAGGAATAAATCCGCCCTCCGGCCCTATGGCTAGAGTAATTGCATAATCAATTTGTGCGGGGCAGGGTAAATCCGTATAAGGGTGTGCAACCAATGCGCGAGTTTCACCAACAATATTTTGTAAGTCATCTTCCACAAAGGGTTTGAAGCGTTTAATTAAATGCACTTCAGGCATGTGTGTATCGCAACCTTGCTCCAACCCTAGCAACAAATTTTCTCTAATGGCATCTTCTTCCAGCAGAGGTGTTTGCCAATAACTTTTTTCAACGCGATAAGAATTAATTAAATAAATTTTCTTAACGCCAAGTGTTGCCAAGGTTTGCAGGGTGCGTTTTAACATTTTGGGGCGGGGCAGTGCTAGTACTAATGTAACCGGAAGTGGCTTTGGTGCAGTTTGCGTTAGGCTCACGCTTAAATGAATTTCGGTGTGATTAAATACAATTACTTCACCGTTGCCCATTTTTCCGTTAATAAGCCCGACTTTTAATCTGTCGCCAATTTTAATTTGGTGAATATGGGTGATGTGCTCTAAGCGTCGTGCATCGTGAATTGCAATTACATTCTCGCTAATAAAATCGGCTTCTGAAAATAAGATGAGATTCATAAACCGCGATGCCTTTAAACAATTCTAGTTTAATCATTTGAGTTTAAAATTGTTGAACTCAAGTGGCGTCCCCACCAGGAATTGAACCTGGATCGCCCGCTTAGGAGGCAGGTGCTCTATCCATTTAAGCTATGAGGACTAATATGCGCAGCCATGCAAACGCGGGCGCATTGTATGAATTTTCAGGGGAGAAGCAAAGGGGGCTGGCGAGAGAGAGTTGTGCAGTGGAGATATAAGTACTTTACTTGCAGTAAGCAAAGTACTTATGGCATTTAAGCTTTTACGACGGTATGTGAGCCACTGTGATTAGTAGTTGAGCCTTTTTGGGTATAGAGCGAAGGTGTTGCAACTTGGCCTCGGAGTAAATTCAACAGGTGCGATAGGGTTTGCCTAGAACGATTAATCATTTTGCCGTTAATTTCATTGGCTGTTTGGCACTCAATGAATTCATTGGTGAGTGTTTGCCATTCCGGAATTAGGGCGAGAGTTAACGCATCTCTGCTTAAAAAAGTATTCCAGCCTGCTAAATCGGTTGGCAAGCCGGCATTACGTAACACTTGTTCGCGCTGTTTGGCGGTAAAAGCGAGGTTGCCGAGTAAATGATCTTTGAGGCCGACAATCTCTTGCATGCCTTCGAGCTTGCGTTGCTCAAGTAGTTCACGTTCTTTTATAAGTAGCTCTTTGAGCTGCTTCACGGCATTTGTGTCTTGCGTAAGCATATCGCGTAAAAGCTGTACATTGAGTGACATAGCAACCTCACTATTGAGAGTTTGGCCGCCGTTGGGGGAGCGGCCAATAACGGATGGAACCTATATAAATAGTTTTAGGCTAAAAGGATTTAACCTAGAAGTTCATCTTGATTGAGCATATTTTCAGCAATTCGCTCTGGATTGATTTCAAAGCGACCTTCGGCAATAGCCTGTTTAATGGCTGCAACGCGATCCATATTGACATCGGGCAAGTTACTGATGTTGGTTTGCAGGCGCACCAAGTTTTGCGCTTCCGAGCTGAGCACAACATTGTCTTTGCTGCTCGGCTCTGCTTTCGCGGCAGGTGCTGAAGGTGTTTTGGTGCTAGGAGCCACTATTGGTGCCGAGCTTCGGCTGCGGTTGGTACCGCCAGACGAGTTGATGTTGTTTGTATCTATAACCATGATGTCGTTCCCCAACGATTGCTATGAGTTCAAAGAGGCAATTGATAATAGGTTTCTATTAATCAGAGCTTCCCTATGAGGGTTGTCGGCCAATTACCTTGGAACTTTAGCAAGTTTTTTGACTTTTTAATCTTTTAAGCCTAATGAATTCACAAACAGTGCTTTCATATCTAGCTTAATCCCGGTACTGCAAAATACTGTACGTCACCTACAAAATACTTTGAACCTTGCCTGCTTCAACAACCTTGGCGTTGATAATCCGGGCCGATTGGTTGTTTTTAACCCGAATCTGTTGCCCAATCCGCCCATCGCTAACGGCTGTTGCGCTGGTTTTGACGCTTATTCCGCCGGCACTCGATTCCATGCTAACTGTATCGCCACGCTTAATAACCAAAGGGGTATCCAGCGCTGAGTTACGAAAAGTCTCCCCTTTGTTAACGGCAAACTTGATTTCTTTGCCAACAATCGTCTCAGATGTAAGAGCAAAGCCAATGCGTAAATCACTAACATCTTTTATTTCGCTGCTTAAATCTGTGGCGCTAACCAAGTCGCCGCGCTGTAAATTGCGGCCAGCCACTGCCACCGAGCGGTAAACTTTCACCTGCCCAGTGACTAAGATTGTCCATGCTGAGCCACTGCTACAGCTGACTTGTACATTGATATTGCCGCCCGTTTTACTGTTGTCTTTCAGGTTTAAATTAAGGTCTTGGCTGCATTTGCTTAGGCGCAAACGGCTATCGAGATTGCCAACCCTCACTTCAACTTTTTCAGCATTAGTTTGGCTGTATTCATCCGTCAAAAACTGGGCGACTTTTGATCTAATGCCCTCAATACTCTCTATAGGTGCCTGTGCATTGGCGCTTTGATGGAAGCCAATAGCCACTATGCAGGCTAAGCCTAGGCTGCTAAATATTTGTTTTAGCGGCTTAGTGCTTTTTTTGAAAAAGAAAATTCTATAAAAACTACGAAAATTCATAATGTGTCCTATCCTCATAAGGCGGATTGCTGCTTTTGAAAGAAAATACAAAGTTTCATCTGCAATCAACCTAAAGAGTGACGGCTTTCAGCCGTAAAAGCTTTCTAAGATGATAAAAGCAAAGACTATGCCGTTTCTCTAATGTTAGAGCGATAGCGAAGCAAGACCGCTAAGTAAAGACAGCCAAAAAGGCTATTTGAATTTAAGCGAGCTGCGTTGAGCCTAAGAACTCAGGAGATAGCTTGAAAACTGTGAATATCCGTTTGATTATGAAAGAGGTGGTGGCATGGCCGGTGTAATGGATAGCGTCAACCAACGCACACAACTGGTTGGACAAAATCGTCTGGAGCTATTGTTATTTCGGCTGGGTAGCCAACAACTCTATGGCATTAACGTATTTAAAGTTAAAGAAGTCCTGCAGTGTCCTCCGTTAAATGCCATTCCTGGCCGTAACTCGGTGGTCCGCGGCGTTGCTCATATTCGTGGTGGCACTATTCCTATTATGGATATGAACCTCGCCATTGGTCGTCGTGAGTTGCCGGATATCGATAACTGCTTTGTTATCATCACCGAATATAATCGTACTGCGCAGGGCTTTTTGGTTCGCTCAGTTGAACGTATTGTGAATATGAACTGGGGCGACATTCACCCTCCACCAAAGGGTGCAGGCAAGGAGCATTACCTAACCGCGGTAACCCAAGTGGATGGTCATTTGGTAGAAATCATTGATGTAGAAAAGATTCTGGCTGAAGTGTCACCTATGAAAGAGGATGTTTCAGAAGGTGTTATAGAAGATGGCATCGCTGATAAAGTCATTCAAAAACATGTCTTAATTGTGGATGACTCAACTATCGCACGTAAGCAAATTCAACGCGTGGTAGAGGGTATGGGGATTCGCACCACTATTAAGAAAGACGGTGCAGAGGCGCTCGCTTATTTGAAGGGTATCTTGGCGGACGGCAAAGATCCCTATGCAGAGTTGGTCATGATTATTTGTGATATCGAAATGCCGGAAATGGATGGTTATACCTTCACTGCAGAAGTTCGTAATCACCCTGACTTGAAAAAATTACATATTGTTTTGCACACCTCATTGAGCGGTGTGTTCAACGAAGCCATGGTTCGTAAAGTGGGTGCTGATGATTTCTTGGCAAAATTCCACCCCGATGAATTGGCGCGTCGCGTAAATGACAGAGTGCTTGCGATTACGGGTGAAAGCTTATTGCCACCAGATGAGCAATAGGTTCAATAGAGCTATGCTCGTTAACGCAAGGCGGTACTGCCGAGAGCAGTCGTGATAAAGAGCGCTTATGATTAATAAAGACACCAACCTAAATAACGATATGTTTGCCAAGTTGGCATCGAGAGACAGTGTAGAGCAAGCTGAATTCGATCAGTTTCGGCAGTTTTTGGAGGATGCCTGCGGGATTTCGCTGGGAGATAACAAGCAATACTTGGTGACTAACCGCATGCGCCGATTGATGGATGAGCACAAAATCGCCAATTTTGGCGAGTTGGTGCGCAACCTCAAACAGGGCCTCTCCCGTAAGCTGAAAGAGGAGGTTGTCGATGCTATGACGACCAACGAAACCTTTTGGTTTCGAGACATCTATCCATACGATCACCTCAAAAATAACTTATTCCCGCAGCTAATTGGCCCCAACAACAAAGCGTTTGGGCCCCTGCGAATTTGGTCTGCTGCATGTTCGTCCGGTCAAGAGCCTTACTCCATTAGCATGATGGTGGAAGAGTTTAAGCAGAAAAATATGGGCAACCTAGCGCGGCAAGTGCAAATTGTCGCGACAGATTTATCTGCCACCGTACTTGAGCAGGCGCGGCAGGGCGAATACGACAAATTGTCGGTCATGCGCGGTTTATCCAATGAGCGTTTGGATAAATTTTTTGATAAAACCCCAGCGGGCAATTGGAAAGTGAAGTCGCTGTTACGCGATAGAATCGAGTTTCGCCCCATTAATCTAATGGACTCTTACACTGGCTTGGGTAAGTTCGATATTGTGTTTTGCCGCAATGTATTAATTTATTTCAATGCTGATTTAAAGCGCCAAATCCTACAAAAAATTCACGCATCGTTGAAACCGCAAGGCATTCTCTTTTTGGGGTCATCCGAAGGCTTGGCGGGCGCAGCAGATTTATTCGAGATGGTGCGCTGCGAACCGGGGATTTTGTATAAAGCGATTTAATCGTTTATCTATCCTTAGGAATCGTCATTCTCTGCGGAGATGACGATTCCCTTATTAATTAACCGCCTCGTAAACCTCCAGTGGCAAACCATCTGGATCTGCAAAAAACGTAAACTTCTTCCCCGTATATTCGTCGATTCGAATAGCTTCAACCACAACTCCCTTCTGCTCTAAATCTTTTTTAATCTGCTCAACATCAGCCACAGCGAAAGCCAAATGACGCAAACCACAAGCTTCTGGGCGGGAAGGGCGCTCAGGTGGGTTGGCGAATGAAAACAACTCTAGTTGAGTGCCATCGGCCACTGCTAAATCCAACTTATAAGACTGGCGTTCAGCGCGATAGGCTTCGGCAATAATCTTGAGCCCTAGCGTTTGGGTGTAAAACTGCTTAGAGCGGGCGTAGTCAGAACAAATAATGGCGACATGGTGAATAGCTAAAAAAGACATAGTGATATTTCGCGGGAGATGGGGTATGCGCCTACTTTGCCACAATATTTGGTCTATCGGGTAGTGCGCTAAAGCTATGGTTCCTCTTGCCCATGCGAGCGGAAAACCCTTGCCGCTTTGTCTTTTTGCCGCTTTTGGTCTTGCCGTTTTTCACTTCGAAAAATAATAAAAAAGTTAATAAAAACAATGGCATATGATTTTTTATCGGTTTGGCATAAGCGTTGCAATCTATTTTGTAACGAAGGTAAATGGGCAAAGGTCTAAAACCAACCCCCTACACCAAATTGCCTAATTGAGAGTAGCTGTCATGTCCATATCATTCGAATCAGCCTTGGGAATTCACGAAAGCGCATTGCGTGTCCGTGGCCAACGTGCCGGTGTTTTGGCGAATAACTTGGCGAATATCGACACCCCAAATTACAAAGCTCGCGATCTAGATTTTAAAGAAATACTGAATCGCAAAACTGCAGAATCTAATACGTTTAGCTTGCAGGCTACCAATGAACGTCATATCGCCATGGGCACCGCATTTGGTGAGGATGCTGACTTGTTGTATCGCACCCCACAACAAGCCTCTATCGATGGCAACACGGTTGAAGATCAAATTGAGCATGCGGAATACATGAAAAATGCCTTGGCATTTCAAGCGAGTTTTCAGTTTTTGGATAGCAAGTTTAAAGGTCTGAAATCAGCAATTCGCGGCGACTAAGGTTTAATTCTCTAATTAGATTAAACCCAATTATTTATTGAAGTACGTTCATCACAAGCGAGAAACATCATGGCACTGGGAAACATTTTTGATATCGCTGGCACAGGTATGAATGCACAGAGTTTGCGTTTAAATACCACCGCGAGCAACTTGGCAAATGCGCAATCCGCAAGCTCAAGTGTTAATGAAGTTTATCGTAGCCGTCAGCCAGTGTTTGCAGCCATTCAACGTCAAGCAATGCAACAATCTTTAAACGGCGATAAAGCAATTAACGAAGAAGATGCTAATGCTGGCGTACAAGTTTTAGGAATTGTTGAAAGTGATGCGCCGCTACAACGTCGCTATGAACCAACGCATCCTAAAGCGGATAAAGAAGGTTATGTGTATTACCCCAACGTAAATGTTGTAGAAGAAATGACAAACATGATTTCAGCTTCTCGCTCGTTTCAAATGAACGTAGAAGTCATGAACTCTGCGAAACAAATGGTTCAACGCGTTCTTACTCTAGGTCAGTAATTGAGAGATTAGTAACTGGGTAGATCAGTAGATCGTGGGCTTAACAAGATCAATAGGTGAATTGAAATGAGTACAGTAACCAATACAGCTTCCGCTAATGATGTATTGAGCAGCTACGCCATTGACAAAAATAAAGCAGCAACGCCTGCTAAAAAATCGAATGATCTTGGTCAAGACGCGTTTCTACAGTTGATGATTACGCAAATGAAAAATCAAGATCCTTTGGCTCCACAAAGCAATTCTGAATTTGTAGCACAGCTTGCGCAATTCAGTTCGGTACAGGGCCTTGAAAAATTAAATACCAGTTTTAATAGTTTCAGTAGTGGTTTTCAATCTAATCAAGCTTTGCAAGCATCTTCTTTGGTTGGTCGCTCTGTGAGTGTAGAAACCAACACAAGCATGTTAACGGCAGGTGGCATTATTTCTGGAAGTGTAAACATTCCTGCAACCACCTCTGATTTAAAAATAAATATTTATGATTCCAAGGGTGCACTGGCTGCACAGGTTCCGCTGGGCGCTGCGCAGAAGGGGGATACAACCTTCCGTTTTGATGGTCAAAATATGGAAGTTAACGGTAAATTGATAGATTGGACTTCTGGTGAAAAAGCTTTACCTGCCGACACCTATAAATTTGAAGTCTTGGCAACTCAGGATGGTAAACCTCAACAGCTTGCGACTAATTTAAGCGCTAATGTAAATAGCGTAACCATTGGTACAGATGGAAAATTAGTATTGAACCTAGCGGGTCTTGGTGCAATGGATCTCAGTAAAGTTAAACAATTTAATGAAGTTGTATTTTAACAAATCTAAAAATTTTGTACGTGAAGTAGTAAGTAGCTGTAACAAATTATTTAATGACTAGCCGCTATCAAATAGCCACTAGCAACTCAACAGTAGGAGCACGTCATGTCATTTAATACAGGCCTCAGCGGAATTCGCGCCGCTAACACAGACTTAAGTGTAACCGGCAATAACATTGCTAACGCAGGTACTATCGGCTTTAAAAGTTCGCGTGCTGAGTTTGGCGATGTGTATACCAGCTCATTGTTGGGTGGCGGCTCTAATGTTCCCGGTAGCGGCGTTACTACTTTGACTTTGCGCCAGGCATTTGGCCAGGGTAATTTAAAGTTCACCCAAAATGCGATGGATTTATCCGTTAATGGCGCCGGTTTTTTTGTGTTGAATGGCAATGACGGCCAATTGTTTTCGCGCGCAGGCGCATTTGGTTTAGATAAAGACGGCAATATTGTAAATAGCACGGGTGCTAATCTACAGGGCTTTTTAGCGGATGCAGATGGTGTTGTTGGCGGCATATTGTCAGATTTAAAAGTTGATGTGAATACGCAGGCCCCACGCCAAACAACCGGTGTAAATTCTGCGTTTAATGTGGACGCTAACCAAAAAGTATTGAGAACAAGTGGCAATAGTTTTGTGAGTGATGGTTCTGCAATTGGTGTTGTTAAAACAGGATTAAAGGCTGCAACTACAACAACGAGCGTGCTCCTTGGAACTGATATACCTTCTACTGCAGGTGTTTTAACAACACCTATTAATTTTGCAACAACACCAACGACATTCAATTTAACCTTAGCGAATTCAAGCCCGGT
>JACCDN011004433.1_pt1 | contig 23414 bp, 25 predicted proteins | sample 7441691 | NCBI WGS metagenome assembly JACCDN01 (sample SAMN15323439, study PRJNA562643) | freshwater metagenome | isolation source: river surface water | place: USA:Blue River Watershed | collected 2017-08-16 | reverse complement strand
GGACGAAGTCTTCCGAAGGTAATCCAGGGAAGAGTTCCGGGCCCATTAATTTTCCAATAGGCCAACTGAAAGGCAATTGTCACTCCTAATAATAGGGCAACAGCTCCCCAAATCACTGTGGCCATGACAAACCATCTTACAATTTTATCATCGTAAGAAAAGCTCTCCAATCGTCTTTGTAGGGAAGAAGATTGAGTGTTCGTAGTGCTCATTTTCGATCCTTGTTCGAGTTAATATTATTATTTGGCATTTCATCAAGTAACATTCTTTGTTGAGGCGTATCTAAATCATCGTATTGACCGTTGTTGGCCATCCAAAAAAAGCCGACAATAAAAAAACCAGCTAAGAGCAGAGCAAAGGGAATGAGAATCCAGACTATTTCCATTGGTTACCCCCAAGATTTGCTCCAAAAATTTTTCTCAATTTTTTCGTTCCAATTAATGTTGAAAATAAAACAGTGAGAGAGCTCAGTGGCATAATAACTGCTGCGACTAAAGGAGAAATATGTCCGGTAAAAACTGCAAAAACTGAAATTAAATTGTAGCTTAATGATAAGAGCAAATTGCGATAGATCACAAACATCGTTTCGCGGGAAATTTGCATTAACTGAATGATTGGCTTCGTTCCAGGCGATGAAAGGTAAACATCTGAAGCTTTTAAACTTATATCAATGGCACCGCAAACTGCGACACCAACATGGGCACTCGTCAATGCGAGAGCATCGTTGGCCCCATCCCCAATCATCATACTCTGAGGATGGTGGTTCAAGATTTCCTGTTTCTTTTCGGGAGTAACTTCAGAGAACGTATTATTTAGTGGTATATGAAGTTTTTTTGCTAATAAATCAACGGATTCTTTTTTATCTCCAGAAATCAGAAAAATATTTAAATTCATTTTTCTTAATTCTTGAATTACGTTAATTGAATCAGGTCTAATATTATCGGCCAATAAAAACTCACAACAAAGCTTTTGATTTTCAAAAAAACCAATTTTGGCAAAGGCACGAGACGTGGAATCTGACTCGACTGAATCAAGGGGAAGAGCTTTTATTTCATATATTTTTTCTTGATAATAAGCTCTTACACCAAATCCTCTGATTTCTTCTGCTATTAAATCAGTTAGAGGGGCTGCACCTTGGGTCTGAGCATATTCGTAAATAGGAGCAGCCACTGGATGCTTTGAGTTTTTTTCTAAACTCGCAATAATGTTTAAAAAATATAGGGGATCTTTTTTGCCAAAGTAAGATTGAAAATGAATAATTTTCATTTTTCCAAAAGTAAGCGTTCCTGTTTTGTCTAAAAAAATATTTTTAATTTGAGAGATTTTTTGTAGTACTTCATCATTTTTAATAATAATGCCAAGTCTTGATGCTTTAGAGATCGCGGTTGTTAAAGTCATTGGAGTCGCTAGTGCCAATGCGCATGGGCATGTGACAATAAGTAAGGTTAAAAAAAGATTAAATCCATGAGCGATATTTCCATTAATTGCCTGAAAGAAAAAAAGCGAGGATGCGAGAATAAAAACGGTGCTGATAAAGTAACTAGATACTTGGTCAGTGAAAGCAACAATTGGAGCTCGATTCATCCAACCATTTTCGACACCTTTTAGGATTTTTCCCAAACGTGTTTGTTCAGATGTTTTGGTTACTTGAATTTCTAAGTCACTTTCCAGGTTTTCAGTACCAGAAAAAACATGCATACCTTTATTGTGGAGAACAGGAGCTGATTCACCACTTAAAAGGGCCAGGTTCAAATAACTTTCACCTGTTAAAATAATTCCATCGACTGGAATCATTTGTGTTGCTTTTATCTTGATAACATCATCAGGTTTTAGAAATTTCACATGAGTTTCAGTAAACCGACCATCAGCTTCTTTTTTTAAAACGGCATCAATCGAATGAAAAAAATTAAGATCACTGGCAAAAAGTCCTTTTTCTTGAATTTTATATAAAAAATAACGAGTCAAGAGCAGCAGAAAAACTAATGCTGTTAATGAGTCTAGGTAATTTTCTTCATTGTAGATAATCGTCGAATAAGTTCCGTAGAAAAACCCTAAGATCAGCGCCATGGAAATCGGAACATCTAAATTCATGCGTTTATTTTTTAGTGCATTAAATGCTGATTGATAAAATGGATACGCAGAATATGTCATAACTGGAATTGCAAAGAGCACAGTGAAAATTCCAAAGAATCTAGCAAAAGATCCCTCCGCCCCGGCATATAATGAAACTGCATAGAGCATGATATTTCCGGCAGCTGCGGCGGCAATAGCAATGCGTTTTAAAAAAGTACGTTCAGCTTTAATTTTAAATTGATGAGAATCAGCATCTCTTTTTAATGGATGAGGCTTATAACCCAGAAGACTTAACTCATTAGCAACTGCGGAAAACTTTCCTTCAGAAGTAGCAGTTACTGTCACCACTGATTTTCCTAAATCAAGTCTTGATGATTTGATTCCAGGAACGAGAGAAGGGAGCTTTTCAATAAGCCATAAACAGGCCAGACAATGGATACCTTCGAGATAAAATTCTAAAGAGCGTTCAGTATTGTCGTGATTAGTGTAAGAGTAGTCCGCAATAAACTGTGGATCATCTAGGTACAAATAGGTTATTTGATTTTTCTCTACAGGGGATCTTGGTTTTAAAATGGCAGAATTTTTTTTAAGTTCGTAGTAATCTGATAGACCTTTGTCGTGAATGACTTCATATACAGTTAAGCACCCTAGGCAGCAAAAAGGAAGTTTTTGGGCCGAGTCAGCATTTGAGAAGATTGGGAATGGTGCATCTTCGTCGCAATGAATACATTTTAAAAAGGTGCCACCTGTACTTTTTTGTACAATGTCAGGCCTAAAGTCTTGGACTTGCATTTTTCTCGCTCAAAAAAATTAATATCATAAAACATTAAGACAAAAACTATTTTTTTGGTCTTACAATAAGTACGTCACATGGCGAGTATTTTGTTAAATAGTCCGCAAATGATGAATGAAAAAAATCACCTAGTCCATGTTTTTCGTGAGTAGAGACAATTGCTAGATCAATATGATTATTTTTCAAATATTCGTAAGCCGCATCTTCTTTGGAATGTACAAAAATACATTCAGTGATAGCTTTTACACCCAAATTTTTTGCTAAATTTTCTAAGTTTGCTAACGTTGTTTTTTCAATTTCGGGATATTGATCCTTCGTTGGAAAAACAAATGGAGTAAACTCAGCTGTGTATACTTGAATTTCAAAAAAATGCACGAGATGAACTTCAGTTTCTTTTAAAAGAACTGATCCTTCTAAATTTTTAATTTGATTAAAACTCTCTTCGCTTAAATCAACACAAATTGCGGTTTTTCGCATAAAATTATCCCGGTTGAAATTACCAAAATCTATTCTAGTTTAACTAGATGAAGTTACAATTTACATGATTTAGATTATCTTTTTATAAAATTAAAATCGCGTATTAAGAAAACTTGTTAATTTTTTCAGCTAGACTTAAGCTTATCGAAAACGTTAAGTGAATTGATTCAAGATTCAATAAATCCGCGGAAGATGAGCGAGAGATCAGAACCGTACCCCGCACTGACAATTTCATGCACTGTACTTTTGTCAATGTAAATGAGTTGGGTATTCGGACCAACTTTTGCTTCTAGCGGAACAGGGCTATTTTGCATTAGTTCTTTCAGCCCAATGAGTGCACCGGCTTTTAAAACAGTTTTTATGCGACGATTTTTAAATAGCTCGATTGCTCCCTCGACAATGAGATAAGCGACAATCGGAACTTGGCCTTCATAAAAAAGAGTGGCCCCATTTTGAAAGGAGTTCTCAACTAAGGGCAGTTTACGGATTAAATTAATATGCTCACGATCTAGTCGTATGAGATACTTTAAGTTCATAAAGACATTTTAAATCTTGGTGGAAAATCTTTCTCTAATTTAAATCAGGTTTTTTAAAAAATTAATAATTTAAATTTGCCCAATCAAGAAGTTCAGATTCGTTAGTGATGTAAAGGACTTTTCCTTCTTGCTCGATGAGTCCTGCCTCTTTAAATTCAGACATAAAACGAATAAGTGTTTCATTTGCAGTACCAATCATCGTTGCCATTTCTTCGCGAGTCAGTTTCAGATCAATTCGGATTCGTCCATTTTGTTCCTTATATCCGTGGGAAGCTTTTAAGGACAATAAAAGCTCTGCCAATCTTTCGCGAACATTTTTTTGATGAAGCGAGGTCATTTTTTTTTCGGCAATTCCCATATCACGTGACAGCTTATTAATGATGTTAAGAGAAACACTTGGGTTGTCTTGAATAAATTTAATAATAAATTTTTTATCGATAAAGCAAACAACAGAGTCTTCCATTGCTGTCGCAGTTGCAGAATAATGATCATCAGTAAACAGACTTCGGTGTCCAATAATATCACCGGCAGTTACAATTCGAACGATTGACTCTTTTCCGTCAGGTCCAATTTTAGTCAGTTTAATATTTCCGTGGCTAATACAATAAAGACCGTAAGGATGATTACCTTGCACGAAGAGAGTTTGACCTTTTTTGTAGGAGTTTGTTACTTTATGCTCAGAAACGCTTACCAATTCCGGGTGATCGAGGTGACAGAATATCCCAGCCTCTTTGGATTGGCATTGTTCACAAGAGTGGGGAAGTTGCTCTTTTTTCATTTTTGGGTCCAGTTTAACCGAGATTTTAGTTTAATATTTAGCATAGAATTTTAGGCCGATTTCTTTTATTCACTATAACATATCTCATGTAATACTTTATGATACAAATCATATTTAAAGTATTTATCGCTAATATTCTGTGTTATCTGGAGCATGATTTGGCAGGTAAAGACCACATGACGCAGAGAGGAGATGTATGGAAAACTTCTGATTAAATCCTTGAAAGAACTGATCTTGGGTGTTAGTTTGCCGATGAATAACAGCATTTAAATACTAATTGTCATTTAAGGGTTATATGTCAGAAAAAAAATCGATGGATTTGTTCAAAATTCTCTCAACTGAAGCTGAAAGTTATCGCACACTTGATCAAATTGAAACTCTGGTTGAAGACATGGGCGATAATGAAGACAAAGCAAATAAGAATCATGATCTGGCCCCTCTTCCCATTCAGCCCCTTTACTTAGCATTAAAAACCTTATCGAGTGATCAGATTGTTGAATATTTGCCAAGGCTTTCGAAAGAGCAAAGAACTGCTTTTTTGGATATTGATTTGTGGCAGCGAGACGAGCTCGATATCGATAGTTTTAATTATTGGTTGTGCGCTTATCATGCGACAGAATCTGAAGAAGTGATGCAAGATTTTGTAACAAGTGAGCAGTTTGCACTTTTTTTAAAGGGAAAATTTAATGTTTGGACTTTTGATGTTGAAGATCCAGAATATCCAGATCATGACTATTATTTTCTAACTGAAGACAACCAGCTTCTAGTTGAATACGATGAACATTTTCAATATGTCGATGAGTTAAAAGATTTAATTCGCAATCTCTATTCATATTTGGGTGTAGAGAATGCTTATTCTCACCTATTTAAAATTGTTGTGGACTCTTTTATGTCTCTACAAGAGGAGGAGTATCGCTTAAAGAAAGAGCGATTGCGCGATTTTGGGTTTGTTGATTATTTCGATGCTCTTGATATGGACACACCATTTGTTCATTTTGAACAGATGCACGGATTTATTACGAGAAAAACTAAAGATAGTGTTGGCGTTGCGGATTTGTCCGATCAATCAAAAAATCAAACATTACATTTATCATCATTGATTCCCTTTAGAGATCATTTTAATTCCGTTGTAGAAGAACTTAATAAAGTAAGTGATCAGAAACGAATTGATTTTTTACAATTTAATTTTGTTCGTCTTTTGAACGCAGAGATTGAATTAGACAGTGCCCTCAAAAAAGGTAGTATGGCGATGAATCGTTCCGGTGCAAAGGTTAAAAGCCTTTTAACACTTGCGGTAAATTATTTAAATTCAATGCCGATAAAAAATCAATATATGAAAATGAATGAAACAGACTCGTTATTCTCTAAATTTGATTTTGTGGATTTATTTCGAATTGGAAATTCACTATTTAAAATACCTAAAAAGGAATTAAAAAAAGCATTAACAAAATATCAATTTGAAGGGGATGCTGAAAGTTTTCTGGGGAAAAACTGGGAGGAGTTTTTAGATTTATCCTTTGATGAAAGTGTGAAGTTTGTTTCTAAAAACTCCAAAAATAGTAAGGCCGATGTCATTTTAAGTTTTGAAGATTATGAAGAGTGGCGCTATAAGATGAAGACGCTACAAGATCTTCTGCCTTTTGCGCATAAGTTTCATGAAACATTTGCGGCCCTAAAAAAAGAAGGACGAATTCAAGACACTTTCTACTTAAATTACACCGTTGATAGCATTGACTTTGAGGCATTATTTTTAAGTAGTTTTGCCAATCATTTTCTGGGAACATACGCGGAAGAAAATACTTCAAAGCTTGGGCTTACTATTGATGAATTCAAAAGTTTTAGTTCAAAAATAGTTACAAGAGAAGGAAAGTTTGTTTTAACTCCTGAGCTTTATCAAAAAATTCAATATTTCTTAAAAACTTTTGGGCTTGATCAAATTACTGGTGCGAACAATTACTTGCAAAGTTTATTAACAGAGCATTTAGAGGGTTATGACTTTGAAGCACTGGATTTTGAAGATTTCAAACACGTTGGTGGACCGATTATTTTGAATAGATTAAAACACTAAGTGAAATGTGTGTTGTAGATTTGACTTAGATTGGTTTTTAGGTTTGATCCATCTTCCATAACTTCGGGAAGAATTTTTGCTAAAAGATGTAATTTTCTCTCTTCTTGTATTTGTAAAATTTTTTCAGCTTGAGAAAATTTTTGTTGCTGACTTACTTTTTTAGTTAAAAAAGTTTCAGCGACATTGATTCTTTTTTCTTCTAATTCCAGAAAATTTGTAAGCTCATATTGATCGCCTTTTTTTTCTCTTTCTTTCTCCCAGCGGTCATATGATTTCTTTTCTTCATCTTTTAGATAATCATCAAACACATCTTCAAATCCTTTAAGTTCTTTAACTACATCATCAGAGAGTTTTTTTTTGTTCATATTTTTCTCTTGTTATCTTTTTTTGGGTTTTTCTTTAGAAGTGGGGGGAAAAAAATGATCATGTAATTGTTCAAGAAAATATAATTCGCGCGTTAGCACAAAAAGCTTTTTCTGCTTCTCTGCAACGTTTTTTAAATTTTCTAAAAGCTGGTTCATTTCTAGATTGCTAACTTTCTCTACTCGCAAATAGAGACGATTTAAAAGTTGAATCTCTTTATTGTTTGGGCGTTTAATTTTTTTATAAAAATGTTCTGGTAATTCTTTAACTGATTTTAGAAGTGGAATTGTGTTATAGTGAGAAGCTTCTTCTGTAATAACGTATAAAGGATATGGAAATATGGGACTTAATTTATTATTTCTAAGTGTTTCCTCTAAATCATTAAGAAAGGTAAACAACTCGTGGCGATTAAGTTTTACCGCATTGATAAAGGAAGGCACTCTACCGATTCTGGAAAGGGGAATAAAATCTGAAAGATATTCTTTCCCATTTCCTTGAAGAATGATCTCTTCATAAATTGGAATTTTCAAAACGACACATCCTTAACTCTAAAAAAATTCTCTTCGATGACGTTTCTAGCTTGAGGAGAATTTAGTCTCAATATAAAATAGATTATCACACTCATAAAAAAGATGTATGCATGAATAAAAGTTTAAATTTGCCCTTTGTACAGATGCCAGACTATTATACTAGGTTACTGGTCGCAAATATTCAGAATAATACCGCGACGAATACGAATTTAGAAATGTACTTTGCAGATCATCCACATTTAAGTGCACTCATAAAAAAAATATTCAAAGATATTGATGCTGAAGGTTTTATTGGGAAAATTCTCTTAATCAATGGATTCACTGGTATTCGTAATCGCTTAGCTTCAGCTTTTATTGAACATGCAAGTACTGGAATATTTCCAGAGCAAGTTAATCAAAACCTAATAAAAGAGGCCCTGCAGTTGGAACACAATTGGCGTCACTTTACTCCACAGGGATTCTCCAGAGGTTTTCTTTTGGGTTTTTATTTAAAAATGGCTTCAGTTTCTAATCGAATTAGTGCCAATCTAATTCAAGATCGCCACTTGGAGTATATGAAACTGTCTCAAGGAAAATCGCAGCGTATCGATTGGTTGATGTTATCAGTGTTACACTTCGATTATTTTTTAGGACCAGAGCGCTACATGAGTTGTATTAAGGCACAAATGAATTTCGATGCTATCTACGCCACATTGAGCGAAGAAGAAAAACGAGTGATGTGTTTAAACATGTTGGCCTACGGATCATCGATTGGGGATATGAGTTTTTTTAATTCAATGGTTGAACACGTTTAAGTAAAAAAAAATGAAAGGAAATTTAGATGTCACAGAACTCGATTTGGAATTTACTTGCTGATGTCTCTAAAAAAGGTGGAATTTCTGAGGTTGCGATAAATTCACCAAAGAGTGTATTTGTCGAAAGGTCTGGGAAATTTATTCAAGTGGGAGCGAGTCTTCCAGAAGCAGATATTTATGCTTTTATTGACGAAGTGGCAAAGCATAATCAAAAAGAATGCAATGCAGATAATCCTATCTTGGATGGGAATCTTCCAGATGGATCACGAATCAATATTGTGCTTCCCCCATATGCCAATGGATATCCCTCGATATCGATAAGAAGGTATTTAAAATTCGCTAGCAAGTTTGAAGATGCTCCTGATATATTTGGATTAACTCCTAAGTGGATCACATTTCTTAAGGCACTGGTTAGGGCCAAAGCTAATATTATGATTTCGGGAGGGACGAGTGCAGGGAAAACAACATTTTTAAATTTGTTATTAAATGAAATAGATCCATCAGATCGTGTGGTAACCATTGAAGATACGCTGGAGCTCTCGATTCAATCTCCAAATCATGTTCGACTTGAAGCACGTGGTAAGAATAGCGTTCAGCATACAGTTGTTACGATTCGTGATTTGATGAAAAATTCTCTTAGGATGCGGCCAGATCGAATAATTATAGGAGAATCTAGAGGTGGTGAACTTTTTGATCTCTTACAGGCCATGAATACTGGTCATATTGGTTCGATGTCGACTATTCATTCAAATTCTTCCGCTGAATGTTTGATGCGTATGGAAACACTATTTTATTTAGCAGGATTTGATGTTCCATCAATGGCCATAAAAAAACAGATCGCTTCAGGAGTAGATTTTGTTGTGCAATTGGGGCGTGATGAAAAGGGGCAGAGAATTGTTACTGAAATTATGGAATTAACTGGGATGGAGGGAGCTGCGATTTCAAGTACGATGATTGCAAAAAAAATTGATGGGATTCTTACATTTCAAGGAGTGGCCCCTCTCATGATTGAAAGACTTTCTAAAACCGGATTAATACCAATTAATTTCTTTGAAAACTTTAAAGGTTAGCTAATGATTAGAAAAAAACCTCATTACATTTAATAGCTATCGCTTGTGCGAGCGCCTGTTAAAATGGCAACTCCGGAACTTGTCCCAAGTCTTGTGGCTCCTGCTTGTAAATAAGTTTTTGCCGATTCAAAATCACGAATTCCACCTGACGCTTTTATTTGCGCACGTCCATTGCTTGCATTTTTCATGATGCCTACAGCGTGAAGAGTCGCGCCTTCCTTTGAAAACCCAGTTGAGGTTTTTATAAAATGCGCACCGGCCTTTATTGAACACTCAGAAGCCTTTGTGATTTCTTCGTCAGTTAGCAAGCAAGTTTCAAAAATAACTTTAACCAAGTTTCCGTTGGCCGCATCAACTACTGCTTTGATATCGGAAGTGACTTCATCGTATTTTTTTTCTTTTAAAAGACCAATATTGATGACCATATCTATTTCATGAGCGCCATCTTTTATTGCTTCTTTTGTTTCAAATGCCTTAGTGCTTGTTAAATTAGTACCTAATGGAAAACCAATAACAGTGCAAATTTTTACCTGAGAACCCGATAAGTATTTTTTGGCAAATTTGACGTGGGATGGATTGATACAGACAGAGAAAAATTGATGTGTTTTTGCTTCGTCACAAATTTTTTTTATCTCATTCTCACTTGCGGTTGGCGCAAGCAGGGTATGATCAATCGATTTTTTAATGAGATTTTTTACTTCTTCAATATTATTCCAATCAGTTAAACTCACTATAACTCCATATCTTCTTTTAGGCTTTACAAACGTTACGAGATTAAGTTTATACTGAAATATGCTTAAATCGAAATGGATTTTTCATCCTGTCTCAATTTTTATTTTTTCGCTAGTGGCCTTAGGGACTTCGCTATTTCTTTTTATTCGCTCTTATTTACAAGTTAACCGTGTCTTACAAGACATTGTTATTAAATATAAAATTAATACTCAGTCATTAGTTGATGGAGAATCTTGGGTTATTATCGTTATTCTAAGTATTCTTGTTGCCTTGATTATTGCAGGGATGGTTATCATTTTTGTGTACTATCAAAAAATGATTCAACTCTACCGGCTGCAGCAGAATTTCATCAACGGCTTTACTCATGAATTAAAAACTCCGATTGCTTCATTGCAATTATTTTTAGAAACATTTTCAAAACATGAATTACCAAAAGAAGATTTTCATCGTTATTTAGAATTTATGAAAAGAGATACGACAAGGCTCTCTGATAACGTCGGAAGAATTTTGCATTTGGCAAAGCTTGAAGATAAAAGTTTTAAGGCAGATTTTCATTTTCAGGATTTAATTAAATTAGTCGACCAATTTCTAGAAAATACTCCGCACCTTTTTGAAGAAGGTGAGATTAGTTTTGAAACAGATATTAAAGAAGCTGAAATTAATGTTGATAAAGTATTGTTTGAAATGCTTTTGATGAATTTGATTACCAACGGATTTCGTTACAATCGTGCCCCTAATAAAAAGGTTGAAATAAAATTTTTTAAGAAAGGGAAGTCGGCCCGTATCGATATTAAGGATAATGGTATAGGCATTGATAAAAAAGAGATAAAAAAAATCTTTAGAAAATTTTATCAGGTGGGAAAAACGACCAAGGGAAGCGGTCTTGGTCTTTATATTGCTCAAAGCATTTGTCGTCTGCATCGTTTTGATTTAGGAGTGGTTTCAGAGGGCAGAGGAACAGGATCAACTTTTACAATTTTTATTCCACTTAAGTACTTATGGATAAAAGAATGAACCAAAAAAATAAAATTCTTATCATCGATGATGAAATTCATATTGCCGAAGCCCTTCGCTTTAACTTGAAACAGCAGGGGCATGAAGTGCAGGTCGCCGCCAATGGTTTAATTGGACTTCAGATGTGGCGGGATTTTAAACCTGATCTCATTGTCGTGGATCTCATGATGCCGGAAGTTGATGGTCATGGGGTTATTGATGAAATTAGGCAAAATGATGAGAACTTACCACTTTTAGTTTTATCTGCAAAAGATCAAGTCAAAGAAAAAGTAAATTGTCTTAAAAAAGGCGTAGATGATTATTTGGCGAAACCTTTTCACTTGGACGAATTTTTAGCACGAGTAGAGCGGCTTCTTGTTCGCAGTAATCGCGAAAAAAATAATATAAAAGAATCATCTGCAAAAGATAAATTTAGTTTTGGTGATGTCGAGATCGATTTCTCTTTATTTAAAGGATCTAAAAATGGAGTCGAGTTCGAACTTACTTCCCAAGAATTAAAACTGTTAAAAGTTTTCTTCGAGAATCCCAATATCGTTTTAAATCGTGAAGAACTCTTGCTAAAAGCTTGGGGCTATGGCCCAGGAATTCATTCGAGAACGCTTGATAATTTTATTGTACGCTTTCGAAAATATTTCGAAGATGATCCAAAAAATCCTAAATACATTAAGTCGGTGAGATCAGTTGGCTATATTTTTGAAATTTAAATTTCACAATTAGTGCCATTTTCTGAGATTAAAAATTTAAAAATCAAGGGAGCGCTTGGTTTTCATGATTTTTTTATAAATGTAATCAAGATTTGGAATTTAAATTAGTGGTTTTACTGACCTTCGAAAACGAAAATCAAATTACCAGAAGGATCTCTAAATGAAAGGGTTTTCACTCGAGTTGAATCACTCCCGTCTTCTTCAATTTTCAGTTCTTTCTCCAGTAGTTCTTTTTTTAGTGCAAGTACATTGTGAGATTTATATGAAAGAGAAATTTCCTTTTGAAATTCTCTCTTCATTACGGCTACTGTTTCATTCTTACCGCGTTTAAGTTGAACAAAACCCCAATCTTCTTTGGCCACTACTGTAAAGCCTAGTTTTTGATAGAAAGCAGTAGAGGCGCTTAGGTCGTCAGACGGGAATTGAATTTCTTCTAAGGAACCAAGATTTTCCATAGCGTACCCTTTCATTCCAGAGTAGTGAAATAAGACTAAAAATAATAATAACAATTTCATAACGCACTCCCTTGATTTGGTTTTTTTTATCTAGAGGCGCTTAATTTGTCAATGAAACACGGAAACCCTTAATTGATAACTAATACTTAATAACTATGAATCAAATATTTAATCTTCGGATTTCAAATCAGAAATAAATCATCGAAAAATTTAGAATTTTCTTGAATAGCACGCTTCGGCTCCTGCCTCTCGCGTGCATACATTCCATCCTGGAAATAAAAAACCCCTCGTGGTAGAGGGGTTTTCAAGGTTCTAAAATCCTAATCGGTCTAGCAAACCGTAGTTTAGGGATATAGAAATCTTATCAGAAATTATAGGAGAAGCAAGCCGAGAGCTCCAAGGCCATTGATGGCCAGTCTTTCTGGTGGCAAGGATGCTCAAGGTTCTAAAATTATTAGAGGTCGTGATTCTGATTTTAAAATTACTAGCAATAATTTTAAAATCGTTAAAGGATTATCTCTAATGGTTTAGGGAGGAGAAATCCTCCCTTTTTTTAATTATTTGGAGAATTAAGAATCATATATATTTTTTCTGCTGCTTGATCTAAATCTTTTCGACTTACTTTTTCTAGTTTTTTCCCTATTGAAATTTGAACATTGTCTCCAGAAAAGCGAGGGACAATATGCAAATGTACGTGAGGGACTTCTTGGCCTGCAATCATTCCGTCAGATAAAAATAAATTTGCGCCTTCAATTTTTATAGTCGAGCTTTCAATTGCTCTTAAAACTTTTTGAGCGACAACGAACATATGCGATGCAATCTTTGACTCTAGGTCACGAAGGCGTTCAACTGCAATTCGTGGGACCACTAGCACATGTCCTTCGTTAATTGGATTAAGATCCATAAAGGCGACACAGATTTCGTCTCGGTAGACGAAGCTGGCTTCGATTTCATTAGAAACAATTTTTTCAAAAATGGTTTTACTCATTTACGACCATTATCAGTTTTGTAATTTTCGTTTGTTACAGAGAGAACTATGCGCAATTATAACCAGTTTTTTGACATCGTCCAACAACTCTACTAGAGTTTTTAGATCTTTTTTAGATTAAAAATAAGGAGTGCGTCATGCAACTTTTAGCAGGAAAAAAGGCCCTAGTTTTAGGTGTCGCAAACGATATGTCGATCGCATGGGGAATTACAAAAATGCTTCGTGCTCATGGGGCCCATGTAGCTCTTACATATTTAAATGATAATTTAAAAAAACGTGTTGAGCCTCTGGCCCTTGAAGTTGAAGCAGACTTTATATGTGAAATGGATGTGACTCAAGACTCTCATTATGCAGAACTAAGAAAAACAGTTGAAGCAAAATGGGGCAATTTTGATATTCTCGTTCACTCACTAGCTTTCGCGGATAAAAATGATCTTAAATCGGGTTTTACGGATACCAGTCGTGAAGGTTTTAAAATGGCCTGTGATATTTCTGCATTCTCACTTGTTGGATTAAGTCATCATCTTCATGATTTGATGAATCCAGGTGGGTCAATCATGGCCATGACTTATCACGGATCAACTAAAGTTTTAAAAGGCTATAACGTGATGGGTGTAGCGAAAGCTGCATTAGAAGCGTCTGCTCGCTATCTTGCAGATGATTTAGGCCCAAAAGGTCTTAAAGTAAATTGTATTTCAGCAGGGCCAATTAGAACGCTTGCAGCTTCTGGAGTTCCAGGGCTTAAAGATTATTTAAAGGCCATTGAAGAGAAAGCTCCGATGAGAAAAAATGTTTCTCAGGATGATGTTGCAGGAACAGCATTGTATCTCGCAAGTAGTTTGAGTAATGGAGTTACTGGACAAGTGCTTTACGTTGATTCAGGAATGTCGATTATTGCATAGTTTTTAAATACCAATTAGACCTTGATAGTATCATTTGATGCTATCAAGGATTTTCTACCGTTTTGTTCTTACAGTTTCATATAGAAAAAATCTTCAGATTAATGTTTCGTTATTTTTCAAATTCTATACAATTTAGTACATGATGCTTGTTGTTTTTAATTGAATTGTCAGATTTTTTTGGACGAAACGGCATTGTTTATTCTTGGAGCTTACGTATGCGAATCGATAGTTTTTGTTTTTTCAAAAAAATTTAAACAAAAGGTGAGTGGGGCGCAATATTTGGCCATTGCTCAAATAACGACTGCATTAATTACTTGGATCTTACAATTTTCAGTTTATCGGCAAAATAATGAAATTAATAAATTGACCATGACGGGAATGAGTTCATTGCTTTTTGTATCGATTGTTTCTTGTGTTTTATGCTTTGCTATTCATTACTGGTTACTAAACCACGTTGATGGGCACAGATTGGCACTTTTTGATGGCATTCACACGATCTCTGCAATTGCGGTAAGTTTTTTATTTTTTCAAGAAGAGATCCGTCCTATAATGTTTTTAGGGGGAGGATTAGTCATTATTGCAATTATTATTTATTCAATACCTAAAAAAATTAAAATAGAGAAAAGTTGTTAGATATTTCAATATGTTGATTTTTAATTGCAGATTATTGCAGAAAATATAGCAAGCCTTGATAGTGATAGTATCATATGATACTATCATAGAATGAAGCCACCTTGTACCTTAAGCCCCAAAATAATTACGCTAGTTAGCGATATTTCACGTCTTCTTGGAGGAATTGAAGCCGTTTCTTTTCAAGCTCCAGGTCCGAAGCTTCGAAAAAAAAATCAAATTCGTACAGTTAAAGCGACATTGGCAATCGAAGGGCATTCATTTACAGAAGAGCAGATCACTGCAGTCTTAGAAAATAAAAAAGTTATTGGATCTCAAAAAGAGCTTTTGGAAGTTCAAAATGCGATTGACCTTTATGAGTCTCTAGATGATTTTAGACCCGATTTGTTGAAAAGTTTTCTACAAGCGCATGGAAAACTCATGAATGGACTGGTTGCGACATCAGGAAAACTGCGAACAAAAAATGTAGGAATTTTAAAGGGAACCAAAGTTAGTCATGTGGCCCCAGGACCCGGAATGCTGCCCGAGCTTATGGGGCAATTGTTTTCGTGGATTAAAACAGAAAAAGAGCTACATTTTCTTATTAAGAGCTGTATTCTTCATTACGAAATCGAGTTTATTCACCCATTTGAAGATGGGAACGGGCGTATTGGAAGATTTTGGCAGACTTTGTATTTGACGAAACAGTATGCGATTTTTAGATATGTTCCGATGGAAAGTCTTATTGAGAAAAAGCAGCAAGCATATTATGCGGCCCTTGAACAATCTGATCGAGCAGGAGATTCTCGGGTCTTCGTCGAATTTATGCTAGAAATCATTCGAGATGCATTGGAAGAGTTTAGTAAAGAGGTTATTGGTGTAACAGCGATGCCAATGGATCGCTTGATGAACGCAAGTGAGTATTTCAATGGGAAAGCATTTTCTCGTAAAGATTATATGGAATTTTTTAAAAATATTTCATCGGCAACAGCAAGTCGTGACTTGAAAGAAGGAGTTATTTCAAAACTACTTGTTCAAGAAGGTGCAAGAAACCAAAGTTTTTATCGTTTTAAATAAATATTTTTGAAATACTTGAGGAAGTAAATGTCACAAAAAATGGCCCTATTATTTCTACTACTCTTCACTGGATGCTCAAGTTTAAATTTTCTAAAGCAGCTACAAAGTAAAGATTTAATTCTTCCTGATCATTTTGAGTTTAATCCACCTGAATATTTAAGTGCACTACAGCTAAATTCAGACGTAAATATTCTTTTATATGCCTTTCAAAATGCTTATGGAGGAAGAAAGTATGTCGAGCAGGAATCATTTAAAAATGCACTTTTAAAATTAGATCAATTAAATCGGGGAGATCTAAAAACACCGCCACGGTTTTGTGAGCAATTAAGTATTATCTTTAATGAAGTTTTGGATAATCATTTAGCAGCTAAGTTTGATGGAAAAGATTGTAATACTCAAAAAAATATTTTTTATTCTCAAACACCTGTAGGTAAAAATGTTTTGCAAGATAAAGACAGTAACTGGAAGATAACTTATCAAGTAATCTATAAGAAAAAAATTCCCATTGTTGCAATTACTTCATTTCCCAAATACGAGGATAATGCATGGAAGGGATTTCTCGAAAATATCTTTAAGATTAAAAAAGAAAATAATGAGGCAATGATTATTGATCTTCGTCAAAATGAAGGAGGTGATGATACCATGGGAATTCAAATGGCATCAATCTTCTACGGTCAAGATGTACCAGATCAAACAGATGTGATTATTAAGAGTCAAACTCCTGAAACATTTGCCTTGTTAATTAACAATTATAAAATTAAAAAAATCAGATCAGAAAAAAGAAATAAAACAGTTCCTGAATATATAATGAAGCGATTGGAGTTAGCGCAATTAAGATATTTAGATGCACTTAATGGTAAATTCAACGCAGAAGAGTACATCAATGGAGGAGAAGGGAATAAATATAATTCAAAAAAGTCTTTTGATAAATCTATTTATGTTCTTGTTGATCGGGGCTGTGCTTCAAGTTGTGAAGGGACTGTGGATGCATTAATGGCCCACCCAAAAGTAATTACAATAGGAGAAAATACCGGTGGATTTATTCATTTTGGTAACATGGGAAATCTTGTTTTGCCCAATTCAAAAATTGTTATTCAGATGGCAACTGATTTCTGGAAAAGAAAAGATGGTCAATATATAGAAAAAATTGGAATATCTCCTATAATTAAGACCAACAATAAAGATGCACTTGAAGTTGCAATAGAAAAAATTAAATTAAATTTAAAAAAATAAATTTAAAATCTATTTTAAGACTTAAGCAAACTGATTAAAAGCAATTCTCATTTTTTTATCAATGAATATTAAAATTATTAAATATAATCACTCCAAAAAATTTGCGGATTTGTTACTGCATTATTTTTTAATTTTTCATAAAATAAAATTTCTGCGAGTATTTCTTCGTCATTTAAAGAATAATATTTAAATTTTGAAAGGATGCTTGTGTTTTTGGCAAAAATTGCGGAAGTATAGTCATTTAATCGCACAGGATTTTGTTTGATCAAATTCCCCATTCTTGAAAAACTTCCCACTCCAGCACCATAAAAATTTTTAAATTCATCTGGGACAAATCCCATAAGAGTTCGAGTGTTTAGATTTTCTTTGCTATAGAAACCAAAACCATGAGGTTTGAAGACGCTTAATAATTCTTGATGAATAAATTGTAGATACTCAACAATTTCAGAGTCAGCTAAATGAACACCTGAACCCAGAAGCCTGAAATTATGCTCCCCAAAAGAGCTTAATTTTAATGGATAAAATTGCACGAAATCAAATGGCAGATTTTTTATTTTTTCCATCATGCTTGTCATTGAATTTTTATTCTGGTGGGGAAGACCAACAATAAAATCTGCTCCTAATTTAAAACCTAATTTTTTTGCATACTCAAAATTAAATTGTAAGGGATTGCGATTTACATTTTTTAATACCGTTGAATCAAAGTCTTGAATTCCGATGCGAAGCTCTGTGACCCCAATGCTTTTTAAAAAAAGTAATTTTTCATCGTCTAAATCATCAGGATGATATTCTATTATAAATTGTGAAAGATTACTCAAATCTAATGTTTCTTTTATTCCTTCAATTAACATTTTAAAACTAGGAATAGAAAGAAAGCTTGGACTTCCTCCACCAAAATAAAGTCCATTAATTTTATGTTTTAGAGGAAGGTTGTTTTTGATTTCTAGATGCAATGAGGTGATATACTCATTATGCAATTTTTCATCGTTAGAAATCACCATGTTTAGTTCGCAAAATGAGCAAAGTCTTTTACAAAACGGCAAGTGAACATAAAGACCCGATGTAAGATCTAAAAAAAAATCGTGAGAATGAGTTCCGGTGTTAAATTTTGATAGAGGAACTGGAATTGTTCTTCTTCCTCTTTTTAAAATATCACTCGCAATAAGCATGAATTAATACTCAAAATGAGTGTGAATATATTCAACCGCACGTCTTACATTTTCTTCAGGTGTATGTTGTAAAACGCCATGCCCTAGACCCATAATCCAGCGATTCATTGGCGCTTTTTTTTCTTTCACGTTTTTATAAAGATCATTTAATTTTTTCTCTAATAATTCCCATGGGTAATGTAAAAAACTTGGATCAATATTTCCCTGAATCATAAATTCATTACCGAATTCAATTAAAACATCAGCAATGTCATGGCGCCAGTCAACTCCTAGAACATCGATGCCTGATCCACGAAGACATTCAAGATAATTTTTGTGAGTAAGTTTTGAGTAGTAGATGACTTTAGTGTTTGGATTAGACTTTTTAAATTCGCTAACGACTTTTTTAATTGCAGGAACCACGAATTCCTTATAGTCAGTCACCATCACTTCGCCAGCGGCCGTGTCAAATAAACAAACTGCTTCGGCTCCGGCCTTTGCTTGCACATCCATTTCTTTTAAAAGTTCTGGAATCAATATTTCTAAAAATCCTTGGTAGCGCCCATCATAGAAACCAAGTTTACTAGAAGTTAAATTTCCTGCGTGTGAACCTTCAACGGCATAAGTGTAAAGCGTAAATGGGGCACCAACAAAACCTAACATCGAAACATGGCGAGGCAATTTTTCTTTTAAAAGAGTAACGGCCTGGCCTTGGAAAGCATAAAATTCTCTGCCATCACGAGAGAGTTTAAGTTTTTTTAAATCTTCTTTGGTCTCTAGTTTAAATTCTAATGTCGGAGGCCCTGAGTGATAGCTTAATCCCATGCCTAATTGTTCTAGAGGGAATAATAAATCAGAAAATAAAATGGCCGCATCAAATTTAAAATCATTGATCGGTCCCATTGTAACTTCACAAGCAAGTTTTGGATCTTTACACATTGTCATAAAATCAGAAGTCTTTTTAATATTCTGGTAGTGAGAGTGGTAGCGGCCTGCTTGGCGCATGAACCATACCGGAACAATATTTTTATTTTGATGAGTCGGTCTGTCCTTAAATAATCCCATTTTAAATTCCTTATATATTGATTTGTAATTTGTATCCAATTCCACGAATGGAGATGATCTCCATCGACTTGTTTGTATCGGTGTCGCACCATTTACGAAGCTTGACGATATAATTATCAACGGTTCTCTGACTTGGATATTTATCCTCTCCCCAGATTTTTTCAATAATATCGTCGCGATTAATCGCTTGGTTTTTGTGTAAGTAGAGCATTTCTAGAATGGCACATTCCTTTTGAGAGAGGGCAATTTTAAATCCGTCTGCATCGACTACTTCAAATTGTCTAAACTTGATGAGAAGCTTACCGATTGTAATTTCTTCTGGAAGCGTGAGTAAGTTTTCACGATTTTTTAAAATACGCTCTAATCTAAGAGTGATTTCTTTTAAGGCAAAAGGTTTTGTAATATAGTCATCGGCGCCAATTTCTAAGCCTTTTACTTTCGTATCTGGATCGTTTAGTGCTGATAGAAATAAAATAACGGTTTCAGGGTTTGCTCTTCTGATTTCATGTGCGAGATCAAGGCCTGAGCCATCAGGAAGACCAATATCTAAAAGAGTTACGTGAAAAGTATGATTAATTAATAAGTCCCTTGCTTCTAGAATGGTCTTTGCCCAAAAGCAATGAAAGTTTTTTTCACTTAAATATTCTGAAAGGGTTTTACCTAAATTAATTTCGTCTTCTAAAAGGAGGATGTTAAGCATCTTCATCTCCCGCTTCTTCTTCAAACTCCGCGAGATGTGATCGATCCATCGGAAAACTTAGTCTTAGATTAAAAGGATTGGTATCAGTGAGTTCAAATTTTCCTTTCATTTTTTCGGTAAGTTTTTTGACGAGATAGAGCCCAATACCTGAGCCTTTTTTGGAATTTACTTTATAAAAAAGTTCACCAATACGATTTGGCACCCCCCTGAATTCACCACTGTCTAGATAGTCTAAGAGATAATAAGATCCTTTACTCGAAAGTTTTATTTCAACACGCTTGAGTTCGTTTTCACTATTAACTCGCGCGTGATTTTTAGTGTTTTCTAAAAGATTTTTAATAATGATGTCGAGCGCGAACTCATCGGCAACAATATTAAAGCGCTCGTTTTGATTAAAATTCAATTTAATCTCTAAGAGTCCTCTTTCTTTTTTTGTAAGCGCTTTGATCTTTTGAGAAAGTGAAATTTTAGAAAGATTTAAGTCACCACCGCGCTCTAAGCGTGAAAGCTGCAGAACTTTATCCATTTGATTTTCTAGTTTTGCAGTGTCTTCGATAAGTCTATCGGTTAATTCTTTTAGTTTCTGATCAGCTGTTGTGCTGGATCTTTCATGAATGACTTCCCCTTGGAGACGAATGCTGGCCAATGGGGTTTTTAATTCATGAGTGAGTGAAGCAAAGAAGGCCTGCATGGCTTCTGTTTTTTTAATGTCTTTCCAGTAAAGCGTAATTAGGCCAGCTGAAAGTAAAAACATGATTCCAAAAAAGCTTGAGCCTTCCCATAAAAGCATATTTACCAAACGATCAGTTTTATGTGCGATTCCATTTTGCGAAGCTAGTTTTCCAAATGTGATAATAAGATACATCCACCATGAACCAATCAGTGTTAGCATGATGACCCATAATAAATGGAGTCCTAGGATAAGTTTAGTTTTTGTACCTGGTTTCATCATAAGAATTAATTAAATAATCTCTTTTCTAAATCAGCAATCACTTGATCATTATGTGCAAGTGAGACGAATCCTACTTCATAAGCATTTGGAGCTAGGTAAATTCCTTTTTCTAATAAAACTTTAAAAAGGGTGTAAAATTTTTGAGTTAAGTCACTAGGGATTTCGCTTATCTTTGAAATTTGCTTTCTAGGAACTAACCAAAATAATGAACCTTCGTGAACCATAATAATCTCTTTGAATTCACCACCATTATATTCTGCTAAAAAATTTTTAAATGTAGCTGCAATTCTTTCAGCATAGCCATTTAGTTTTTTATAATTATCAGGCGTTAATTGCTTAAGAGTTGAAAGGCCCGCCACCATTGCTAATGGATTAGCACTTAGTGTGCCTGCTTGGTAAACAGGTCCTACAGGTGCTAGGTGCTCCATGATAAATTTACTTGCACCAATGGCACCAACAGGAAGCCCTCCACCAATAATTTTTCCGTAAGTCACAATATCTGGTTTTATGCCAGTGATTTCCACCATTCCACCAAATGCAACTCTAAAACCAGATATAACTTCATCAAAAATTAAAAGAGATTTATTTTCAGTACAAATGGTCCGTAAAAATTGTAAAAATTCTGATCGTTGAATTAATAAACCATTATTTGCGGGAAGAGGTTCGATGATAATCGCTGCAATCTGATCCTTGTGATCACGAAAACAAGCTCTCACTGCTTCCATATCATCAAGATCAACCACTAAAGTATCGCGTGCAATTCCTTCTGTTACTCCTGCAGAACTCGCTTCTGCTGTTCCGGCAAGACCTGATCCAGCTTTAATGAGCATAGAGTCTACATGGCCATGGAAGCAACCATTGAATTTAATAATTTTAGATCGATTAGTAACTCCGCGAGCAAGACGAAGTGCGGTCATGACAGCTTCTGTGCCAGAGTTTACAAATCTCATCATTTCGATAAAAGGAAGTCTTTCGGTTAAAAATTGGACAAGCGCTAGCGAGTATGGTTCACACGCACCAAAACTCCAGCCACGCGATAAGGCTTCGATTAAATCTTTTTCGACCACTTCATTTTTATGGCCTAAAATTAAAGGCCCAAAGCTCATGCAAAAATCAATATAGTTCTTTCCTTCGATGTCGTTAAAGTAAGCGCCAGATGCATTTTTTACAAAGCGTGGAGTGGTATGGAGTCCTTTAAAACTTCGAACAGGTGAGTGCACTCCGCCTGGTACAAATTGTTTTGAGAGTGCAAACAAATCAGCATTATTTTTGGGTAACATAGTCATTCCTCTTAATTAAAAGACTTAATATATTTTGATATTTCTTTCATTGATAAAAATGGAATAGGGTTTACGCCTGCTTCTTTTAAGCGCTCATAAGTTTTGCCTAAACCACAAGCGTGAACTTTGTTTTTAATTTCGGGAATAAGTTCTACGTAAAATTGATATTGAGTAAAACTCGTCCAGTAAAAAAAATCGACACTTAAAATGTCTTGTTTAAACTCAGGTGTAAGTTCACGCACGATATGAGTGTAAACAGGAGTTAGGTTTCCTAATTTTGAAGAAGTCTTATCATGCGATAAGACCGTGAGCGCTTTTTTGTCTTTGAAGAACATTTGTAAAAATCTAGAGTCTAGAAGTTTTTGTAATTCATTATCGCCTAAGCTATCACTGGTTCCGTGGACCCAAAAACCAAGCTTGGCCAAATCTTTCATGGTTTTTGTTCCCGCTGACCAAATAAATTTTTCCAATGATTCGCTTTTTGATAAACCTGTCTCTGGATTATCGATTGCATGAAAGCAATATTTACTAGTGACATAAATTTGTTCACCGTAAATTTTCCCTACAGGTATGGCATGTTTATGAGTGAGGTGATCAAAAAAGACATTTTGCCCAAAATCAAATTTAGCCTTTGCTTTATCACTCAACCCAAAAAAGAATTTAGGTTTTACGAGGAAACTTGGCAATGTACGCTTATGCCCGTTTGTTTGTTCCAGTATCTGGACATCAACAGCTTTTTCCTCGTGAATACCTCGATGATAATGGCAAAAGAAATCTCCACGTTTTTCCACGTGAATTCCTACTGCCAAATGACAGCCACCACCATATTCTTTAAATGCTTTTCGTTCGCGACTGACTTCTTCCACCGTCGTTTGATCTTCCACCTTTTTTAGTTTTTTTAAGAGCTCGCCGCCATCTGATCGATTGGCCAGACATTCAATCGCTAGTGCTCCTTGCGAAGCGGCCGAAGGAAATTCTGATTCCGGAAGAACCATGAAGGTTAAATCTTTAATGAGCGCTTCTAGTTCATTTTTGGATTTTTCAGTTAGTGCCAATCGTTCAAGACCCGGCAT
>JACCDN010033875.1_pt1 | contig 23421 bp, 12 predicted proteins | sample 7441691 | NCBI WGS metagenome assembly JACCDN01 (sample SAMN15323439, study PRJNA562643) | freshwater metagenome | isolation source: river surface water | place: USA:Blue River Watershed | collected 2017-08-16 | reverse complement strand
GAAGCACTGGCTTTGACCGATGAGTTAGACAGCTCAGTTCGGGCCTACGCCGATAAAGTTAATTTGTCAAAGGAGGATCGAAAATCCCTTTTGGCCGATGCAGAAGTATTGAAGACAGAGATTTTAGCTTCGGCGGGGGATGAGATATTACAGCAAAAAAGTAGTCCAGGTACTATAGAACGTGCAAAAAAGGCATTGGAAGGTTTTAAAGATAAACTGAGTGCCAAACGTGAATCAAGTGCAACAAGTACGGCTTATTTAGGGACAGAATTATACATTTCTCCGAGTGGTTATCCAGTGAAGGTTGCGGATGCGCAGATCAAGCAATTTATATACGATGCAAGCAAGATCAACAAGACCTATCCCAATGGTGCTTTGTATGTTTATAAAAATGCGAATGATGTACTTTTTCTAGCAAAAATTGAAAAGGGGAAGTTCTTGGGCTACGAAAACCAGCAGACCAAGGAATTGTACATCCACACAACAAGCTATCGTGGGAAAGTGAAGGTATTCATCCTAGAAGAGCTGAATGATGGGTGTCAGTACAAGCAGTATACCATTAGTTATACGGTTCCAGCCAAAATGGATCAGGTGTTAAACTCGTTGAATCTATCGGGATTGACCAAGGACGGGCTTCGTGTGCGCGATCGCTGTAGCACAAATTCCGAAGTCAAAGAACAAATTACTGGAGGTCCGAAGCATTTGGCTTTATTTGTTAATGGCTATCGGTCAGGTTACCCAGAGGAGTCTGATTCCGATAATGTTGTTGCAACAAATGATCGGCACAGCTATTGGGATGGTGTGGATAAGCAATTTAGCAATCAACTCAGATCTGGGACCGTATTGTATGCCGATGGGCATCATGGTATCCGTACATCGAACCATCAGAATATGTTAAGCTTTTATAATAGTGCTAAGCATACCATTGGTCCCCTCCCCTCTCGCTTATCAGAGTTTGCCATTAAATATGTCGGTAGTATGGAGAAATTTACAAGTGAATCTCTTCCTCCACCAGCTATAGGAGCAGCCGCTACCATGGTGCGAATGAATTCGGAATATGTTGGGGGTAAACTCAATACAGAGGCCAACGAAGCAGGCTTCAATGAGCGTCGAATGAATGGACAGAAAGCTGGAGCAGCACTTCTAGCCGATATTCAAAGCCAGAAAATACGAACTCGCAGAGATGCCGGGGATAATATCATCGACACGCTGGATATTGTAGCTCACAGTATGGGTTATGCTTATGCACTTGGAATTACCGATGCATTGAAAGGTAAAGTGCCCTTTGGTCGGTTTTATGTTATTGCTCCGGAGAATGCTTGCAGTGGGGAAATTGACCTAGATGCTTTCGAAGAAGTATGGCAGTACGGTAGTAACCTAGGCGAACCGGGAGAAGATCCGATTCATCAGCAGGATGGGGTGGCGCCGCAGTGTGCTGTGAGAGGGTTGCCGGAGTTAGATAGGCAAAATATAGAAAAAGGTGGCCGAATTTTTATACCAGATAGTGAGCCAAAGGGTTTTTTACAAAGTCATTCGATAGAGAATTATAAATGGATATTTTCAAAAATTCCGAAAGGGAAAAAGGGCTATGTTAGAACTAGGAACTAAAGTATCGGCTGTAATGTTATTACTGTGCCTATTATTTTCTTGTAAGGAAAATAAGCATAAAGAAGCTATACGGAAAAGAAGTCTATATAAACAATACTCTATGAAGCAAGTAGGTGCTAAAGAATATGAGTATGTATGGAATGCCGCTAGAGATAGTATTCAACTTTGGGCTGATAATCGTTTGGGCTTTTATTCTCTTTACGTAGATAACAAATGGTATTTAGATAGTCTGGTCTGTTTCAATCGGGAGATGGATCGATGTATGATGGCCTTAAGCTATCAGTCTGATCGTTGGTCTCCTAGTGACGGGATGGACTATTTTCATGGGGCTAAAGTAAAAGGTAAATGGTATTTCTTTTTTGGTAGTGGGCATTATGTTCTTCCTCGAGATTATTATCAATCAGATGTTCGAGTTCCACTGAATATTGAGCAATTCAATGAAATAGCAGTAGACAACATCTTTAAAGGCTATCTGAAAAAAGACAAAGACGGAGTATGGCAAATCAACGAAGCGTTTTTTACGTATCATTTTGAAGGCGTTGGCTGGGGAGATTTTAATAAGCAATCGCACAAGGATACGGCAGCCTATGGCAAGCGTTTTACCAACAAAAAGGAATACTACGAGAGTATTTACCTCAGGGGGCTGAATGATAAGTGGATTAAGGAAGAAAAGAAGGATAATGCCCTCCTGCATTAATAAAAAAATATAATTAACAAATAATTAAAAAATAATAAAAATGAATTTATTTAAATTTTGTTGTCATTATGTCTCTCTACTAGTTTTTGTGCTTAGTGGTACCATAGCCAGCGGACAAATTATCAAACACGTAATCATTCCTGTATCAGGATTAGGTGAGGGGCCATACCAGCTTGGATGGTATAGAAATGCAAATGAGTCGGAGATAAATTTTTATTTGTACGGTGAAGTCAAAGCCCAGCTGTGGGCCATAGGAAAGCAGTCTTTTGCAGATTTGATGAACAAACACAGAGAAAAAAGCAAATTGGGAAAGTTAATGAACAGTTTTAATATCAATAATTTTGGTTATGCACCGCATACTTTTACGACTGTTCGTGAGATACGGCTAGATGATAATCTGAAGGTTAAGCAAGATGTCAATCATTTGTTTCATTCCTCGCCTTTTTATGCGGATACAATACTACATATTGGCAAATTTAGTGGCAACATAGCTTCGCTCAACTCGCGTGGGGTAGATGGTCTCAAGGATGGTGAGCAATTTCTTAAATTCAATCTGAGGACATATAATAACTTGTTTCCGGATCTACCACATATCGGTGATACACTTTCTACTGAGGTTGGTATAGAGAGTGAAAATTGGCTAGGTAATCCAAAGGCACCGCATTACTTGGTTCGTACGATAAAGCGCTATCAGCATGATGGCGTTGAGCCAGTAATATATGGTTTTACGATTCATCCGACTAAGGAGAAGGTGAGTTTATTAAATCAGATTGAACGGTTGAACGGCTGTACTTATATCGCAGAGTCTTTTAATAAAGGAAACGGTCAATATATGCCCTTTTGGTTCTTGGTGAATCAAACAGACAAAAAAGATCAGCGGAACTACCGACTTGCCGTGGCAAATGCTAGAGGGAATGTAGTTGGTATCACTGATTTTACCACACTGTTTTCACGAAGGCCTATTATTCTCAATAAGGAAGTATATGGCAGAAATGGGCAACCAGTGGGATTTGTATCTGTTTTTGGTTATGATCATAAAGCTCCAAAAGAGATACAGGGAAGTGAATCTACTGCTTTTGATGTGATCTATTTAGATCAGGCTGGTAGCTTGAAGTGGAAAACAACAATCTATCATGGGGATGATAAAAGTTATAAAAATACCATATTCCCTCTACAATGCTATGCTAAGGATGATAAGCTAGTTTTTTTAAACTATAGGCGGGAGGGGCTCTTAAAAACATTTTTTGAGGTACTACGTATTGATGAAAGAGGGAATAAAGAGTTAGTTATTGGTGAGTCGAAAGGAAAAGTTTTTGGGAATGATAGTCCACTTGATTTTGTTTACCAAGCTGATGAGATCAGGCAACATGGAGAGGATATTTGGACAATCAAAGCAAAAAGTGAGGGGGTTTATCCACAACCGACTACCTATAGTCAGCTATTTGTCGCCCAGTTAGATGGGGAGAGCTTTCATCCAAAAAATAGAAAGGTATTCACTATTCAAACTAGTCGTCATAAGTTAAGATTTACTTTATTGGATGATCAAGGTGCTGAGCTGAAATACTTGGTAGGTGCGGGTGCTCAATATTATATACTCACCTTAAGAAAGGAAAAAGAAAGCACCTTGGTTCAATTAAAAAGTGATCTGTTTAATAATGCGGCTGATCAGGTTCGCTTTAGCTTTTCCCAAGTCAATGTACCACTAATTGATCAAGAAAGTAGGGTGGCTTATTTAATTCATCAATTCTATGAAAACCAAGATGTTAGATTTGATGGTCCGAGTAAACTTTTGATTACCAAGGTGGCCTATTAAAAAGACTCATTACGAAGCTGTTTTACAATTAAGCCCTAAATACAAATTATTTGAAAAACAATCCAAAAAATGAAAAACAATCTAAAAAAAGCCGTTTTGGGCATTACGCTGATTAGTTTATTTGGTATCGGTTGCAAAAAAGACACAGCTAGTCCAACCTCAGGGAAAAGTGGAGGGAAAAAAGGAGTAGTCAAGCCATTAACTGGACCAGATCAAGTGGAGAAAAAATTCACAATTACATCTGATACGTTTAAGGATATGGTAGTGGATCATGATTTATTGAGGGAGAATAAAATCAACCGTCCTCATCTCTCGTGGGAAAATATTCCTATGGGAACGAAAGGGTTTTACATTATTATGGATAATGATAAAGGGCATGTTTATTTTAATAAGGAAGCTGCTGGGAGGACTAGAAGTTTGAAAGCAGAGATTTTGAAAAAAATAATAAATCCGATGTCTCCCCAGAAAAATGATGCGCTTACTGCTACGATAGAAATTTTTGCATTAAACTGTACACCAGATCAGTTTAGGAAGAGTACAAATAAAGGAATGGAGGATAGGCGCATTTCTTTAGCCTCTAGAGCAACGATTAAAGAGATACTTAAAGAAAGTGGTTTGTCGAGTATGATCTTAGGTTCGGCAATAGTTGAATACAAAATCAAAAAATAAAACTCTTCCTCTAACCACCTACCTATGCAACGCTTCATCCTCTGTCTCATCTTCATTGTTCTAGTTTTCAGCATCAAAACTCATGCCCAATCCTCTGATAGTACCCGACTGAGAGAGCAAGCTCAAATCGCGGTACAAAAGGTAGACGATAATAAACGTTGGCTGAAGCTGCTCACTCCCGAGGATTTGAATGAGTTGCCTGTTGGTATAAAAGAAACAATTAACAATGTCACCTATAAATTGGCGGTGAGCAGCTTCATTTCTCACAAAACCCATATTGAGTTAACAGTTTTTGCACGCATCGATATCCCTCAAAATCCGAAAACCCTATTTTTTGGTGTGACAGGACTAAAAATGTCGCATAGTGGTAAAATTATAGGTGAGGGGAAATTAGTGCTACTAGGCAATGTCCCGATTAATATTGCCGGAGGTCAGGGGCAGCTCATTCTCAAGGGAGATTTTAACCCGATTAATGGTCAAACTACAGGTGACCAGACTTATTTGAGCATTGATTGCAAGGGCTTTAAAGGACTAGGCATTGCAGCCGATGTTATTTTTTCGCGAAACATGTTGTTGCCTTGTGATGCCGTGGGGCAGGTGATTGCCGATGAGAATCAAAAGGTGAAGGGCTCTTTTCAAACTAAAGTGAGTGATTGGAACGATATTTTGGTGAGCTTGAATTTGCCAAAGTTTCAGTTGGCCAGTTTGGATGGCTTTGTTTTTACGGTGAGTAATGCCACATTTGATTTTAGTGATGTACGTAATAGTCCGGAGGTGGTTTTTCCAGTTGGGTACGCCTTGCGCCATATGACTTTTCCGAATACGAATCTGTGGCGTGGGGTCTATATTCAATCAGCTGAGGTGATGTTGCCCCAGGCTTTTGAGCGTCGTGGAGGGCATCGTTTAAGTTTTGGAACCACCAATTTGATTCTAGATAATAATGGTTTGACAGGCTTATTGTATGCCAAAAATATTCTGCCTTATGAGGAAGGGAATGCGTCGGGATGGAAATTTTCGGTGGACGAGTTTCAGGTTGGGTTGGAAGCTAGTCTGCTGGTGAAGGCTGGTTTCAAAGGTTGCATAGGTTTGCCAGTATCTGAGGCAGACTCCTTGCGCTATGAGGCTATCATTACTGGTGATAATCGGTATCAACTTAGTGTGTCACCCAAGGGAAAAATGGATTTTAAGTTGTGGCAGGCTAAGGTAGAGTTAGAGGAAAATAGCTATGTAAAACTCTTATTGGATCATGGTCGGTTTAAGCCCGAAGCCAATTTGTATGGACGTTTTGATATGAGTCCAACAATGAAGGCTGGGGATAGTGAACAGCCGATTGGTCATTTCAAAGGCATACGTTTTCGTGGGCTACGTATCCGAACAGTTGAGCCTTACCTAACGGTTGACTATCTCGGTTACGAGGGTGAAGCAAAACTTGCTGGCTTTCCCGTATCGATTAGTGATATTAAGCTAGTAACAGATAATAACCGGGCAGATTTGGCCTTCAATCTGAATGTGACACTTCAAGAAAATGCCTTTAAAGGTACTACCCGTCTAACTATTGGCTCCCGATTCGGTGATCAACATGGACGTCATTCATACCGTTTTGACCGCGTTCGAGTACATGCCATCGAACTTAAGAATGTAAAGATTCCGGGTATAGTTACGCTAGATGGTAAAGTAGATTTTATGAATGATGATCCCATATATGGTCAAGGTTTTGCTGGTGGTATAAACGCAAAATTTGATATTCTAGGCAAGGCTGAGGTGCAGATGCGTTGTGTGTTTGGTCATAGTACGTTTCGATATTGGTTTATGGATGGTAAGGCAGATTTAGGGGCAGGTATTCCGTTGGCTCCGCCTTTGAAGGTGCAGGGTTTTGCAGGTGGAGCTTATTATAGGATGCGTAAATCAGGTGTCGCTTCAGGGATGATGGATAAGCTTAGGCCGAATTACATACCTGATAGGATGATGAACTTTGGTTTTAAGGCTGGTATTTTATTTAGTGTAGTGAATCGTTCGGTAGTGGATGGCGTGGCCGAGTTTGAAGCCGCCTTCAATGCGAATGGGGGAATGAAATATGTTGGTTTGTTTGGTAATGCGCGTTTCATGAGTAAGCTATCTGGAGCTATTGGGGACGCTACTAAAGTACTTGCTCAGGCTGAAGAAGCGGTAAACAAACAGCTGGAGGGTTTGTCGGATGTAGCCAGGTTAAATAAAATTGAAATTTTGGAAAAAATCAAGTTGAATACACCAAGTATCGCTAGTAAATCCATTCCAATGGAGGATGTAGGGGGAGTTTCAGCTTATGTGGGTATGCTATACGATTTCAATAATAAAACCTTTCATGCCAATTTTGATGTATATGTAAATGTTTTGGGTGGTTTGATGCAAGGAGTTGGTGATCGGTATCGTGCAGGCTGGGCAGTGATGCATTTTGATCCAAGCGATTGGTATGTACACATGGGCACACCGACTGATCCTATTGGGCTTCGTTTCGGAATAGGAGGTTTTGGTATTACGACTAAATCCTATTTTATGCTAGGGAGTCAAATTTCAGGCTCTCCGTCACCGCCGCAGGAGGTTATTGATATTTTGAAAGCGGACGCACAGCAGCTAGATTATATGCGCGATTTGAACGCCTTAGGCACAGGTCGAGGCATTGCTTTTGGGTCACGCTTGAGTGTTGAAACAGGGGATATCACCTTCTTGATTCTCTATGCCAAATTTAACGCGGGTTTGGGTTTTGACTTGATGCTTAAACAATATAGTAATGCCCATTGCAAAGGAAGTAGTGGACCACTTGGGATTAACGGCTGGTATGCCAATGCACAAGCCTATGCTTATTTGCAAGGTGAACTTGGGGTTAAAGTGAATCTTTGGTTTATCAAAACTAGAATTCCTATTATTCAGGGAGCGACAGCAGCTTTAGTTCAGGCACAACTACCTAATCCCTCATGGTTTCAAGGATATCTAGGGGTTAAGGTCGATGTATTGGGTGGTTTGATTCGTGGCAATATGCGTTTCAAGCTAACCATTGGTGATCAATGTGAAATCATTAGAGATAATCCTAATCCGGTAGGAATTGATGTGATTTCTGATTTTAGTCCGCAGGAGACTCAACAAGCAGTCGATGTGTTTACTGCCCCGCAAGTAGCGCTGAATTTTTCAGTGGACAAAGATATTTCAATCGATGGTGAAGGTGGAACGAAAGTTTATCGAGTCGTTTTGGAGCATTTCACGATGGAGGAAGAAAGTGCATTTGGTCTTCGTCCCATTAAAGGAGAGGTCGAATGGAATCGCGCGAAGGATGTAGCTACTTTTTATTCGAAAGATGTTTTGCCTGCATTAGCGAAGGTTAAAGCCAGTGTGAAGGTGAGTTTCAAGGAGCAAAAAGGTGGAATATGGCAAACGGTATATATGAATGGGAAAAAGGCTGAAGAAAGTCGGGTACTTCAGCTGACTACGGGAGGAGCTCCAGAGACGATCCCATTGAAAAATATCAAATATTCTTGGCCTGTGGTTGGGCAGCGGAATTTTTATCGAGAAGAAAATAAACAGCAAGGCGTCATTCAGTTGAAACGCGGTCAGCCTGATCTTTTTCAGGTCGTAGGTTTTGATCAGGAGTTCCTATTGGAGCCTAAAAATGGTAATTCGGCTGCAATTCCTATGATGTACGATAAGGATTCTAAGCAGTTACGTTTCGATGTCGCTCAGGTCAAGGGGGATGTAGAATATGAACTTTCTTTGATTAGTAAACCGCTGGGCCAAGGTGGAAAGGTCAGTGATGTTTCCTTGAAAAGCCAACAGCAGTTGCATGGTAATGAGGGGGATACTATCAATATTATTCGTGCAAAAGCTCAAGAAGTGAAGCGAGATGATCTAGGCAAAGTTATTCTCAGTTACAGCTTTCGGAGCAGTCAGTATGGTACTTTTGAGCAAAAGATGAAAAGCCAGCAATATGGCAAGAGTATTTGGCGGAAGATTATCTCGGATGTGATCACGCTTCAGCAACGCATTGCAGACGCAGAGTATTTTGATCTGCACGACTTAAAAGGTAGCGAGTATACTAACAATCAACCCTTGGTTCAGCCGGTAGCTTTGTTGGATGATGATTACTTTATGAAGGACATCCATCCCTTGAACTATAAAAATTATCCTGTGGCTAAAACTATTCACCTTAGTCGGGATACGAGTGTGTTGGGTTTTGTTCCATTTCGGGCTTTGCCGGTGATGAACGGTTATCTTTCCTTGGTGGAGCAAGAGCGGGTGAATGATCCTTTGGTGAAATTCAACTTACCCTACTTATATGATTTACCTCGCATCTACAAAACCGACTTTCATGATTTACAGAATCAGGTGGTCAATCGTTTTTTGGGTAAGCCAGAGCAGGCTCACTATAGCTGGTTGATTCATGGACAATTCCCTTTTATACGTGGAGGCCATTATAAAGTCAATTACCAGTATGTGCTCCCTGATGGGAAGAAAGGGTCCTCTTATTTAGTAAGCTATCAGAATGCAATAAAATAATAGATGGATGCCGCCTTAGTATGTGTATTGAAATTTAGTATCCAAGATTTATATACTAAAAATATTATCTATCGTTTTATTTTATCTAAATCAATCATTCACTCATGTTTATTCGGGAAGGTATTTTACCAAATACATCTTATTTTAAAATGAAGAACTACAAATTACTTTTAGCATTCACTTTATGGATATGCATTGGAACGAACGTAAAAGCGCAAATAAATCCACAAGTACGCATTATTGCCAGGGCAGATAGTGTTGGGAAAATTCACTTACGTTGGGCGGCAACGAATTCTTCTACTTGGAAACGTTGCAACAAGTATGGCTTTCGGTTGGAACGTTACACCATAATCAGAGATAAACAATTGCTCGAAAAACCAGAGTGCAAACAAATAGGGGGGATTATCAAACCTAAGCCACTGAACGAGTGGAAGACTTTGGCTGAGAAGAACAATTATGCAGCAATTCTTGCGCAAGCATTGTATGGGAAAGATTTTGCAGTGAGTAATACGGAGATCAAGGGGATTACCCACATCATTGCTCAGTCGCAGGAACAAGAACAGCGTTTTAGTTTTTCTTTATATGCGGCAGATATGAGTTTTGATGCAGCAGGTTTAGCAGGTTGGGGGCTGATCGATTGGGAAACTAGACGTAACGAAAAGTACTTATATCGCATCATCACCGCAGCACCTACTCGAGAGCTCAAAACAGATACAGCGAGTGTATTTATTTCACCGGCGGAATATGAACCTTTACCAATGATCGAGGATGTGGCTGCACAGTTCGGTAATCGTACGGTGATGCTTAGCTGGGATTGCGGACGTCTAGCTAGCTATTATACCTCTTATTATGTGTCTAAGTCGATAGACGGTGGAAAGACCTTTAAGCGCTTAGAAGGTGTTCCTGTTACCAATTTCAATAGTCGAGCAGATCAATCTTCCCAGCGGATGTACTTGATGGACTCATTAAGTAATAATTTAATGGAGTATCAATATCGTGTGTGTGGTATCAGCTCATTTGGACAAGAGGGGCCATGTAGTGTGCCTGTTGTTGGGCATGGACGAGAATTATTGGCTTTTGCACCTAGTATAGAAACTGCTTTTGTAGACGATCGTGGTGTATTACAATTTCAGTGGCTTTTTGAAGAAGAGGGGAATACCTTAATTAAAGGTTTTGTGATTAACCGAAGTGATCGTGCAGGTGGGGGTTATCAGATATTTACGGATACGTTAGGTGCCAAACTGCGTAGATTAAATCTTAAAAAGGTAGTCGAGGAGACTAATTATTTTACTATAACTGCTGTTCCATATCATGGTGAATCACGAACTTCATTTCCTGTGCTGGTGCAAACGATTGATAGTATTCCACCAAGTATTCCTTCAGGGCTTAAGGCAATTATAGATACTAGTGGTGTGGTTACTTTAGGTTGGAATCCCAATACTGAAAGAGATTTTTTTGGATACAAAGTATTTCAAGCTTTAAAGGAGGGGGAAGATTTAGTTCCGCTAACTGATAGTGTTTGGTTCAGTAATACATTTCTGGATAAGCTCAATCTCAATTTGCTGAATCGGAAAGTTTGGTATGGCATATCTGCATTAGATAAACACTATAATCAATCAGCGGTATCGGCGCTTATTGAGGTTAAAAAGCCCAGCCGGATTCCACCTTCTCCAGCGGTGATTACCAGGTATGAAATCAAAGGAGATAGTTTGCAACTATACTGGGTTAACAGCACAGATGGGGATGTCAAAATACATAGTCTTCATCGAAAAGGTCCGGATGATGAGTCTTTTGTGAAGTTAATTGAATATTCTGGGCAAAGTAGGACTAGTTATACAGATGTAGCGCTGCAGGGAGGAAAGTCGTATGCCTATTATATACAAGTTCAAAATGAAGCTGAGCTAGTTACCATTTCAGAGCCTTTGGAACTAAGCATATCCGCAAAGTCGGAATTCAAGAAAGAGATCGCGCGCTTATTTGCCTACTCACAAAAAGAGCAAAAACGAATACAGGTGGTATGGGATGATCAATTGTCTGATGTAGTCGAATATCAGTTGTATCGAGCTCCAAATGGGCAACCATTGGTATCATGGCAATCAGTAAATCCGTTACAAAAAGGTGTGTATGATACCGAAGTATCAGCGGGCGAAGTGTATGAGTATGGCATTGTGGCCGTCTTGAAATCAGGTAGGTACAGTGCAATGAAAAGGATAACAGCAAAATTATAGTCAGTATGAAAAGGTGGATTGTTTTTTTGTTTTTGGCTATAGTTTTGATAGAGACTGGGTTTGCTCAGGAAAGTAAGGCGAGATGTAAAGTAATCTTAAACGGAGAGACACATCCTCGTAACGGTACTTATGGAGATGGTTGTAGTAACAATATTTATACTAATCTGCTATTCAAAAATGGTGGTCCTTTAACTGTTTTACCTTGGCATGATCTAAATGGTGGAGCAGTATATTATTCAAGCATAACTACTTATTTCGATGCTCATCTAATTCCCGATTTTCTTGTCACAACAACATCTAGGAATTGGAAACGTGGTATCGATGGTTGTGGTGGCAATGGGTCTTTTGATAATAGTATTCGGGAGACTCGTGTAAACTTTAAATATGGTAAAAATCATCTATGTGGTATAAGTCAATGGTGGAATACATGCATTGACTTATATATTATTCCTGAAATACAGATTTTACCCCCAAGTAAGAATCCAGCATTAGGACGAATTCTTGGTAGCAATGATCCGTTTGAGTTAAAAGCAACTCCGGGTTTTCCTGCGCATACTTACAAATGGGAGTATAATCTTGGCGGAGATAGTTGGTTACCTATTCCTAACTCATATGGTAGGGCTAGCCTTTCTTTTACAGGTTATGAATTACTGGGAGTAGATCGATTTGAGCAATTATGTGGAAAACAAAATGTGTTTTTTCGAATAGCGCCATGCCAGGAGTGTATACCTCCAATCGTTACAGCAACACTTAAATTATCTTCGCCTCATATTATTCGTGTTGAGCCCATCCCAAACACGTGTTTTGGCGAGAGAAATGGGAGTTTGCGTATCTATTTTGATCGCAATCTACGATCGGATGAGATGCTTAGGCTTTCTTTGGCCGATGATTATACTAGTGAATCTTGGGATGATATTACTTCTTTTCGGGAGGGAAATATGCTTATTTGGGATTCCGAGTTAGCTCCACGAACTTATGAGTTAAGTATGATTGGCAAGTATCGGGGAATGGCAACTTATACTGACAATGATCGTCATTATGCTTTTCCAGTTATTCTAGGTCCAGAGCCTGTAGTTTTTAAAACAAGCCAAAAGCATGTAAGCTGTTTTGCAGGGGATGATGCCAGTATCACTGTGGAAGCTGTGGGTGGGGTAGGTCAGTATGTAGTAGGTTACAAAAGGAAAGACGATCCTGAATATCGGTATGAGACTTTTGGCTCGTCGAAAAAACATGTTATTACGAACTTATCAATGGGGACTTATCAGGTTCGCTTATATGATGCCAAGGGATGTGTCATGAAAGATAAAAAGGGTCAAGAAGTGATTGGCCTGGTCGATATTAAGCAGCCTGCAGCAGCGCTTGCTATTGATTATCAGGAAAGAGTAGACCCTCGTGCATTTGGTTATACTGATGGTTCAATTACAGTTATAACAGTAGGTGGAACTCCATTGCCTAATGAGGGCTATCATGTTGTTTGGAAAGATAGTTTAGGAAATGTGTTGCCCAGTGTGTCTAATAAACTAAACCCATTTACAACTCAATTACACAGCGTTGGAAAAGGAACATATACACTGATGGTTACTGATGCCAATTATTCATCTAGCTCTAGCAAATCGGCAGCAGGCTGTCTTGTGCAGGAAGTAATTAAGCTCGGCGAGCCCCTTCCATTGGAGGTAATCATTAAAGAAGGCTATTTTATTAGTTGTAGTGGCGCTACGGCTGGTGAGCTCATTGCTCAGGCTTCTGGAGGTGTTCAAATTCCTGGAAAACGATATCAGTACGAATGGTTCAAACAGAAACAGGATGAGTGGATCAGAATGAAATCTGATGATGGCTATCTTCTAAAAGGCTTAAGTGGAGGGGTGTATCAAGTGCAGGTGACGGATAATAATGGGATTACTAAAACCTCAGAAGCTTTTCATTTAATCGAACCCAAGCCGCTTAAAGTGGTATTAAGTAGTAGGTCGGCTAAATGTAGTGGAAGCAATACTGGTGCTGTAAGTTCTGTCATTGTTGGGGGAACTTTGCCTTACCATATTCAGTGGAATACTGGAGATACGGATTCAAGTACGCTGGAAAATGTGCCTACTGGATACTATCATATTTCGGTGACTGATGCGCGAGGTTGCCAGGCAGAGGCTGAAATTCAAGTGAGTACACCCAATCCCATTGAATTGAGAGATTTGGTCATTAAAAGCCCCACTTGCCTTGGTGGAGCTGATGGATCGATTCGTTTTCATATGGTAGGAGGAGTACCCCCATACACCTATATGTGGTATAGCACCGTAGAAAAACAAGATTGGACAGATATTACGGTGTCAGATAGAAACAATTTGTCTGCGGGTAGTTATATGCTGCTTGTTACTGATGCTATGGGTTGTAGTTATCGCAAAGCATGTGAGGTGATTGATCCACCCCCCCTGGCTGTAGAGCTTGGACCTGATCGTACCTTATGCACTGGTCAAACTTGGATAGCTGATGCGCGTATTGCTGATCGTCGTGCAAAATATAGATGGTCGGGTTCTAATGGGTTTTATTCTGATAAATCATCTGTTATTTTGAAAGAATCGGGAACCTATTCTGTCGTCGTTGCCAATGGTAAGGGATGTCAAAAGGAGGATTCCATTGTTATTCATCGGAGTGATTTAGCTATTGAAGCTGAATATACATCCCCAACGCATGCTTTTGTAGATGATCCGGTGCTGTTTGTAAATGTAACCGATCCAGAACCAGAAGGAGCGGAATGGACTTTACCGGAAGGATCATCTATTAAAGTGTTGAACCGAAATAAAAAAGTAGTTGAGCTTGCTTTTACTCAGGTGGGCTCCTATGAAGTTGTCTTGCGCACGACTATAGGTGATTGTCAGAAGATATTTAAAAGACCGATCGTTATTTTACAGAAAGATGAAGTGAGTCCATCAAATATTACCACTGCTTCGATAATCAAAGCTTTTAAGGTGGGTCCTAATCCCAATGGGGGAGAGTTTACAGCTGAAGTACATTTGGAGAAAGTAGCACCGATTGGCCTTAGCTTGGTTCAGGTTCAAACGGGAGCAATAGTTGACTTGAAAAGACAGTCAGGGGGTGATCGTTATACTATCCCTTATCATCTACAATTAGTTTCAGGGCCTTATGTATTGGTACTTGAGGTAGGTAATGAATATAGAATATTTAGGGTGATAATTTTATAGTGAAGGGGAATGTTGATGATGGCTTTTTCTTAATCCTTTTTTAGGTGTTATATATACTCGTGTTTTTTGTCTAAAAAGTAAATCAGGGCAAAAATGTATTTTTGTGCCTCCCTCATATGGGTTAAATCAATTTTGATGCATATCTCGAAAACATATAATCCTTCCTCTGCTGAAAGCAAATGGTACCATTATTGGCTCGAAAAGAAATTTTTTCGCTCTGTTCCTGATGAACGTGAGTCTTATACGATAGTCATACCACCGCCAAATGTTACGGGTGTACTTCATATGGGGCATATGTTGAACAATACCATTCAAGATATGCTTATTCGTCATGCACGTATGCAAGGGAAAAATGCGTGTTGGGTGCCTGGTACGGATCATGCCTCTATTGCTACTGAGGCTAAAGTGGTGGCCATGCTTAGAGAGCAAGGAATAGAGAAGAAAGACATTACCAGGGAAGAGTTCCTAAATTATGCTTATGAGTGGAAGGATAAATATGGAGGTATCATTCTCAAACAATTAGAAAGATTAGGTGCTTCCTGCGATTGGGATCGTACTCGCTTTACAATGGAACATGATCTTTCCGAAGCGGTAATCGATAGTTTTATTCATCTACATAAAAAGGGATTGATCTATCGAGGAATACGTATTGTTAATTGGGATCCCAAAGGGAAAACGGCTGTTTCTGACGAAGAAGTAATCCGCAAGGAGGTCAACCAAAAGTTGTATTATATTAAATATCAATTGGTGGGTTCATTAGGGCATATAGTTATTGCCACGACTCGTCCTGAAACCATTATGGCCGATACGGCTGTTTGTATTCATCCCAACGATGAACGTTTTCGGCATTTGAAGGGTCAGAAAGTATTGATCCCATTGATCAACCGGGAGATTCCAATTATTGAAGACGAGTACGTGACTATGGAGTTTGGTACAGGATGTTTAAAAGTAACGCCAGCCCATGATTTAAATGACTATGAACTTGGGTTAAAGCATGGGTTACCCATCATTGATATTTTGAATGATGATGGCACACTGCATTCACGAGCAGGGATCTTGGTGGGAGAGGATCGTTTTGTAGCTCGAAAAAAAATTGCTATCCTGCTTGAAGAAGGTGGTTGTTTAGAAAAAATAGAAGATTATAAATCTCAAGTTGGTTTTTCGGAACGTACAGATGCTGTGATTGAGCCTAGACTTTCCATGCAATGGTTTTGCAAAATGCGGGAATTGGCTAAACCTGCACTAAATGCAGTTCTAGATGGGGAGGTCAATTTAATCCCCAATAAGTTTATTAATACCTATCGCCATTGGATGGAGAATGTAAAAGATTGGTGTATCAGTCGTCAATTGTGGTGGGGGCAACGTATACCGGCTTGGTATAATGAAACTGACCAATGGATGATTGCCAAAACCGAGCAGGAAGCTGAGAAGCAGTTTACACAAGCAGGCATTCCATTTAAACAGCTGAGACAAGATGAGGATGTGGTGGATACTTGGTTCTCGTCATGGCTTTGGCCAATTTCTGTGTTTAATGGATTTAAGGATCCCAATAATGCGGATATGGCTTATTATTACCCGACCAGCGATTTAGTCACCGCACCAGAAATTTTATTCTTTTGGGTAGCGCGAATGATCATGGCTGGACATGAGTTTCGAGGAAAATCCCCCTTTAAAAATGTCTATTTAACGGGAATCGTTCGTGATAAAGTTGGACGAAAAATGTCCAAATCATTGGGTAATTCACCCGATCCAATCGAATTAATTGAAAAGTATGGGGCAGATGGTGTTCGTGTGGGTATGCTGCTTTGTTCTCCAGCAGGCAATGATTTGATGTTCGACGAGAAATATTGTGAGCAGGGTCGAAATTTTGCGAATAAAATCTGGAATGCTTACCGCTTGGTGAGTGGTTGGGATGTAGATGCCTCATTGGAGAATCCTAATCAACAAGCTATTACTTGGTTTGAGTCTAATTTCAATCAAGCACTAACAGCGATTGAAGAGAATTATAAGCATTATCGCTTGTCAGAAGCTTTGATGGGTATCTATAAACTAGTTTGGGATGATTTTTGTGCTTGGTATCTCGAGATGGTTAAGCCAGCCTATAAGCAAGCCATTGACACAATATCTTACCAAAAGACAATCTATTTCTTTGAGCAAATATTAAAGGTGCTGCACCCGTTGATGCCTTTTATTACCGAAGAGTTATGGCATGGAGACTTATTTGCTAAGCGAGCTGATTTGGACTGCTGTATTGTGGCAAAATATCCAGTAGTGGGTACGATAAATGATCGCTTAATTAAAGATATGGAAGCGATTCAACAATTAATTTCAGAGATACGTAGCATTCGGAATATCAAGCAGATTTCTCTGAAAGAGGCTTTGTCTTTGTCTATTAAAGCTAGTTCCCCTATTCCATATGCAGATTATTTGATGATCGTTAGCAAACTTGCCAATATCCAGGGGGAGGTGACTTTTGTGGATGCAAAGCCCACTAGTGCGATAGCCGTGATGGTTGGTACGGATGAATTTTTTATCACTTTAAATAAAACAATAGATTCTGATGCAGAGCGCGAGCGTTTAACCAAAGAGATTCAATATTTGCAAGGTTTTCTGAAATCGGTGAATGCCAAGCTATCCAACGAGCGATTTATACAAAATGCAAAAGTTGAGGTAGTTGAAATTGAACGTCGCAAAAAAGAAGATGCTGAATCAAAAATCAAAACTCTGGAAGAAAGCTTGAATGTGTTGTCTTGAGCGTTTGATAGTCGGGTAATTCCTCGGAGAATCGGAAGTTACTGTTGGTAAAATCAATCTGACAACAATAATGCTGTAATCCATTACTAACCAGTAGCCATTCTACTAGGTGAGAAGTATTGTAGCGTGCAATTTGATCGAATGTTTCTTGGTTGATTTTGATAGATGGTGATTTGCATTCCACCAGGACAATTTTTTTGCCCACGTCGTTGTAGAGTAGGATATCTGTTCGTTTCTGGAGTGCATTAAGTTTTAGGCCCCCTTCTAACTGGATTAATGTGCGTGGGTATCCTTTTGCATGGATTAAGTATTGGACCATGTGTTGACGGACCCATTCTTCGGGTGTAAGTACGATAAATTTTTTTCTGATTTGGTCAAAGATGAGCGTTTTATCAGCTACTTGTTTGATTCTAAAAGGATATTGAGGTAGATGAAGCGGAATGGGGGAAAAGGATGACATGACCTCAAAATTCTGAAAAATAATCGTAAAGTCGTAGATTTAAAAAATTGGCATGATTGAGAGTTTTTGAACAAGCTTTGAGATTTTACTGATGATGCACGTCAATAATTTACGTGAGGGATGGCAGCGAAAAGCCCGCAGTGTAGCAAAGCGAAACGAGGACTTGTAACGAACAGCCCGACCCGAAGGGGCACGCCCAAAAAATAAACCATTTTTATAAGAATACGTCATGACCGAAACGCTACATATTCAATTAAACAAAATTGCTGCTTCTAGATTGGACTCAGTTGATTTTAATACATTGTCATTTGGACACGTCTTTTCAGACCACATGTTTGTCGCTGATTATACCGAAGGGGAGTGGAAGCAATTTCATATTATGCCTTATGGGGATTTACCGTTTAGTCCAGCAATGTCGGCCTTACACTATGGACAAGCCATATTTGAAGGAATGAAGGCATATCGGCAAAAAAATGGTCAAGTTGCTGTTTTTCGTCCGGAAAAGAATCTGGAACGTCTTAATATTTCGGCAGAACGGATGTGCATGCCCACGGTACCCAAGGATGTTTTTATGCAAGGACTTGCCCAACTAATAAATATCGATCGTCAGTGGGTGCCCTCTGGGGAAGGTCAATCTATGTATATCCGTCCAATGATGTTTGCTACAGATGCTTTTCTTGGCGTGCATGCTTCGAGTAGTTATAAATTTATTATTCTGACCGGCCCCGTTGGAGCGTATTATTCCAAAAGTTTGAAAGTAAAGGTAGAGCTTCATTATTCGCGTGCGGATGAAGGGGGGGTAGGCTATGCCAAAACAGCAGGTAATTATGCGCGTGCTTTGTATCCAACTAAACTGGCCGAGCAAGAAGGCTTTGATCAACTAATCTGGACCGATTCGAAAGAGCATGCTTATATCGAAGAAGCGGGAACGGCTAATGTGTTATTTGTGATTGACAATGTGCTTGTAACCCCTTCAACTAGAGATACTATTTTAGATGGGATTTCGAGACATACCATATTAGACTTAGCTCGATCTTGGGCAATGCAAGTGGAAGAACGTCGTGTGAGTGTTGATGAAATTATTGGAGCTGTTAAAAAGGGTAATTTGCAGGAAGCATTTGCTGCAGGTACAGCAGCAACTATTGCGCCTATTTCAGAGATCGGTTACAAGGGTGAGTTATATACTTTGCCAGATTCAAAAACGCGTGTGTTTTCAAATAAAGCGCTACAGGTGCTTAATAACATTCGCTATGGTTTGATTCCTGATCCATTTGGTTGGAACTATTTGGTTTGAGTACATGCAGTTTTGATTATTGGGATGAACATATTAGGATAAGAATGGTGTCTCATCTTAAACTCAGTAAAGTAGAGCGTAGAAGATTAACTATTTTCTTGGTTTGTTTGATCATGGCTACCATTGCCTGGTCTTTTTTTGCCTTATCTGGATATTATGTTTGTCGGATAAGGGTGCCCATTCGCTATGTACATACGCCGCAGAAAAAGGCCCTTCGTTCTTTACAAGTTGATACCGTTGACTTGCAAGTAGAAGATACCGGTTGGCAGATTATGCTTTTGAAAATGCGGGCTAATCTCCCATCTATTGTAATAGACACCAAAGATTTAGATGAAAAAAATTACATTGTCTTGAATAATCAGTTGAAGCATATTGGATCACAACTTAAAGATCATCAGAAAGTGGTACATGTGTTTCCAGATACCCTATTTTTTGGGTTTTATCAGTATGCTTCTAAAAGAGTTCCCGTTCAGCTGGTTCATCATTTAAGTATGTCTAGGCCATATGGTATTGCAGGGAAAATTCGAATTAATCCCAACTATGTGACATTAACAGGTCCACTGGAAGAGTTAAATTCCATTCAGGTGTGTCAAACTGAAACACTAAAAATGGGTTCGGTTAACCATTCGATTGCGGCTAAATTACCTCTTCGATTTGCCTCAAAGGTCCATTTTGGTGTTCGGCCTGATGGCGTTGAAGTACAAATTCCGGTTGACGAGTTCACAGAAAAGGTAGTAGAGGTTCCCTTGAAAATTTTAAATAATTCTAATTATAATGAGGTTAATCTTTTCCCTCAAAAGGTGAAAATTACATTTCTTACCGCATTGAGTAGTTATGCACAGTTAAACTCGGAGTTTTTTGAGGCTGGCGTTGATCTAAACAAATGGCGTCAGCATGGGTATAAGCAACTTCCTGTTGTGTTGAGTCGCTTTCCGGATTATTGTAAACTAGTCCGAGTGGAGCCAGAGCATGTGGATTTTATAGTGAATAAATAATGTTGAAAGTTGGGATAACAGGTGGAATAGGGAGTGGTAAAACAACCGTTTGCTGGATTTTTGAAATATTGGGCATTCCTGTATTTTATGCAGATGCAGTGGCCAAACAGGTGATGCATGCCAATAAACAGTTGAAACAGAAAATCAGGGCTCATTTTGGTGAACAATCTTACACAGTAACGGGCACCTTGAATAGCGAGTACCTTGCAGGCATTGTTTTCAATGATCAAGAGAAGCTAGAGCAATTGAATGCACTAGTTCATCCAGTTGTTTTTGATGCTTTTGAGACTTGGGTTTCTTTGCAGCACCAAGTACCCTATGTACTTAAAGAAGCGGCTTTATTATTTGAAAGTGATTCTCATAAGCGATGTGATTATACGGTATTGATTAAAGCCCCCCTGGACTTGAAAGTGCAACGAGTGATGCAACGTGATCAGGTCAGTTTAGAGGAAGTGCAAATGCGAATCAATAAGCAGTTGACAGATGAACAGAAGCAAAACCTAGCTAATTTTATCCTGATAAATGACGAACAACAATTACTTATTCCACAAGTGATTGCTTTACATAAACATTTTATTGATTTAGGGAAAGAGAGCGTATGATTGTTGATGATTTTTTAGTTTTCGATGATCGTGGTTTGTATTGTCGTTATGGCGATTTTTATTTGGATCCACAGCAGCCAGTGCAACATGCGGTCATCTCTCATGCACACGGAGATCATGCTGTCAGGGGAAATGAGCACGTGTATTGTACTGAAGCAACGGCAGCTATTATGGCGTGTCGGTATAAGAAACAGGCTGGTGGGTATTTAAATACTTATTCCTATGATCAGACATTCATTAGAAAGGATGTTCAAATTCATTTTATTCCAGCTGGGCATATTTTGGGATCGGCACAGATCATGTTGATCTATAAAGGAGTACGGTATTTGTATACCGGCGATTTTAAGTTACAGGAAGATGCGACCTGTGAGCCAATTGCATTTGTGCAAGCAGATGTGCTCATTACTGAAACAACTTTTGCAGATCCTGCTGTTCAGCATCCTGATCCTGTGAAGGAAATCCAAAAACTAAATGATTTCCCCTCGAATATCTTATTAGGCACTTATGCTTTGGGTAAGGCTCAGCGATTGATTCAGCTTATCAATGCTCATTGTTCTGATCGCAGAATTCTAGTGCATCATACGATTTTACCAATCAATAAGATATATGAACAGTTTGGGTATGCTTTGGGGAAATATCAACCATATCAGCGTAAGGTGATGAAGCTAACTACACAGGGATTTATTTATTTGGTTCCCCCGATGACTTTTGATAGTTATTTCAGAGCAAAAAATGTGTTACGAGCTTTTGCTTCGGGGTGGAAAAATTTACATTATCAAAATGATATTAGTCTATTTATTTCTGATCATGTAGATTGGAATGATATTATTCGAATGATTAATCGGGTAAAGCCAAAACAAATTTGGACTTTGCATGGGGATGGTCACTTATTAAAGGCTCATTATGATAATCATATACCAGTTAAAGAGTTGAATGTTTAATGAATCTTATTTGATAATGGTAACATATCCAGACAGAAGGGGAGACCCATCTTTTAGGTCAATGACATAGTAATAAGTAGCAGCCGGTAAATTGAGACCATGGAAAGTACCATCCCAGGCCTGTGGATAGCCATTAGAGAGAAAAATTAATGCTCCCAACCGGTTGAATACTTGAATGAAGCAATTGGGGTAATTATCAATTCCTTCTATCTCCCAGTTGTCTTCAATACCGTCGCCATTTGGGGTCAGTACATTGGGTATTTTAAGTGGAACTGTAATACTTGTTTCACTTTCTACGGAGCACCCGTATGGGGTAGTTGCTGTTAGTTTGTAGATGATGTTTGATTTTGGATGAATGACAGTTGGGTTTAGTATGGTATCATCATTTAAATAAGTGGAAGGCGTCCATTTGAATGAAATAGGTCCCTCGTAAGATGCGCTTGCTATGAGTTGTTTTGAGCTACTTTGTGAAATCACTAAATTCTTTTCAATACTAATACTTGGTTTTGGCCCTATGTTTACATGGAGTGAAGTTGAAATGACTGGGTTGGGATTGCATAAATTACTTGAAGGAGTACTTAAAGTATAAGTCCCACTCATGCTTGGGATGGCCTGATTAATTAAGATATCTTTTGAGTCTGAGCTAAACTGGTTCGGTCCTGTCCACTGATAGCTAATTCCTGGGGATATGGAAGTGCTAGTTATGGCTAATGTGTCTCCGGCACATATAGGTGAATTAGAGCTAATTAGGGGTGGTAGATAAGTATATACGGTCACATCTTCATTAGTCTGTGAAAGTCCATTATAGTTTGATCCTGCGACCGATGGACCCGTTTCGTAAACTGTTGATACGGGGTTTGTACTGGTAGGTGTAAAAGAATAAGAGATTGGGGTAATATCTCCATAGGGGTTTTTTAGCGTGCGTGTAGGATCTAAGTAGTATGCCTGTGCGCTAGTATTATATGTCTGATTAGGGGCATAGCAATCCACCTTTGCTAGAATGGTGATAATCACAGTACCTCCTGGGGCCACTGTAAAATCTCCAAACAGTAGCCGATTAGATGACCCTTGATTAATACTTGCCGTTACTCCTCCTGCTGAGCCTTCAGTATAAGTTATAGTAGCTGATTGATAAATAATTTCAGGCGAAAGTAATATATCTGCCATCACACCTGCTGCATTGCCAATGCCCGTCTTATTGCTAATAGTCATGGTATAAGTAACAGGAGCACCGTCTGGTCGCGTACCTGTTGACCCCGCTTTAGCTTCTCTCAATAAGGTTGTTAGTTCTGGATAGCATAAAAGGCCACCTCCTTGTAAATAAGAGGGTAAATCAGTTATCGTGAATGTTAATGCTTGGCCAGCTTGGCCTGAAGCTGCACCATGCACTCCCCCTATACCATCAGTAGCTGTTCCATTTGCCCCTCCCGCTAAACTTGTATTTATTGTACCAGCAGCACCCCCCGTATAAAAAATTAACCCACCTCCTCCACCTCCTCCTGGACCATGAGGATCAACTTGTGTAGCAGCATTTCCCCCAACTCCACCTATTACATTGATATTCAAACTAGCCGCTGCATTTGGGCTAGTTACTTTAAGATACACTGTTCCGCCCGCTCCTCCTCCCCCTGCTCCATCATATATT